>Ga0210389_10001518_pt1 | contig 18780 bp, 12 predicted proteins | sample IncBWH28OmetaG_FD_160127 | JGI IMG/M metagenome (GOLD analysis project Ga0210389, IMG submission 160127) | Forest soil microbial communities from Barre Woods Harvard Forest LTER site, Petersham, Massachusetts, United States - Inc-BW-H-28-O ...
CCTGCTGGCCGGCCTGCGCGCTGGTGGCGCTCAGCGAGCCGGCGACCGGACCGGTCATCGCGGTGGCCGACGTGCCGATCGAGAAGATGTGCTCCGTGCCGCCGGAGGTTCCCTTCGGCAAGGTCACGCTGGTCAGCGTCTTGCCCGGGTTGACGGGGATCGCCGCGTAGAACACGTAGGTCTTCACGGGCTGCTGGCCGCCGGTGCATCCCGCACAGTCCCGGTAGGCCGTGGTGGCGGCCGCCTGGTTGCCGAATGCCGGCGAGCCTCCGCCACCGCCGAGCGTCCAGTCGCTGAACCCGAGCCAGTACTTGCCGGTGCTGCCGTCGGAGTAGTTCAGCGTGACGACGCCGGAGGCGTCTCCCTGGGTGGCCGAGCCGAGGAACGCCAGCGTCTGGGTTCCAGACGCGGCGCTCACCGTCACCTGCTGCCCCTCGGGCATGGTGTTGTCAGGGAAGCCGGCTGACGGCTGCGGCCAGGCGAACGTCACGCCGTTCACCGTCACGTTCTGCCCGGCGGTGAGTCCGGCGGCAGCCAGTGCCTCCGTGGAGTAGGCGTTGCCGTCGCCGTCGAAGTTCGCGGCTGACGGGTTGCTGTCGTCGGCGATGCCGCTGCTGTTGAACGTCGACAGCAGGCTGCCCGGACTGGCGACCAGGATGTTCTGGTTCAGCGACTGGGTGGCACCGGTGCTTTCGGTGGTCAGCGTGACGGGTGCGGAGTAGAAGTTCTGCGTGGTACCCGCGCCCGCCGCCACGGTCAGCTTGGTGGTTCCCGTGCCGTGCGGCGGGACCTCGATCGTGGCCGAACCCGGCGTGATCGTGACCCCGGAGGGCGCCGTGATGCTCACCTTCACCTTCTGCGGGCTGCTGGTGGCGTTGTTGGCGCCGACCGTGATCGTGCTGGAGTTACCAGGGGCAACCGTCGGGGTCTGGCTGGCCAGGTAGCCCACCGTCGCCGAGGTGCCCGCGGTGTAGGACGGCGGCGCATCCTGCGGCGCGCTGCCCCAGTTGGTCGCCTTCGGGCTGAGCGTCCAGTCCAGGGTGGCGCCCTTGCTCAGGTCGCTAAACGTCGTGTAGAGCTTCTGGTCGGGCGTGCCGTTGACTTTCAGCGAGCTTACGTAGTACTCGCTGGACGCATTCGGCGCGTTGACGGTGATCGTCTGGCCGTTGGCCAGCGAGATCTGCTCGTGCGGGAAGCCGGGGCTGTTCAGCAGCAGCGTGCCCGTGCCCGGGTTCTCCGGGTACAGCCCGAGCATCTGCCAGAGGTAGGAGGAACTCTCCGCGCCGAGGTCGTCGTTGTTGGCGAGTCCGCTCGGCCCGGGCAGGTAGACGGTGTTCTCGATGTTGCGCACCGCGGCCTGCGTCCCGGCCGGGTCGCCGGCGTAGTCGAGCCCGAACTGCTCGCCCAGGTCGAACTCGTTGGCGATCTCGTCGTACATGCCGAACCCGTTCGGCTGGGACAGGTAGGCCTGCAGCGCGGGCACGACCTTGGAGTCGCCTCCGAGCAGGTTGAACAGCGTCTGGTAGTCGTTCGGCACGTCCCACAGGTACTCGTAGGCGTCGCCCTCGACGTAGTCAGGCTCGTTGTTCTGCTGCGTGGTCGGGACGATGCCCGGCTCGAACTGCCCGTTCTCGTACCGTGCGTTCAGCAGGTCGTTGTTCGGGTTGAACGTGTTTTCCCAGTTATTGGCACGCTTGGTGAGCATGGCGGCATCGCTGCTGTCGCCGAGCGACTTCGCGAAGTTCGACAGGGCGAGGTCCGCGTTGTCGTTTTCCAGCATGCTGGCGACGACACCGTGGAAGTTGCAGCAGCCGTAGGTCCCGTCCTCTGGCAGGTAGCCGTACTTCTGCTCGAGCGCCTCGCCGGGCCGCACGTCGTTGACCGTGGTGGCCTGCTTGAGCATGTCGGCCAGCGCCTGCTTCGTGTCAAACCCGCGGGCGCCGAACGCGTAGTAGTCGGAAATGATCGCCTGCGACGGGTCGCCGACCATCACGTAGTTGTTGTCTTGCAGGTAACCCCACTGCTGCAGAAGGCTGTCCTCGGCGTAGTAGTTGACCTGCGACTGCGCCTGGTCGGAGGCGGCCGACGGGTCGAGCATGGCCTGCAGCTGGGCGAGTGTGTGGTAAATGTCCCAGCCGGAGTAAATGCCGTACTGGTTCTGCTGCCCGCTGGCCAGCGTGTGGACCTTTTCGTCGGCCCCCATGAACTGGCCGTTGACGTCGCTGGTGACGTTCGGCTGGATGAAGTCCTTGTAGAGCAGGCTGTAGAACTCCTGGGTCTGCGAGTAGCCGCCGCCCCAGACCCTGATCTTGCCGAGCAGCTTGTCCCAGCTGGTCTGCGCCGCGGCCTTGACCGCGTCGAAATTCCAGCCCGGGTTCTCGGTCTGCCAGTTCAGCTGGGCGTTCGCGGCGCTCACGTAAGAGATGCCGACCTTGGCCTGGACCACCGGGTTGGACGTGGTGTCGAAGCCCACGTAGACCGCGGCCGGGTCGGTCTGGCCCGAGTTCGTGATCACCTGCGACGAGGTGAACGGCTCGCTGAACTTGATGTCGAAGTACACCGTGTACAGCTGGGACTGGCCGTCGTTGCTGGGCTCGCCGCAGAAGTCGCCGGTGGTCACCGAGCCCTGGACTTCGTCGTTGCCCACGATCTGCGCGCTGTCCGCCGTGTCGGTGGTCTGGCTGCCCTGGAGCTTGATGTCGAAGCCGGCGGTGCTCGTCGACGGGAACGTGAACCGGCCCATCGAGCTGTGCGCGGTCGCGGTGAACTCCGACGTGATGGCGTTGGATCCGTTGCTCAGCGCGGAGTAGTACCCCGCTTGTGCGATCTCGCCCGTGTGGGTGAGCGGGGTGGTCACGTTGTTCGGGTCGGTTCCGGACGGGAGCGCCGTGGAGACCGGCAGGATCGGCACGTCGCCCGCGGCGCCGCAGCCGGGGCCGGAGATGTGCGTCAGGCTGTAGCCGTAGAGCGTCGTGTCGGTGTAGCTGTAACCGCCGCCGGCGTTACGGTTGGGCACCGTGTCGGGGGACCACTGCACCATCCCGTACGGCACTTCTGCGCCAGGGAAGGTGTTGCCGCCGCCGGTGGTCCAGGTGCGGGCGTCCACGAGGGAAGCGAGGTCCTGGACCGGGCTGCCGACGTTGCCGGTGTTCCTGGCACCCGCCGGGAGCTGGGCCTTTGCTACGGGCCGCTGGCAGTCGGTGAGGCGCCCGCTGTTCGTCACCGAGCAGGTGCCGCCCTTCTTGCCGCCACTTCGCGACGCGGCGGACGCGGAGGCGGAAGGCGCGGCGGACGCACTTACGGTGGCGGAGGGGTTGGGTGACGCGCTGGCGCTTGGAGTTGGGGTGGTGCTCGCTGTGGCGACTCCGCTCAGCGCGAGCGTGCCCGCCGCCGTCAGAACGATCACAGCCGACCAGCGGCCGGTGGCTGACGTTCTTTTCCGTTTCAACGTTGGACCTCCTCGGCGGATCCGACGTTGCCACCGCGTCGGCGTTCGCCAAGGGGTTCGCGGGGGATCAGCGCTGGGGAACTCGGGGTCCTCGGCGGATAACCACCGCTGTTTCAGCTTGACTAGGGTCGCCGGGCATGCTGGACGATGACAACGTTGTCATGAGCTTTCATGGTTCATATTGAGGAGTTTTCACGGGAAGCGTCAAGATGATGTTGGGACTTTTATTGTTATGTCCGGATGCCGCGCGCAGTCAACCCTGGTGCCGCCCTTGTACGGTCATGGTCATGGACCTGGTAACCGCCTTGCAGCTCGCGGACTGGCGCCGCGCGACCGCTGCCTTGTACGCGCGAGTCCGGGAGCAAGCGGATCCCGCTGCGGCGCACGCGCTGTGGCGACTGGGGCGCGATGGGCTGATGAGTTCGCATCCGCAGAGCGCGCTGCCCGAAGGTGACCCGCTGCGGGTCACTGGCGTGCCCTACTGGCCCTACGATCCGGCGCTGCGTTTCGCGGTGCCCGTCGAGTCGGCGGCGGAGCCCAGGCGTTTCGAGATCGACACCGGCCCGGACGGCGTTACCCGCCTTGAGCAGATCGGCTGGGTCACCGTTCCCGCCCCGGTTGGCCGCCGACTCGCGCTGTGGTGGCTGGACCAGTATGGTGGCGGCCTCTTCCTGCCGGTCAGGGACGCGACAGCAGGCGGCGCCAGCTACGGCGGTGGCCGCTACGTGCTCGACACGGCGAAGGGCGCCGATCTCGGATCCGACGGCCAGCACATCGTCATCGACTTCAATTTCATGTACCACCCGTCGTGCCGGTACGACCCGCGCTGGGTGTGCCCGCTGGCGCCCGCAGAAAACACTATCGACGTGCCAATCAACGCGGGCGAGCGGCTAGCCCCGCCCTAACCGGCACGCCTGTGGGGAGTCGTTCTGACGTGGTGTGTTCTGTGTGTTTGCCCTGGGTATGAATACGCGCCAAGCGGCGGCCGGCCGAAATGCCGGCATCACGGCGCGGATCGGGGGATCGGACAATGAGCACGATGCCAGAGGGGGATGCGGCCGGCCAGCAGGGCGGTACCGGGCACGGCACTCACCCCGGAGCGCCGCCGCAGGCCGGCGTTCCAAGCCAGGAGCAGGACAGCGGCACGCCCTACAGGCCTGTCCCCGCACAGTCGCTCGGCTCGGAGCCGAGCGGTGATTCGGGAAGTCGGATGGAAAGGGCGACTCCGGTAACAAGGCCGGAGACCCGGGTGACGGGGCGCCGGGTTGTGCAGTACCTGATCGACTCTTTCCTCGTGGGTATCATCCCCGCACTTGTATCGATACCGTTCGATCAAAGCAACAGTACGGTCATACACGTTATCGGCGGGATCGTCTCCTTCGCCGTCTTCGTGCTGATAGGACTCCTGTACTGGGTCGTCTTCGCGCACAGGCAGAACGGACAGACGCTGGGCATGAAACTGCTCCACCTGCGCGTCATCAGCAAGGGAGGCGGTCAGGCGAACATGGCGCAGCTGACCATCCGCTGGATCTGCCTGATTTTCGACGCCATCCCGTATACCTGGCCGTTCACTGGCCTGCTTGGCTTTATCGTCATCCTGTGCTCGCGGGACCGTCAGCGGATCGGTGATCACCTAGCCAGGACCCTGGTGATCGCTACGGACAGGACAGCCGGCAGCCCGCGGTACATGGGTGCCGAGACGCGTTATGAGCCTGGTCCAGGGCCCAGCCAGGAGTAACTCACCGCTTGCCCGTCAGATCGACTGTGGCCTTCCGGGCGAGCCATCGTTCTTAGATCGGTTCGTGCCATGCGGGCGCGCCGTTGACCGAGGGTTGTGCCCCGTCGTTTCTGGACCCAATGGTGAATCCGTGCTGGTACCTGGGGCCTGCCGGGCTAGACCATTGGCGGGCAGAGTCCGCCGGGGCCGGAAAACGGAACCTTCCGCGAAACCATTATCGACGGTTTCCAGCGAGATTTGCACAAAAATCTATACGGAATGACTACCAGTCACCGTCAAATTGTAGGAGCATCTGGGGCATTCAGCTGGCCGTTGGATCGCGGGAAGAGGGGACCCGGGATTCGGGCATCGAATGGAGACCATATGCACCGTCCGAGACACCCCCGTCGACTGCGCCTGATCGGGTCACTCGCGGTCGGCATCGCCGCCGTGACCACGGCGCTCGGGACAGCACAGCCAGGCTCGGCCGCCACAGCAGGACAACATCCGTTGCAAGGAGCGGCCGCGCGCCAGTCGGCGCTGTACGGCTTCCTCAACGCGGGCACGAGCGCCGCCACGGCCAGCCCGGCCGTCACCCCGGCCGTCACTCCGACCGCTCCGACCAACACCCACCAGGGTGATGACGGCGACCTGGCGAACACGATGGCCGCCTACAATGCGGAGCGCACCGCGCCCGCCGGGTACCTAACCGGGGACGCGATCGGCGCCGCCGCGCAGCAGGCCGCGCAGATCCCGTCGACGCCGGGCAAGTGGCAGCAGTTCACCAACCAGGCGTACAACGGCCAGCCGGCCAACTACACCGACCCGTTCTGGTCGAACGTCGGCGCCGGCTTCTCCCTCGTCGGCGGCCGGGTCACGGCGCTGGCGACCACTCCGGACGGCGCCTGGTTCGCGGGCGCGGCCGACGGCGGCGTGTGGCGCTCCTATGACCAGGGCGCGCACTGGACCCCGGTCACCGACAACCTGCCCGACATGTCCACCGGCGCCCTCGCGGTCGATCCGGTGAACGGCTCGCTGTGGCTGGGCACCGGCGAGGCCAACGAGTCGCAGGACTCCTACCAGGGCGACGGCGTGTGGGTCTCGACCAACGACGGCAACTCCTGGAAGGAAGTGGGCGGCCAGGCCGACCCGATCGGGCCGCGCACGATCTTCCGCATCGCCTTCGACCCGTCCGGCGACGCGTACGCGGCCACGAACAACGGCTTGTTCCGCTGGGACGCGTCCCAGCGTCAGTGGTCTGAGGTTCTCGACCCGGCCGGCGCGACCGACTTCCCGCCCTACGACCAGCAGGTGACCGACGTCGCGGTCGTCCCCGGGACGGGCGGCAGGGACGTCATCACCGCGATCGGCTGGCACGGTCCTGGCAACACGGCCTACAACGGCTTCTACGAGTCGACCAACTCCGGACACTCATTCAGCCAGGTCACCCCGACCGGAGACATCGTCGCCGCCGACATCGGCCGCACTACCTTCGCCTACTCGGCGGACGGCAGCAAGCTGTACGCGGTCGTCCAGTCGCCCGCCAAGCAGGCGGCAGGCGATGAGTCCGTGCTCCAGGGCGTTTTCGTCGCGTCGGGCACGGGTTCAACCCCCGCCAGCGTGACCGGCCCCTGGGCCAAGATCGGCGACGAGGCGTCGCTCGCCGCGTCCGGTTCGGCCCTGGCCGTCGGCTCGGGCTACGGCGTCGGCGTCCAGGCCTGGTACAACCAGGACCTCGCGGTCGACCCGAGCAACCCCAGCCACGTGTACATGGGGCTTGAGGAAGTCTTCGAGTCCACCAACGCCGGCCAGACCTGGGTGACGGCCAGCCCGTACTGGAACTACCCGTTCGCCTGCGACGCGACGAACACGTGCCCGAACACCACGCACCCCGACCAGCACGCCATGATGATCGCCGGCGGCAAGATCGTCATCGGCAACGACGGCGGCGTGTACAGCCGGCCGCTGAGCGATGACGCGGAGGACGGCAACTGGGCCGACCTCAACACCACGCTGCACGACCTGCAGTTCTACGACGCCCGGGCCGGGCAGTCGTCCGACGGGACCACCCAGGTGGTCGGCGGCCTGCAGGACAACGGCACGATGGTGGACGGCACCGCGTTCACCCAGGCGGCCGAGCCAGCCGGCGGTGACGGCTTCGACGTGATCGTCGACCCGGCCAACGCCAACAACTGGGTCGGCGAGTACACCTACGGCGCGCTGTACACCACCACTGACGGCGGCCACTCGTTCAGCGACTTCGCGAGCTTCACCTGCGCCGGCCAGGCGACGGTGGGGCAGGCGCCGAACGCGAACTGCGACCCTGGACCAAGGTTCGTCATGCCGCTCGTCCAGGACCAGCAGAAGGCCAGCACCTGGATCGGCGCCGGCGAGGACGTGTGGGTTTCCACGGCCGGCTGGAACACGTCCTGCGCCAGCGAGGCGACCTGTGCCTGGACGCCGGTCTACGACACCGGCGCGGGCAACTCGGTCTCGGCGCTGTCGTCAACCGGCAACGGCAAGGTCATCTACGCCGCGTGGGTCGCTAACGGCGGAAACCCCGGCCCGGCGTTCGCCTCGGGTATCGCCACCAACTACGGCGGCACCTGGCACGAGGTGAACACGGCTGGCCTGCCGGACCGGTACATCGCCGGCGTCACCGTCGACCCGGCCAACCCGGCCCACGCCTACGCGGTATTCAACGGGTACTCCCGGCGGTTCATCCCCGGCGGGGGCACCGGCCACGTCTTCGAGACGCGGAACGGCGGCCAGACGTGGACCGACATCTCCGGCAACCTGCCGGACATCGCCTCCGACGCCCTGGTGCTCGCCCACGGCCAACTGGCGCTGGCGACCGACGCCGGGGTGTACACCGCCGGCGAGTTCGGCGGCTCCCGCACCACGTGGCGCCACCTTGGCTCCGGCCTGCCGAACGTGGCGGTCGATGACCTGACGGCCGGCCCAGGGGGCTACATCTACGCCGCCACGCACGGGCGCGGGGTCTGGCGCTTCAGGTTCTAGCACCGTCGTCTCGTAGAGAACGGAATCACCGCCCCGCTCCAGACCGCCAGTCTGGGGCGGGGCTTCCTTTCCCTGCAGCAGCGGATCGCCGCGCCGGTGCAGGCTCGGCGCCGCGCTCGCCCGCTGCGGCTGGGACCGCGCGACCGCCGCGTCCGGCCGCCTGCCGCCGGTGGCGTGCCTCGGCGAGCTGGCGCGCTACTGGGATGATGTCGCTGAAGGGCCAGGATCATCTGTGCGCCTCGTCCCCGATGATCTGTCGCAGCAACTCGATCAGGCTGTGCGGATCCGGGACGGTCACATCAGCCAGCCCCGCGAGCGGACCCATTTCATGAGGACTTATCGCGACGGCCAGCTTAGGGCGGCCGTAGCGGCCTGACCAGGCGTTCACTTCTCGAACGGCGGGCAGGTCGCCGACATCGTCGCCCGCGTAGAAGACTGCCGCCGTCTCGTCGCGGATAAGCTCGCGGATCGCCGTGCCCTTGTCGGTACCCGGAATGCAGATCTCGAGGACTTCTTTGCCAGGGCGCACCTCTAGTCCCGCGGCGGCTGCGGCTTCGGCTACTGGCGCGCGCAGTACCTCGACAAGACGATCCGGTTCGGCGGTGAGCCGGGTGTGTACGACGAGTGACAGTTCCTTGTCTTCGATCCATATCGCGGCATCGTGAGCAATGTTGGTCAAGATTTCAGGCAGGCTCAGGCGAAGCTCACCGATGCCAGGGGGAGGCGCCGGCGCGCGGAGCCTGCCGTTCTCCCATCGCTCGACGCCGTGCAGGCCGTATATGACGATGCCGGGCACGGCATCGAAGCCGCTCACCCGGAGCAGCGAAGCCACGCTCCGGCCGGTCACGACGGCCAGGGTCGCTCCAGTCGCGCGCACGTCGCGCAGGACCTGGTGGACGCCTGTCAGCGGACGCGCGTCGTCTGGGTGCGGTGATATCGGTGCGAGCGTGCCGTCGAAATCGAGTGCCACCAGGGCGGACGAAAGGGCCGCGCGCAGCGCAGGCAGGTCGGTCAGCACCCGGTACCGCCGCCCGGTGCCAGCTGGAGCGAGGTCACCGCTCGCCGACAGTAACAAGGACTTTCACGTGACTTCCTGACGAGGCAAGCTCGAAGGCCTCGGCGACCTGAGCGAGCGGTCGCGTGGCGGTCACGAAGTCCGCGGTCTTGACGGCTCCCCGGCGAAGCAGGTCGACCGATTCCCCGTAGTCCTCGGATAGGTAAGTGGCACTGCCCTGAATGCGGATCTGGTGGTCCTGCACGATCGGCAGCGGGACGGTGACTTCCCCGGCCGGGACGCCGACGACAACGACCGTGCCGCCCTTGTCGGCGATGGCAATCGCCTGGTCCATCGACGACTGGACGGCGACGCAGTCGAACACGATGTCCGCGCTTCCGCCGCGCGCCCTTCTCACCTGCCCGGCGACGTCAGGCGTACGCGCGTCGATCGTCGCATCGGCGCCGAGGGCCGCGGCCCGCTCACGCTTGCGCGCGTTGGGGTCGGTGCTGACGATCTTCCCCGCACCGTGGGCGCGGAGCACCGCGACGGTAAACAGCCCGATGGTCCCGGCCCCAAGAACCGCGACCGAACGACTGGTGACTTCGCCCGCCAGGCGCACCGCGTGTACCGGCGTCGACAGCGGTTCGATGAGCGCCGCGCTGTGATCGTCCAGGTCGTCCGGCACCGGGTACAAACGGTCCGCGGCCAGGGTGAAGGCGTCCGCCATGCCGCCCTGCGGGTAGCCGCAGCCGAAGAACCGCAGGTTTTCGCAGAGGTTTTCCCGGCCGGAGGCACACATTTTGCACGTCCAGCAGGGCAGGTACGGCGCCACGATGACCCGCTCTCCCGGCGTGCTGCCCGTGACGGCGGAGCCCGTCGCCTCGATGACCCCGACGACCTCATGCCCCGGCCGGTAGGGCAGTGCGACGAAGGGGTGCCGTCCGCGGGCGGCGTGCAGGTCGGACCCGCAGACCCCGGCCGCGAGCGTGCGGACCAGGGCCTCGTCCGGGCCGGGGACGGGAATGCCGGCCTGCTCGACCGCGATCCGGCCCGGGTAGACGACGACGCGTCGCATGGTGGTCACGGCGACTTCCTCTCCAGGACGTCGAGGACGTCTAGGGCGGGCGGCGCCTGGCCGGGCTTAGCCGGTGCCGCGAATCGGTCGAGGTCCGCGAAGGTTCTCCGGACGCCCCGCTCGAGCACGGAGGCCAGGACCGCGCCGTAGACACCGGTGAAACGGGGGTCTTCGGCCAGCTCGCCGAAGACCGTGCGGTTGTCGTCGAGAAACGCGGTCAGGTGCTCGCGCTGCCGGCGGGGCGCGGGGTGGGGCCGCGGGGCGGGCCGCGGCTTGGAGCCGCGGCGCGAGGTCGTCGTCAAGCTCGTGCGGCTCGCCGTTTTCGTCGGTGCCCTCGGCGTCGCGGGCCCAGGCGGCGACGACGGCCGCGGACCGGGTGACCGGCCCGCCGACGGCGAGCTGCTCCCTGATGACGGGCAGCAGGAACTTGGGAACGCAGTCGGATGCGTTGGCGCACAGCCGGGCCACGGTATCGCGTACCTCGGGGTTGGAGAACCGCTCGATGAGCTGGTTCGCGTACCCGAACAGGTCCACGCCGGGCACGGCCCGCAGCGTCGGGATGGCTTCGGCCGTCATGTAGTCAAGCAGGAACCGCGCGAACAGCGGGTCGCTCGTGACCTCGTGCACGAAGCGGTACCCCACCAGGCGCCCCGGGTGGCACAGGGCCTGATGGCTGGCGTTAAGCAGCCGCAGCTTCATCAGCTCGTAGGGCTCCACGTCGGGAACGATCCGGACGCCGGCGTCTTCGAACGGCGGCCGGCCGTCGGCGAAGTCATCTTCGAGCACCCATTGCGTGAACGGCTCGCAGAGCACCGGCCACAGGTCGTCGATGCCGAACCGGCGGGAGAGCTCGGCCCGGTCCTCCTCGGTCGTCTTGGGGGTAATGCGGTCGACCATGCCGTTGGGGAAGCGGACCTGGCGGTTCATCCAGTCGGCCAGCTCGGGATCGCGCAGGCGCGCGAACGCCGTGAACACCCGCCGGCTCACATGGCCGTTGCCCTGGATGTTGTCGCAGGACAGGATGGTGAAGGCGGGAATGCCGCGCGCCCGGCGACGCGCCAGTGCCTCGGTGACCAGCCCGAAGACGGTGCGCGGGACCGCTCCCTGCCGCAGGTCGGCCATGACCGCCTCATCCGACGCGTTGAATTCGCCGGTGACGGCGCCGAGGTTATAGCCGCCTTCGGTGACGGTGAGCGACACGATGCGGGTCGACGGCGCGGCCATCTTCTCGATGGCGGCTTCCGGGTCGTCGGGCGCGAACAAGTACTCGACGATCGACCCGATGACGCGAGCGTCCCAGGTGCCGTCGCCGTGCCGGACGACCAGGGTGTACAGGCCATCCTGGGCCGCCAGCGCATCGCGCAGCGCGACGTTGGACGGCTGCAGGCCGATACCGCAGATGCCCCAGTTCATCGCCGCGCCGCTGTTCATCAGCGTGTCGATGTACATCGCCTGGTGCGAGCGGTGAAAATTCCCGACGCCGATGTGGACGATTCCGGTCGTCACGTCGCGGCGGTCGTAACGAGGAAGGGCTACGTCGGGGTTCAGCCTGGTGAGGGTTTCCTCGGTCAAGCTGGTCATGCTTGCTCTCCCTCGCACTCGGCGAGCTCGCCGGCCCGTCCGGCGGATGTCTGGGCGGTGGCGAGGGCGGCGACGCTGCGCCGGAACCTCGCGTAGCGTTCGCTGTGGAAGGCGGCCGCGGTCGGGTCCGGTTCGGCCACGAGGCGGGTCGGCGGCGCCAGCGGCCCCTGGATGTCGGCCAGGCTCAGCAGGCCCGCGGCGCGGGCGCCCAGGAGCGCCGCGCCCCGGCCGGATGCCGCGGGCACGTCCACGGCGTACAGCGGCAACCCGAGCACGTCCGCGAGCAGTTGCCGCCACGCAGCGGCCAGGGTGCCTCCGCCGGCCAGCCGCAAATGCGGCGGGCGGTGACCCGCCAGCAGGGCATCCAGCGCGTCGCGGATGGCGAACGCGGTCCCTTCGAGGGTGCCCCGCAGGAGTGACGTCCGGTTGGCGGCCAGCGACAACGCGGTCCAGGAGCCGCGCAGCGCCGGATCGGAATACGGTGCGCGTTCCCCAGACAGGTGCGGGATGAAGATCGGATCGTCTGCCTGGGCCGGATGTTCGGCGCTCGCGTACAGCTCGTCCCAGGTGGCGTTCATGATCTCGCGCACCCAGTTGAGGCTGAGCCCGGCGCTGAGGGTGGCGCCCATGTGGTACCAGCCGTCGGGGGTCGCGGACCGGTAAAGGTTGATCCCGGCGTCAGCCCGGCTGACCGGTGCGAACACGGGGCGAATGACCTGCGCGCCGGTGCCGACGGTCAGCTGGACGTCGCCGCTGCCGACCACGCCGCCGCCGAGGGCGGCCGCGGCGGTGTCGGCGGCCCCGGCCGCGACGGGGATGCCCGCGGGCAGCCCGAGCTCGGCCCCGGCCTTCGGGGTGAGGTGCCCCGCGGTGGCTCCCGACGAGGGCAGCAACGGCGCGAGCAAGCCGGCCTCAAGGCCCAGCGCGCTGACCGCCTCGAGGTCCCAGCGGTCACCCGGCACGTCGTACAGCAGGGTCGCGGAGGCATCGCTCGGCTCGGCATGGAACTCGCCGGTGAGCCGGGCCCGTAGCCAGTCTTTAGGCTGCAGCGCCCAGCGGGCATCCCGGTAAGTGCGCTGTTCGTGCCCGGCGATCCATACCAGCAGCGGCCCGGCCATGCCCGGGGCCAGCGGATTGGCCAGCCTGGCCAGCGTGGATGAGCCGAGGTGCCGGTAGGCACGCAGGGCGCCGGCGCCGCGGCTGTCGGGCCAGAGCAGGGCGGGACGCAGCGCCTCGCCCGCGCTTGATGTCATCACCAGTCCGTGCATCTGTCCCGACAGCCCGATCGCCGCGGGCTGAGTGCCGGCCGCCTGGACGGCCTCGCGGGTGCAGGCGGTCACCGCGTTCCACCAGTGGGCAGGCTCGCTCTCGGCGTAGCCGGCCATCACCGACGTCACGGCATAGCCGGCGGACGCCTGAGCGAGAACCTTGCCCCCGGTATCGACCACCACGGCCTTGGCCGAGCTGGTACCGAGGTCAAGGCCCAGGGTGCAATCGGTGTTCACTCTTGCCAGCACTCGATGATTATCTTGTGCACCGTACGGTCGCCGCGCAGCGCGTCAAGCGCGCCCGCGTAGTCGTCGAGCTTGAAGCGGTGCGTGATGAGGCCCTCGGTACGCGCACGCCCGGTCCGCAGTGCCGCGATCGCGGCCGGGAACGAGTCGATCTCCGCGAAGGATCCCTTGATCGTGATCTCGCGGCGGAACACGTCGTAGGGGCTGACCCGCACGAGGTCTTCCGGCTCGGTCACGCCGTAAAACATCACGGTCCCGCCGCTGCGGGTCAACGGCACGCACTGCTCCGACACGGCGGCCGAACCGGTGGCGTCGACCACGACGTCGAACCCGCCGTAGGCCGCCTTCAGCTTGGCGGCATCTCCGGCGAGATCCGCGCGGTCCATCAGGAACGTCGCGTCGATCCCGAGGTCCTCGGCCCGCCTGAGCTTGAAGGCCGTCGACGCCGCCACCGTCACGCTCGCGGCGCCGCCGCGGGCGATGAGCTGGGCAAGCAGCAGGCCGGTCGGGCCGGCGCCGAAGACCAGGGCCGAACTTCCCGGCGGCGGGCTCAGGGTCTGCAGGCCGTGCATGGCGCACGCCGTCGGCTCGGTGAACACCGACGTGTCGGGATCAATGCCGTCCACTGAGTAGACCAGGTTGGCGGGAACCACGACGTACTCGGCGAACGACCCAGGCCAGTTCGTGCCGAGTCCCTTGAGGTTGGCGCACATCAAGGTGCGCCCGACCCGGCAGTACTCGCAGTGCCCGCAGTTCATGTTGGGGTTGACCGCGACATACTCGCCGACGCGGAACCCCTCGGTGCCGTCGCCAAGGGCATCCACCGGCCCGACCAGTTCATGGCCGGGGGTCAGCGGGAACTCGGCGAAGAACTTGCCGTTGTGGATATGGAGGTCCGTTCCGCAGATCCCAGTCTGCTGTACCCGGACGCGCACCTCGCCCGGTCCTGGAACTGGTGTCGGGACCTCCGTGATCGTAAAACTGCGCGGGGAGTCGTAGACAACGGCTTTCATGCTGCTCCTAGGCGGCTGGTCAGGTGACTCAGCAGGCCGTGTCCCCTCGGCCCGCCGCCGCGCAGGACGGCGGCGCGCCGCTGCTGGTCGATGTAGACCGCGGCGATGAGTATGGCCCCCACCACTACCTGCTGCCAGAACGGCTGGATACCGATGATCACGAATCCGTCCTGGAGGGTGGCCGGGATGAACAAGCCGACGATGGTGCCGAAGATGGACCCGTAACCGCCGAACAGGCTCGTGCCGCCGATGACGACTCCGGCGATCACGCTGAGGTTGGTGGTGCTCTGGCCGCCGATCGTGGTGGACTGGAAGAAGGCCAGGTTGAGCCAGCCGGCGAATCCGGCCAGCAGACCGGACAAGGCGTAGATCGCGATCAGCTGCCCGGGGACGTTCAGGCCGGAACGGCGCCCCGCCTCGGGGTTTGATCCGATCGCGTACGTGTGCAGCCCGAAGCGGGTCCGGTGCAGCAGCACGATTCCGAGTACGACGACGACCGCCGCGATGACCGCCAGCGCGGGAATCTGCCAGTAGGCGTTGCCGAATCCGATGGAGTTGACCATGACGGTCGGGATATCGCGCAGATCCACGCCCCCGGTGATCACCTCAGCGAGGCCGAGGGCCATCCCGAGCGTCCCGAGCGTGACGATGAGCGGCGGAACCTTCGCCCGCGCGATGAAGAACCCGTTGACGAGGCCCCAGCCGAGCCCGCAGCCGATGGCCACCAGGGCACCGACGGTGGCCGCACCCCAGCCCTGCCCGCCCATGGCCCCCATCGCCTTGTCGGCGACGACGCCGCTGAAGACCAGGACGCTGCCCACCGAGAGGTCGATGCCGCCGGTGATGATGACGAAGGTCATCCCGACCCCGAGGACCGCCAGGATGGACGTGTTCTGCACGATCCCGCGGAAGTTGAAGACCGTGAGGAAGCTGTGCAGCTTGAGGGCCGAGAAGACGACGACGATCACGGCGAGCACGAGGATGATCTGCAGCGCCTGGAGCCGGCTGAGCCGCGCCAGCACGCCTGTCGGTTCTTCTTCGCTCGGCACGGCTTCGGCGGGCAGCGGGGAAGCCGCGGTGGCCTGCCCGGTCATGACTCGTTCGCCTGTGTCACAGCGCCGGTCATCGCCCCGACCAGCTCTTCCATCGTGGTCTCCTTCGCTCTGAACCTGGCCACGCGCCGGCCGAGCCGCATGACCTGTATCTCGTCGGCGACCTCGATCACGTGGGGCATCGAGTGGCTGATGAACACCACCCCGAGCCCGCGGTCGCGCACCCGGCGGATGAGGTCCATGACGCCCTTGGTTTGCACCACGCCGAGGGCGGCGGTCGGCTCGTCGAGCAAGATGACCCGCTTACCCCACGCGGCGGCCCGGGCGACCGCCACCGCCTGCTTCTGGCCGCCCGACATCGCGCCAACGGTGCCAGAGAAGTTGCGCACGGTCGCGCCGAGCTCATCGAACGCCTTCTTGCTGCCGGCGAGCATCTTCGCCTTGTCCATGAACCCCAGCCGCCCCAGGATCCCCGGGCGCATGATCTCGCGGCCCAGGTACATGTTCTGCACGGGATTGAGATGAGGCGCCAGGGCCAGGTCCTGGTACACGGTCTCGATACCGTACTGGCGGGCGGCGAGCGGTCCCGCGATCGTCACCGGCTTGCCGTCGATCAGGATCTCGCCGGAGGTCGGCGTCTCGGTGCCGGACAGGATCTTGACCAGGGTGCTCTTGCCCGCGCCGTTGTCACCGATGAGGGCCACGACCTCGCCGGCCCGCACCTCGAAGTTGGCGCCGGAGAGCGCACTGACGTGACCGTACACCTTCGTAATGTCCCGTGCTTCCAGCGCGAGGCTCATCGAACCACTCCTTATCGACCACCACGCCGTCATGGTTACGAAGAGGGTGCCTCTTCATGTCACCGATGTCAAGATCTGCCGTGATAACGATCGATGCTGACCAGAGGCATCAAATTCGCTGAAGAAAGAACAGAAGGCGATCTTCTTGACATCGGTGACATGGCTGGCGCACCATTCACTCAAATGTTTCCGCGAGGTTGCCAGAAGCGCGAAGGAGCAGGTATGAAGCGGTCTCTGTCGGTACCAGCCGCGGGTGCGGCGGCAGCGTTGCTGCTGGGCGTCACGGCGGCGTGCTCGTCATCAAGTTCATCCACGAGCGCGGCCGGCGCATCCTCGGCCGGCGCATCCACGGCGGGCGGGTCCACCGCGGGCGGCTCCTCGGGCAGCGGCAAGAGCTACAACATGACGTTCATCCAGGGCGTGGCCGGCGACGGCTTCTACGTCACGATGGGCTGCGGCATCCAGGCCGAGGCCAAGAAGCTCGGTAACGTCACCGTCAACATCCAGGGGCCGTCGCAGTTCGATTCGACGCTGCAGAACCCGATCATCGAGTCGGTCACCGCGTCCCACCCCTCCGCCATCCTGATCGCCCCGGACGACGTGTCGGCCAGCCGGCCGCCGATCGCCCAGGCGATGTCGGCCGGCGTCAAGGTCGTGCTCGTCGACACCACGCTGACCGACCCGTCCGGGGCCGTCTCGCAGATCTCTTCGGACAACACGGCCGGCGGTGCCGATGCGTTCGCCGCGGTCAAGCAGCTTGTGCCCGGCGGCGGCCAGGTACTCGTGGTCAACACCAAGCCCGGCATCAGCACCACGGACCAGCGCACCGCGGGCTTCGCCGCCGCTGCCAAGGCCGACCCGAAGTTCTCCTACGTCGGCGTGCAGTACGACAACGACACCGCGTCGCTCGCCGCGCAGGTCACGCTCGCGGAACTGCAGAAGAACCCGGGCATCGTCGCCATCTTCGCCACCAACCTGTTCTCCGCCGAGGGCGCCGCCACCGGAATCCGCCAGGCCGGCAAGGCCGGCAAGGTGAAGGTCGTCGGGTTCGACGCCGATCCCGACCAGATCACCGCGCTGAAGCAGGGCACCGTGCAGGCGCTCATCGCCCAGTCGCCGTACACGATCGGGACCGACGCCGTGGACCAGGCGGTCGCGGCGCTGTCGGGCAAGACGACGACCCCGAAGATCGGCACCAAGTTCACCATCATCACCAACGCCAACCTGAGCTCGGCGGCCAGCCAGTCGGCGATTTACAAGACGTCCTGCTGACCCGCGTCGCTGGTAATATCCGCAGCGATTGGTCCCTCGGCGTCCCCGCCGGGGGACCCCTCGCCATCGGGGCGGCGCCGCTCGAAACTGCCGGACGAGCCTACCGTCGCCTGAGCAGGCGCCCAGTCTGGAGGCGATCATCGATGACCACCATGCGCGACGTCGCTCGCGTCGCCGGCGTCAGCGCGAAAACCGTGTCCCGGGTCTTCAACGACGATCCCCACGTCACCGTAGAGACCCGCGAGCGGGTTCGCTGGGCGATGCAGAAACTGAACTACGTGCCCAACCTGCTGGCCCGGAGCTTCCGGGCCGGCGCGGACGCCGCGGTGGGCCTGGCCGTTCCCGACATCGCCGATCCGTTCTTCGCGGAGATGACCGGCAGCATCGAGGTCGATCTGGTCGGGCGCGGAATGGCGGTCGTGATCAGCAGCCTGTTCCACGGTGGCCGGGGGGGCGAGGCAGCCGAACGCGAGCGCTCGGCGCTGGAGGCGCTCCTGCGGCGGCAGATCAGCGGCTTGATCGTGGCCTGCGTGAGCGCCGACCAGTCCTACCTGGCCCCGTGGCAGGAGCGGACGCCCATGGTGTTCGTCGACCGGGCCCCGAAGGGGCTCTCCGGCGTGTACGTGATCGAGGACGACCTGGGGGGAGCGCGCGAGGCGGTCACCCATCTCGTCGCTCACGGCCACCGGCGCGTGGCCTTCCTCGGTGTCTCCACTCCGGTGGCGACGACCCGGCGCCGGCTGGCGGGCTACCGGTCGGCCTTGGCCGAGAACGGCCTTGACCACAGTCCCGATCTCATCTGCATGCCCGGCGAGTCGGCCGACGAAGCCGCCGCCGAGCTAGTGAAGCGGCTGACGGCACCGGACGCACCCACCGCCGTCTTCTCTTCGAACATTCCCTGCACCATGGCGCTCGTTCAGGCCCTGCAGCGGGCGCAACGCACCGATGTCGCCGTGGTCGGGTTCGGTGACTTTCCCATGGCGGCCGCCCTCGCGCCCTCGGTCACGGTGGTGGATCAGGACCCGGCCAGGCTCGGTCATATCGCCGTCGAACGGCTCCTCCAGCGCCTCGAGGATCCAAGCACCGAGCCGCGCCGCCGCACCGTTCTCCCGGTTCGCCTGATCCCGCGGGGCTCGGGCGAGCTGCGTCCGCGACCATGACCGGCAGGGGAAGACCGTGAGCGAGTGAGCAGACTCGCCGCCGTCCTGATCGGCGGTCCCCCGGCCACGGGGAAGAGCACCCTGGCCATGGCCCTGGCCCCCCGCCTGAACGCCGCGGTGCTTGACCTCG
>Ga0210389_10001519_pt1 | contig 18780 bp, 13 predicted proteins | sample IncBWH28OmetaG_FD_160127 | JGI IMG/M metagenome (GOLD analysis project Ga0210389, IMG submission 160127) | Forest soil microbial communities from Barre Woods Harvard Forest LTER site, Petersham, Massachusetts, United States - Inc-BW-H-28-O ...
GAAAGTACAGCCGGTTTTGAAGCGCGTCGTCAACGATGCAAGACGCGCGGCCGACATCATCCACCGTATCCGCACCATGGCCAGCAAGGGTGAGCCCAAGCGGTCGGAAATCGCGCTTGCGGAAATCATCACGGAATGCACGGCCTTGTTGCACCACGAGCTCCAATCGAGAAATGTATCAATTTCACTCGATCTGGCGTCAGGCCTGCCAAAGGTCATGGTCGATCGCACGCAGTTGCAGCAGGTCATCGTGAATCTCGTCATCAACGCGGCACAAGCCGTGACGAACGCGGGAGTTGCGCACAGAAGCATCTCGATCCGGACACTGCTGATCGATGCGGAAACGGTGTGCTGTATCGTCGAGGATAGCGGCAATGGAATCGAAGCGGAGCATCTGAGGCATCTGTTCGACAGCTTCTTTACGACCAAGGAGACCGGCATGGGTCTCGGCCTGCCGATAGCTCAATCGATCATTGAAGCGCATAACGGGCGCATTCGCGCCGACAACGAATCGGCACTGGGCGGTGCGAGGTTTGTTTTCGACCTGCCGGTGAGTTCACCGTCGAGCGCCGAGGCTGGCACCGAGGCCAGCGTACCTTCATTTCAATGAAGTGCAGGGCTCTGGCCTTGGCATCGCCGAGGCGATGAAATACTTCCCAAGCGAGAAGCGAATCCTGTTCACTTGGAGGTTCGATACCGCCCGTTCCAACCACCCTGAGGGTTGTTGCTGGTGCTTCGTGGCCGCGCTGAAGGCGGAGGCCGTAAAGGTGCAAATTAATTTGAGGCGGAAGACGAATGACTACGGCATCGCAGCTAGACCTGTCGGTCCGAAGGCGCGCTGACGGTGTCACAAAGCTTCTTCAACATCGCGGCCACACTCTCAAAGAGTTTTTCTTTGCCCAGCGACTTACTCAATATCATGCCTCCTTCCAGTGCAGCCAGAATATGAACAGCAAAGGCATTCGCTTCGGCGGCGCTCATCTTCGATGATCCCGAGAGGGCCTTCCGTAGCCAGGCGATATTTCGGTCGAAGAAAATTCGCGTATGGCCGCCGATCTCCTGCGGCAAGCCGCCGATCTCGGCGCCAAGAACGGCGCAGAGGCAAAGTTTGTCATCCCGAACTAACGTCTCGCGGAACGAATTGACGTAAAGAGACACTACCTCACCGGCACCGCCCTTGAACCTGGTGGGATCGCCGAGCTGCTTCAGAAAACGGTCCGTGTAGCGCTCCGTTACTGCGACTCCGATGTCGACTTTTGTCGGAAAGTGATAGTGCACGCTCGATGCCTTGATGCCGACCGCGCTTGCGACGTCGCGCGTGCTGAAGGCATTGAAGCCCGCATTGCGGATCATTGCTTCCGCCACGTCGAGTATCTCGTCGCGCTTACTGTTCGTTTCCATCCGGCTCAGCTCCCAATCTACCTAATGTTAGATAGTCCTTGACAGGTGGAGGAGCAAGGAGTACGCGGTATCTATCTAACGTTAGGTAGATGATGGGCGCGTCTTGGATCAGACCCGGTAACAAGAGGAGCGAGCCAGATGGCAAAGCGAGTTTTGATGGTGCTAACGTCCCACGACATGATGGGCATCAGCGGAAAGAAGACCGGCAACTGGTTCGATGAAGTTGCAACGCCCTATTACAAGCTCAAGGAAGCCGGCTTCGACGTGACCCTCGCGAGCCCGAAGGGTGGGCCCGCACCACTGGATCCGTTCAGCTTCGACGAGATGTTCATGACGGAGAATACGCGGAAGTTTCAGAAGGATTCGCTGGCCCAGCTCACGCTGGCGAACACGCTCCGGTTCAACGACATCAACACCGACGATTACGACGGAGTGTTCTTCCCAGGCGGTTATGGCCAGCTTTGGGATTTGGCCAGCGACTCGAAAGTCATCCGGGCTATCGAAAACTGGATCGAGGAAAAGACCCCGGTCGCCATGGTGTGTCACGCGCCGGCGGTCCTGCGTGATGCCAAGAACCCTGTCGGCGAGCCGCTGGTCAAGGGCAAGGATGTGACCGGCTTTACCGACGCTGAGGACGAGGAAATCGATCTCTCCCGTCATCTCTTGTTCTCGCTCGAAAAGGCACTGACGACCAACGGTGGCAACTTCCGCCGTTCAAACAAGAACTGGCTGCCCAACGTCGTCGAGGACCGTGCGTTGCTCACCGGTCAGAACCCGGCGTCGGCAGCCCCGATCGCCGACGCGCTGGTTGCTCGTTTGCGTTGATCATCCGGCGTCCGGCGGTCTTGTCGGACGCCCACTTCTGCGAGGTGCTCCGATGCGCATAAATGCAGACTTTTCAAAGCGGGTCGTGGTCCATTCCTCTCAAATGGAATGGGTGCAATCGCCGATGCCCGGTGTCGAGCGTCGCATGCTTGACCGGATCGGCGAGGAGGTCGCCCGCGCTACATCTATCGTCCGTTACGCGCCAGGCAGTTCATTCTCGGCGCATACACACGATGGCGGCGAGGAGTTCCTGGTGCTCGAAGGCGTATTCCAGGACGAGCATGGCGATTACCCGATCGGCAGCTACGTTCGCAACCCTCCGACGTCCAGTCACACTCCGGGCTCCGAGCCGGGCTGTGTGATTCTGGTCAAGCTGCACCAGTTCGACCGCGCTGACCGATTTCCGGTCAGAATAAGTTCTTCGACGATCCCGCCCGTAGCGGTCGCCGGCAGAAACGACGTCGGCATCATTCCGCTCTACAATGATGCGCGCGAAGACGTGCGGATAGAGGTCTGGGATCCAGGCACAGCTATCAGGGTTGGCGCGCCCGGGGGGATGGAAGTCTTCGTTCTCTACGGTGGATTTGACGAAAGCGGCGAAAGTTTCTCCACGCACTCGTGGTTGCGGCTTCCGCCTGGAGAGACATTGAACGCAGTTGCCGGTGCAGAGGGTGCGCGCGTTTGGATCAAGTCGGGGCACTTGCGTCATGTCAGCGAGTGAATCGCACGGCCTGGCCGTGGTTGCCGGGCCGGTCGTGGCCTGGGCGCCGCGCTGATGCGCCCGGAACAGGCCTTTTGATGCAAGCGGATGTACTGATTATCGGCGGCGGCTTGAGCGGTTTGCGTCTCGCCCAACTTCTGTCAGTGGCGGGGATCGATTTCCGGCTGATCGAAGCGCGCAATCGACTCGGCGGTCGGATCTTGTCTCTCCCAACTCCGGATGGCGGCGACAACGATGACCGTTATGATCTCGGTCCGGCGTGGTTTTGGCCAGATCAACCCCGCATACATCGCCTGTTGAATGAGCTCGATCTGGCTTGGTTCGAGCGGATGTCATCGGGAAATCTGGTCGTCCAGGAGCAAAGCGGAGAGGTGCGCAACAACTTTCCGTTTTCCACGATGGCTGGAGCCCGTCGCCTCGTCGGCGGCATGCAGACATTGATAGAAGCCCTGGCCCAGAGGCTGGAGAGCAGCCGCTTGTTGCTCGGTCAGAGACTTCAATCGCTTGAGGCTGGCGATTGCCGGATCGAGGCCAGGATCGAAACGCCCGGCGAGCATGAGACGATATCTGCGCGGGCCGTCGTGATCGCTGTTCCACCCAGACTTGCGATGGAATCCATCACGTTCACACCGAGGATGGACCCGCGATTTGCTCGTATTCTGTCGAGCACGCCGACATGGATGGCCGGCCAGGCAAAGTTCGTTGCGGTGTATGATCGGCCCTTTTGGCAAGCAAATGGCCTGTCGGGGGATGCTTTCAGCCGCCTTGGTCCGCTCTTTGAGGTTCATGATGCGTCACCGGCATCGGGCCGCGCGGGCGCGTTGTTCGGATTTGTCGGCGTTCCGGTTGAGAAGCGGCGAGGGTACGACGATGCCATCATCAATGCGTCGATCGCGCAAATGGCCCAACTCTTCGGTGAAGAGGCGGAAGTGCCGAGGGGCGTGCTTTTTAGGGATTGGTCAAGCGATCGCTTCACGGCCACCGCCAGCGACGGTGTCGGCAATCTAACGCACCCAAGCTACGGTCCCACGCCGCCGCTCGACGCTCCGTGGCGGGATCGAGTTTTCTTCGCGTCTTCGGAGACAGGGCGCCAATATGGTGGCTATCTCGAGGGTGCGCTCGAAGCAGCGGATCACGTCCTCGGAGAGGTTATCTCGGCGAGTGCGGTACCGAAGAAAGCCGTGGGTCGCTAGGCATTTGAAGCATCAATTGCACCCAGATCGGTCGCCAGCCCGTCTTCACTCTCGCTGCGCTCGGCTACGCCGGACACGCTCCGCCCTTCGACCTCCGCGCGGCTGCGCCACGCAAAGCCAAAAGGGCGAAGCGTGGTGGGCCCGGCAGGACTCGAACCTGCAACCAGACCGTTATGAGCGGCAGAATAACGGTCCGCTTCGTTGATTTTTCTGCGTTTTTATTCAATGGCGATCGCGTTCGTTGCATTTCGATCAGATCCATTCTGGTGCGAAACTGGTGCGGTGCTTGCGCCACCGTCGCGCTAGACTAATGGAGGTGAGGTCGCTTCTCGCGCCTATAGATCGGAAACGTGCCTGCCGCCCGATTTCGCAAGTTGGACGAGTTTTTGACTCTCGAGAATTCGGATGAAATCTGAGGCCGAGACTTGGGATTTGCTCAGATTCCGCCTCGCGTTTGCGAGAGAGCCGATCACCAAGTCCGGGGCTTTTTCGAACAGCCCGGAGAGAAACTCGTCTGGGGTCATCCGCTGGAGCCCGAATTTCTTCAGCTCGATTTCTGGAAAGTGGCGCAAATTCCAGGTCAGAATGAGCGACGCTTTGGCCGCGATTGCCGCTGCGACGATGTGCCGATCATCCGGATCGGGTAGGGTTACCGCCGGAACGTACTCCTCGTACCCCGTGACCATCGCCGTCGGGAGCGCGTCATTCATCAATTGCCGAGTGATCTGCAAACGCTCCATCGGAATGGCTTGCGCATTGGCCGCCAGGTTTCTTATCCACTCTTCATGGATGGCGTCTGTCCAGCGCGCCTCGACAAGGCGGTCGACTGCGGCCTGGACAACGATATTCCGGAGGTGAAAGGGATACAGAATGCAGGCGTCGAGCACCGCGACCGAAGGCTCAAACGCCATAACGCTTGAGGTCCTCGGCATCCTCGGCGAGCGCTTCCATCGCCGCCTGTTGGGCGTCGATGCGCGACTTTAGCGCCAATACATCCTTTAGTGTCGTGCGCCGGTGCTTACCAACATATCGAAATGGCAGGTCCCCGACGTCCATCCGATGTACGACCAGCGGTCGGGAGACTCCCAAGATATCTGCAGCATCGTTTGGACTGAGTTCCTGGTTCTCGGCGAGGACAGCGACCCGTTCTCCTTGGAGGAGATGGCCGAGCGCAGTCTCAAGCAGCGCCGCCGCCTTCGGCGGCAACCTGATGACCTGATCCTCACCGGACTTGCGACGGACCCGGACTTCGACTTGATCGCCCTTGCCGAGCTTGTCGAAAGTCTTGGCCGCCTTGCGGTCTTGGTCCGAGAGTTCGACGAATTGCAGCACTTGGGTGGTCATGGTCGGGTCCTTGCCTAGCCACAATATAGGGCTTGACCTATTTAACTGCAATATCTGAAATTCCTCCGGCTGGGAAGGTGCGACCGCGGCAATGACGCGTTTGGCCGTTGGCTGTAGGATGGGTAACCGAGGAAGAAACTGTGACGCGAGACCGGTCTGATCCTCTCGGGATTGTGGAGCGCGACCGTGAAATCGCGGCGGTCCGCGAGAGGTTGGCCCGGCTCGAATCCGAGAAGGCGGAACTTCACGCAAATCTTAACAGGCTGCTTTCCGCTCGGCAGACTTGGGACAGCCCGCGGCCTGCCGGTGGCACGCCCGTGACCAATGCATCGAGTCCCGCCGCCAAGATAGCTCTGTTTCGCTCGCTGTTTCGAGGCCGGGATGATGTTTTCCCAAAGCGTTGGGAGAACCCAAAGACTGGCAAGGCAGGTTATGCCCCAGCCTGTGCCAATGAGTGGGTCCCGGGCATCTGTGGCAAACCGAGAGTGAAGTGCGGCGACTGTCCGCACAATGCCTTTCTCTCCGTCACCGATGACGTGATCGATGGACACCTGCGCGGATATCATACCGTCGGTGTTTATCCGCTCCTGAGCGACGACACCTGCTGGTTCCTTGCCGTGGATTTCGACAAGGCCACTTGGACGGATGATTCTGCTGCCTTCCTACAGGCGTGCGCAGCGCGCGGCATTCCGGCGGTGCTCGAGCGCTCCCGATCAGGGCAAGGAGGCCATGTGTGGATTTTCTTTGCTGAACCGGTTCTGGCCTCGATCGCGCGCCGGCTCGGTGCGCATCTCATCACTGAGACGATGGAGCGTAATCCGGATATCGGCTTTTCGTCTTACGATCGGTTCTTCCCAAGTCAGGACAGTATGCCGGCAGGCGGTTTCGGCAACTTGATCGCGCTTCCCCTGCAACAAGGCCCGCGCTCGGCGGGGAACAGTCTCTTCCTCAACGATACGAATTTTGAGCCTTATTCCGATCAATGGGCGTTCCTTTCGACGGTCGGGCGCATGACGCTTGCAGAGGCAACAGCGATTGCGGAAGAGGCCGGACGGCAGGGACGGGTGACGGGCTTGCGTCTGCCCCTCGATGATGAGGACGATGAGCCTTGGGCCATGCCGCCTTCCCGGCGCAAACCGGAGGCCTCGATTGCCGGACCCTTGCCCGACCGCATCGACGCCGTGCTGGCCGACCAGATCTATATCCAGCGTGAAGGACTTCCCGCCGGGCTCGTCAATCGACTCATCCGGCTCGCTGCCTTTCAGAACCCGGCATTCTACAGCGCGCAAGCCATGCGGCTTTCAACGTTCGGGAGTCCGCGCATTGTCGCATGCGCTGAACTGCTCTCCCACCACATCGCCTTACCGCGCGGTTGCCGGCAGGGCATTGAGGAGTTGGCGGGTGGCCTGAACGTGGATCTGCGCTGGCGGGATGAACGAAACGCAGGGTCTGGCATCGAGGCTCGCTTTTTTGGGACGCTGACGAAGGAACAGGAGACCGCAGTCACAGCCCTACTAGAGCACGATAACGGGGTGCTGGCAGCAACCACAGGATTCGGGAAGACGGTCGTGGCTGCGGCGATGATTGCAGCACGCAAGATCACCACGCTCATCCTCGTACATCGTCGTCAGCTTATGGAGCAATGGGCCTCACGTCTGCAAAGCTTCCTCAATTTGCCGCAGGATAGTATCGGCCAGATTGGTGGAGGCGTGCGCAAGCCGACTGGCGTCATCGACATCGCGATGATCCAAAGCCTTACTCGCGGGGGCGTTGTGGATGATCTGGTCGCCGGATATGGCCAACTGATTGTGGATGAATGTCATCACCTTTCGGCCGTTAGTTTCGAGGCGGTGGCGCGCCGTGCCAAGGCACAGTTTGTCTTGGGTCTCTCCGCCACCGTTACCCGTAAGGATGGTCATCACCCGATCATCTTCATGCAATGTGGTCCAGTACGTTTCCGCGTTGATGCAAGATCACAGGCCGCGGAACGACCCTTCGGTCATCGAGTCGTGCCGCGCAGAACATCCTTCGTGCTTCCGCCTGTGCTCCAACATGAACGACCGCCGATTCAGCAGGTCTACGCGGCGCTTGCGGCGGACGAGGCTCGCAACGCCATGATCTTCGACGATGTCTTGCAAGCGTTGGAGGATAAACGTTCGCCGGTAATCTTGACCGAGCGCAAAGACCATGCGTTGCTCCTGGCCGAGAGGATCTCTCGTTTCGCACGCAATGTCATCGTCTTGACCGGCGGGGTGGGGGCGAAGCAAAGACGAGCTGCGATGCAAAGGCTCGGCGATGTTTCCGCGACCGACGAACGGGTGCTGATCGCTACGGGCAGATACCTTGGCGAAGGCTTCGATGATGCCCGGCTCGATACACTCTTTCTTGCCATGCCGATCTCATGGAAGGGGACGCTCGCACAATACGTTGGACGTCTGCATCGAGCATACGATACCAAGCGCGAGGTCACTGTCTATGACTACGTCGACGAAGCCGTGCCAGTTCTCAAACGTATGAGCGAAAAGCGAGTCAGAGGTTACAAAAGTCTTGGCTACTCAATCGACGTTTACGCGTCATCGTCTGATGCTTCAGAGATGTTGCCAATACCATGAGTCGCCGGGACCTGTCAGGAATACGGGTGAGGGCCGTAGCTCGCAGCCTCTCCGATCTCCACCCACTTATCCCTTTCTCCCCTGCGCTTTCCAATTTTACGACCGTCAGCAAGGAGGCCTATTGATATTGCGTCCATTGGAGTATGGTGGGCCGGGAGGACTCGAACCTGCAACCAGACCGTTATGAGCGGCAGAATAGCGACCAGTTTCGTTGATTTTGCTGCGTTTTTGTTCGGTTACGATCGCGTTTGTTGTGGTTCGTTCAGCTTGTTTCTGGTGCGAAACTGGTGCGGAGTCCTTCCCTACTCGGACCGGCATCAACGGTCGCTTGCTATTCATTCGTGGAGCAGCTGCTTCTTAATCACCGGTTCCCCGGTTCGAGATTTGGCGCGCCTATCAAATCGTCTCAATCACTTACTTTACTCCGGTATCAGAACGGGCATTTCAGTTTGAGATGATGAATCCGTTCAGCAACCCGGAGCTTGCAGTGCACCAGCCGTTGGAGCTGCGGTGGTAGCATCGACTGGAGCCATCATCGTCGGATTGGCGAGACTCATCGAAATGGCTTCGTTGCACGCTGCCGAATTCGGTGTTGGCATGACGTTGGCGGCCGGGCTGATGCTAGTGTTGCCGATGTCAGGCAGTGGCGACTGAATGGCTCCTGTCGGCGGGCTCGCCGGAATGTCGGGCGTGACGGGCGGCAGGACTGAGGCGCCGGCCAGGGCGTTTCCCGGCGCCGACGTGCACGAGCCGCCTGATGCAAAGTTACCAGGCGAAGATGCCGTTGCAATCGTGCCCGTGCTGCTGCCCCTGACAGGGCCGAGGATTGCCACCGGCATTGCCGGCGGCAGCACGGCAGGAGCCGTAGTGCTCGAGCTCATTGGCGTCGTCATTGAGCCGGGCATGAGGCTCGCGCCAATGGAATTCATCGTGGTGGCCGGGCTTGCGGCGACGGCCGTGGTCGTAGAGTTCACGCTCATCACCGATGGTGAAAGCTCCTGGGTGGCGGGAGAGCAGTTCACGCTTGTCCCGGGCAGAGTGGGATCATCCGCCAACGGTGGTGCTGCCAGGGTGGTTGCCGGGGCGCCAGGAATGGTAGCCGACGAGAAAAGACTGGTGAATGGACTGGGGCCGGCAAAGGGAGAGGAGACGATGGCGCCGGGAGTTGTCGGAAGCGCCATCGCGGTTGTGCCCACGGTCGACATCTGGGCAAACGAGCTGCTGCAGCCGAGCCAAAGCATTGCTACAACCCAGAAGAATATACGCATCGCAAATCAACTCCGGAATTCGTTACGAAGTCGCGGGCTCGGACTGCGGCGCGACCTTGCTGCCATTCGCAATATCCACTCTGGGATTGAGAACGACCATGTCACCTGAACTGACACCCTCTCGAACCTCCACCTGCTTGCCAAAATCGCGGGCGATTGAAATCTTCTGAAGGTGGACCGCGCCGTTCTTGACTACAGCGACGTGCAGTCCATCCTCGTTGAAGATGATCGCGTCGGCGGGAACCACGAACGACGGGGTCTTCCGGGGGATGTGTAGGTCGACGACACAGTAGATGCCCGGGCTCAGCGCGCCATCGGGATTCGGAACGTCGATTTCGGTCAGCAAGGTCCGACTGCCCGGCTGCAACGCGCGCGCAATGCGCGTCACCGTCCCCGGGAAATCGCGATTGGGAATCTCCGGGACATGCACGACGGCTTTGACGCCGGGCTCGACTCCGAAAGCCTCATCCTGAGGCACATAAAGCTGGATGCGGATCACGTTGCTGTGCATCATCGTATACATCATGGTCGAGCCGGATTGGACCAGGCTGCCATTGTCGATGTAGCGTTGCGTGACCACGCCGTCGAAGGGGGCGACGACGCGTTGATAGTCCTTCTCCTGGCCAAGCACCTTGATCTGTGCCTCCTGGGCGGCAATGTTGGACTGGGCAACGCTAACCGCTGATTCTTGGGCTGCGAGCGTCAGGCGGTCGTTGTCGCCTTGCTGCAGTGTCAACCATCCCTGCTTGACCAGGCCTGAATCGCGTCCATTGGTCACCCGCGCAAGGTCGCGGCTCGCCTCGGTCTGATGCAGCGTGGCCTGGTCCTGCTTCAGCGTTGCCTGCGCTTCTGAGATCTGATGGTCGAGCTCGGGGGCGATGATTTCGGCAAGCAAGGTGCCGGCCTTGACCCGGTCGCCGATGTCCACATAGCGCTTTTCGATGTAGCCGCTCGTTCGCGCGAATATGTTCGCTGCCTCAAAGGCGGTGGTGGTTGCGGGCAACGAAACCGTCATCATGCCGTCGCTCGGACGGACCGCGGCGACGCGCACGTTTGGCACCAAGGAGCGCTGCTGCTCGGCCGTCGCCGCCACGCCTCGCACAGTCTCGTGGTGTCGCAATGCGCCCGCCACAAGGCTGCCCGGCAACAATAGCAGGAGTGCGCCACCAAGGATGACGTTGCCTCCAACAAAGCGGTGGGGCGGCTTCGCGCGGAGCTCGACCGGAGCGTTGCCGGCACGCGCCGAAGCGACATCGTCCAGGTGATCGTCGGCGGATCCTTCAGATATTTCTTGTGCGTCGCTCATTCGAATTTCTCCTCAAATACGCCGTGGTTGGACTTGCCGTCATTTCCCTTGCGCAGCATGGCGAACAGATACGGCACGATCAGCAGTGTGGTAGGCGTCGCAAACAGCAGGCCGCCGATGACGGCCCGCGCAAGAGCAGCATTCTGCTCTTCGCCGGGCCCGCCGATTGCCATCGGGATCATGCCCACGATCATCGCGGCTGCGGTCATCAAGACGGGTCTTATCCGGGTGTGGCCAGCGCTCAGCGCGGCCTCGATGGCCGAATGGCCCGCGAGTTGCTGCTCTCGTGCAAAGGTCACGAGCAAAATAGAGTTGGCTGAGGCGACACCCACCGCCATGATGGCACCCATCAGGGATGGCACATTCAGCGTGGTGCCGGTGATGAACAGCATGGTGACGATGCCGCATAGCGTCGCCGGCAGCGCCAGGATGACGACCAGCGGGTCACCGAAGTTCTGGTAGTTCACCACCATCAGCAGGTAGACGAACACGGCTGCAAACAACAAGCCGATGCCGAGGTTTCGAAACGAATCGTTCATGCTCTGGATCTGTCCAAGGACTTGAATGCTGTTCCCTGGCTTCAGCTGCGGCTGGAGGGACGACGTGACCTTTTTGATGTCGGACGCCACGCCGCCGAGATCGCGTCCCTGCACGCTGGCATAGACCTCGTATACCGGCTGGATGTTGCTCTGGTTGGAATTGGTCGCGACGTGGTCACGCGAGAGCGTTGCGATGTTGCCGAGGATGCCAGGGACGGGCTGTCCAGTGGCTGTCAGACTACTGGAGACCGGGGTATTTTCGAGCGCATTCAGCGAATTGACCCGGTATTCGGGAGTCTGTACGGCGAGATAATAGGGAATACCGGAGGCCGGATCCGTCCAGAAGTTCGGCGAGACCTGTACGTCGGAAGAAAGGCTGACGTTGAGGTTGGTCGCAACCGTGCTCGCATTCAGCCCAAGCTGCGCAGCACGGGCACGATCGATTTCAGCGTAGAAGGCTGGCCCGTCCGTCTCCTGCTGGAGATGGGCATCCACAATGCCCGGAATTTGCGCGATGCGCCGCTGCAGCTCCTTTGCGACCCGCAGATTGTTTTTTCCGTAACCCACTGTGCGGACGTCGATCTGCGCGGGCAGACCGAAGTTGAGGATCTGGGTCACGATGTCGGCGGCCTGAAAGTAGAACGTGTCTTCGGGGAAGGCCGCCGGCAATACCTCGCGCAATTTGCGGATATAGTCCGCCGTCGGATTGTGGCCATCTTTAAGCGCGATCAATATCACGCCGTCGTTGATGCCAATCGTCGAGCCGTCGGCGAAGGCGAGGTTATAGGCCCGTGCGGGCAGGCCGATGTTGTCGACGATCAGCTGCCGATCGCGCTCCGGAATCACCTGGCGAATCTTGTCCTCGACAGACTGGAATATTCGCTCGGTCGTCTCAATCCGCGTTCCCGCCGGTGCCCGGACGTGCAGCTGGATCTGGCCGCCGTCGATCAGCGGAAAAAAATCGCGGCCGACGAAGGCTGTTAGCGTGCCGCCAAGACCCACTATGAGAACGGCTGCGATAGGCACGATGGCGCGCCGTCGCAGGAGTATCGACAACAGCTGGCCGTGCGCCGATCGCAACCGTTCAAATCCGTGTTCGAAGCCTGCCGAGATTCGCGCAAACACGCCTCGTGCCGGACTGCCCGCCGCATCATGCCGCTCGCTCTTCAGCAACAAGCCGATGGTGATCGGTGTCAACGTTCGGGAAAGGCCATACGACGCGAGCATCGCGAACACCACTGCGAGGCCCAGGGGCGTAAAGAGGTATTTGGCGGGGCCGTCGAGGAACACGACGGACGTGAACACGCAGCTGATCGCGAGCGTCGACACCAGCGTCGGTATGGCTATCCCGGCCGCTCCGTGCAGCGTTGCCTGGTCCAGGGGCATGTGTTCTTCGGTGAGCAGTCGATGGGTGTTCTCGATGGTCACCGTCGAGTCGTCCACTAGGATGCCGACTGCGAGTGCGAGGCCTCCCAGCGTCATCGTATTCAGGGTCTCGCCGAGAAAATACAGGACGATCAGCGAGGATAGAATCGCAAGCGGAATTGAGATCATGACGACCAGCGTCGAGCGCCATGAGCCGAGAAAGAGCAGGATCATCAGGGCGGTCAAACCGGCGGCAATCGCGCCCTCCCGCAACACACCCTCGACCGAGGAGGTAACAAACACGGACTGATCAAACAGCTGAGTGATCTTCAGTCCCGCGGGGGCGGCGGCCTGGATATTCTTGAGCGCTTGCTTGACGCCTCTGACCACGGCCAGCGTCGAGGCATTGCCATTCTTGATGATGCTGAGCAGAACCGAGCGTTTCCCGTCCGCCCGCACGACGTTCTGCTGGACCAGAGAACCGTCGCGTACCTGTGCGACATCCTTCAGGAAAACGGTCGACCCGTTGATGAACTTGACGGGCATCATGTTGAGCTCGTCGATGGTCGCGGGCGTCGCGTTGGTACGGACGGTATATTGCTTGTCGTCAATCTTTGCCGTCCCTGACGGAAGCGTCAGGTTTTGCGTGTTGACCGCGTTGACGATGTCGAGGGGCGTAAGTCCTCTGGACAGCAGCTTGTCCGGGTCGATGTCGACCATGATCTGGCGGTACTTGCCGCCCGCGGGAGTAGGCAAGGTCACCCCGGGCACTGGAGCCAGTTGCTGCCGTACTCGATAAATGCCGAAATCATAAAGCTGCTGTTCGTTGAGGTTGTCCGAGTTCAGGCTGAGCTGGAGGACGGGGACACTCGACGCGTTGAACTGCACCACGATCGGCGGCTGAATGCCCGGCGGCATCAAGGCGCGGATGGAGTTGGTCGCCGAGACGATCTGCGCAATTGCCAGGTCGAGGTTCACGTCAGGCTGGAAGTAGATCTTCTGGATGGACAGCCCGTTCAGCGTCTGGGCCTCCATATCCTTGATCCCGTTGACGTTGGCGCTGATCGAATATTGGCTGTAGGTCGTAACCCGCTGCTCCATCTCCGGCGTGCTCAATCCGGTGTACTGCCAGATGACGGTGACCACCGGAATCTTGATCTCCGGAAAAATGTCCGTCGGCATCGCGTAAATGGTCGTGACGCCGAGAAAGAGTATCAGCGCGGCGACGACATAGAATGTGTGAGGAAACCTCAGTGCAAATCTAACGATGCCCATATCTTGATTCCGGAAAGATGTTTCTCGGGAGCCTGTTAAGCGACCGCGTAGCCAGGACTGTCGTTCGGGCTCGCGCCTTCGCGGCCCATTGGCTTCCACGGTCGTTATCGATGAAATGTCAGGTATGCCGCGCTGCGGTCGCGCCAACTAAACTTTTTTTCAAGTTTGGTGGCAGGTGACAGATTCGAGCGCTGGCCCCTGTCCCGTGATCACGAAGGTCGAACTTGTGATGCATTCGGTCATTTATGCTGAGGAACCGGGCGTCTTCCTTGTCGGTCGTAGCCGATGCCCCGGGAGGCATCATCGCTTCATTCGGCTTGCCGTTGTGCTCGGCGGTCGCACGGGAAACGGGCGTGACCGAGTAGGAAAACAGCTCAAGTGGATCGAACATGGAGATCGCGCCGGCGATCAGGAAGGTCGCCCAGGTGACGCTCTTCCAGAAGCCGATGCCGCTGGTCACTGCAGTTCGTTGTGTGGACTCGGCTGACATACGAGTGGCCTTTTGACGCTGGATGTTGCCGTTGAGCTAATGTTTCGCTAGCCGCGCCGCAGGCGCGTCGAAGCAACCCTGTCCCTCCGCCATTGCCTATCTGCGAGCCTCGCAGTCACGCATGCTCAAGCGATTACGCGCTGTTCACGGGGCTGTGTGCTGGCGGACGAGGCAAGCCCGCGTGCCGCGCAGGCATACATGTTGATTTCCATGCCGACCGGCATTTCAACGATCTGTGGTGCTTTCCAGGACATTCTTGAACTCCTTGTGATGTCAGCCGGCCGCTTACTGATCGCAACATAGGGACGGCTTGCTTCTCGATCTTTCGAAGACGGGTACGTTTTGTCCCAAAGGCACCTCGATCACTCCGCGGGAGCCGCCTCAAGTTGCCCCGGGGCCACGTGCTGCTTCTCACCGAACAGCCGGCGTTGCAGTCTATCGAGGTAGATATAGACGACCGGCGTCGTGTAGAGCGTGAGGATTTGCGACAGCGCCAATCCGCCGACGATGGCGTAGCCGAGCGGCTGGCGGATCTCTGAGCCGACGCCGGTACCGATCATCATGGGAACGGCGCCGAGCAACGCGGCCATCGTGGTCATCAGGATCGGTCGAAAGCGCTTGATACAGGCCTGGTAGATCGACTCTTCCGTGGTCAGGCCTTCGTTCTCCTCGGCATGCAACGCGAAATCGACCAGCATGATGCCGTTCTTCTTCACGATGCCAATGAGCAGGATGATGCCGACAATCGCAATGACGCTCAGATCGAAATGCGCTGCCATCAGCAGCAGCAAGGCGCCGACGCCGGCGGACGGTAGCGTGGAGATGATCGTGATCGGGTGGATCATGCTCTCATAGAGAACGCCCAGGATCAGGTAGATCACGAACAGGGAGGCGAGGATCAGAATCGGCGTGCTCTTCAACGACGCGCCGAACGCCTGGGCGTTGCCCTGGAAGCTGGTCTGCAGCGAAAGCGGCGGATGCAGCTCTTTCTGGACGGCCTGAATGGCGGCGACTGCCTGACCGATGGCGGCGCCCGGAGCCAGATTGAACGAAATCGTCACCGACGGGAATTGACCCTGATGGTTGACCACCAGGGGGGCCACCTTCACCACCGAATCAACCAGCGTCGACAGCGGGACCTGCTGCCCGCTCGATGACCTGACGTAGATCGTGTTGAGGGCGTCGGGCGAGTACTGGAACTTGGGGTTCACTTCCATCACAACATGATACTGCTGCAGGGTGGTGTACATGGTCGACACGATGCGCTGGCCGAAGGCGTCGTCGAGCGTGTTGTCGATGGTGTAGGGAAGGATGCCATAGCTCGAGGCGACCTCGCGCTTGATGGCGATGTCGAGCAGGGGGCCGGCGTTGAGCTGGTCGGTGGTGACGTCGGCGACGCTGGGCAGCGCCTTGATCCTCGCGAGGAACAGGGATGACCAGTGGCCCAGTTCACCCTGGTCGGCGTCATTCAACGTGTACTGGAATTGGGTCTTGTTGAGGCGTGCGCCAACGGTGATGTCCTGCGCGGGCTGCATATAGAGGGTGATGCCCTGGATCTTCGCCAGATTCGTGCGCAGGCGGGCGATGACCTTGTCGATTGGCTGCCGTTGGTTCGCCGGCTTGAGCTGGATAAAGACGCGCCCATCGTTGACGGTGTAGGTGCCGCCGCCGGCGCCCACCGCCGACCCCACGGTCGCGACGGCAGGATCGCGCATGATGGCATTCAGCAGCGCCTGCTGACGCTCGGCCATGGCCTGGAAGGAAATGTCCTGTGCGGCTTCCGATTGCGCGATGATCAGGCCGGTGTCCTGCTGGGGAAAGAATCCCTTGGGAATGACGATGTAAAGATATCCCGTCAGCACGATCGTACCGAGCATCACCATGAGCGTGATGAATCGATGCCTGAGCACAATCTTGAGGCCAGCCTCATAGGCGTGGAGGAGGGCATCAAATCCGCGCTCGGACAGACGGTAGAGCCGGCCGTGCTCCTTGCTTTCGGGCTTCAGCAGATAGGCGCACATCATCGGCGTCAGCGTCCGCGAAATCACCAGAGAGAGAACGAGAGCCACGCTCACCGTGATCGCGAACTCGCGGAACAGCAACCCGACGTACCCGCTCATCAGGAACAGCGGAATGAACACGGCGATTAGCGAGAACGTGATCGCCATGACGGTGAATCCGATCTCGCCGGATCCTTTCATGGCCGCGTCGTAGGGCGAAAGACCCTCTTCGATATGCCGGGTGATATTCTCGATTTCGACCACGGCGTCGTCGACCACAAAGCCGACCGCGATCGACAAGGCCATCAGCGACAGGTTGTCGAGGCTGTAGCCCATTTCGTACAGGATCGCGAAAGTGCCGATCAGCGACAACGGTACGGTTACGGCTGGTATGATCGTGGCCCAGAAGCTGCGCAGGAAGATGAAGATGACCATCACAACGAGCGCGACCGTCAAGAGCAGCGTGAACTGGACGTCGGCGATCGAAGCGCGGATGGTCTGGGTGCGGTCGGAGATGACGTTGATCTTGATCGCGGCCGGGATTGACGCCTGAAGCACAGGCATCATGTCCTTGATCCGTTGGACCGTCTCGACGACGTTGGCGCCGGGCTGCCGCTGAACGGACAGCAGGACGGCGCGCTGATTGTTGTACCAGCCTGCGATCAGATCATTCTCCGGCGCACTGATGGCGCGGCCGATGTCGCGGACGCGAACCGGCGAGCCGTTGCGATAGGCAATGACCAGATCGGCATACTGATCAGGGTTGAAGATCTGGTCATTGGTATTGAGGGTGTAGGTCTGGCGCGGGCTGTTGAGTGTACCCTTGGCGAGGTCCACGTTGGCCTGGCCCAGCACCGTGCGCACGTCCTCCAGGTTGATGCCCCGCGCGGCCAGCGCTTGCGGGTCGACCTGGACGCGAACAGCCGCCTTCTGCTGCCCGCCAATGCCGACAAGGCCGACGCCGGATATCTGCGAGATCTTCTGCAGCAGGATATTTTCCGCATAGGCATCGACGGTCGTCAGCGGCAGGCTATCCGAGGTGATTCCAAGCACGAGGATCGGAGTGTCGGCGGGATTGACTTTCCGGATGGTCGGCGGATAGGGCATGCCTGTCGGCAAATACGCGCTCGCGGCGTTGATGGCGGACAACGTGTCGCTGACCGCGCCATCGATCTTTCGGTTCAGATCGAACTGTAGCGTGACCTGGGTATAGCCGAGCGCGCTCGCCGACGTCATTTGCGTGAGGCCGGGGATCTCGCCGAACTGCAGCTCAAGCGGGGACGCCACCGAAGATGCCATGGTCTGCGGATCGGCACCCGGCAACTGGGCCGTCACCGTCAGCGTCGGATAGTTCACGTTCGGAAGCGACGCTACCGGTAGCAGCGGGTAGGCGACAAGGCCACCGACGAAGAGCCCCACCATCAGCAGGGCGGTTGCGATCGGACGTCGGATGAAGGGGGCGGATACGTTCATGGGATCGGCGCCTGCATCGCTTCCTGGGCCGCCGCTTCTTCCGCGGCCTTGCCGTGCAATATCGTGACATGCGTGTCGGGCTGCAGCTTGTACTGGCCGTCAACCACGACGCGTTCGTTGGCGTTGAGCCCGGAGTCGATGAGTGCCTGGCCGTCGCTGACCTGGGCGACCTTGATCTGGCGGATCGAGACCGTGTCGTCCCGATTGATCACATACGCGTAGGGCCCTTTTGGTCCCTGCTGCACGACTCCCGCCGGAACCGTCAGCCCGTTGTGCCGCGTGTCGAGAAGCAGCCGCGCGTTGACGAGCTCGCCCGGCCAGAGCTGGTTTTGCGCGTTGGCAAAGTTCGCCTTGAGCTGGATTGAGCCGGTTGTCTGCAGAATCTCGTTGTTGACGAGGCCGAGCTGCCCCTGGTCGAGCCGGATGGTGTTGTCCTGGTTGTAGGCGATCACCGCGAGCGGGCTCTTGGCTTTCTGCTCTTGCTGCTGGATCTGCGGCAGGACGGTCTCCGGGAGCGTGAAGATCAGCGAGATCGGATTGAGCTGTGTGACAACACAGAGGCCGTTCGTCGTGGATGGACTGATGATATTGCCGACATCGATCTGCCGGATTCCGACCACGCCATCGATTGGCGAGGTCAGCCGCGTGAAGCTGAGCTGCACCTTGGCGGCATCGATGAGGGCCTGGTCGGCCTTGATTGCGGCCTGCAGCTCGCCGACCTGCGCATTCTGGGTCTCGACCAATTGTGGCGTGGCCCAGCCCTTGTTGCCGAGCTGCGTGTAGCGCTTCTGGTTGGCCTCTGCATTGACGAGCTGAGCCTGATCGCGCTCGAGATTTCCCGTGTATTGGTCAATCAGCGCCTGATAGGGACGCGGATCGATCTGGGCGAGCAGATCGCCGGCACGGACGCCCTGGCCTTCCGTGAAATTGATGCTGATGATCTGGCCCTGAATCTGCGCGCGCACGAT
>Ga0210389_10001520_pt1 | contig 18779 bp, 20 predicted proteins | sample IncBWH28OmetaG_FD_160127 | JGI IMG/M metagenome (GOLD analysis project Ga0210389, IMG submission 160127) | Forest soil microbial communities from Barre Woods Harvard Forest LTER site, Petersham, Massachusetts, United States - Inc-BW-H-28-O ...
GGCGGCCCCACCCAAAATCAGTACTCCGACTCCCCATACCAAGATGGCCAGCGGCGCCCAATCCCTCATCGCCCAAACCCCAACTGCGGCACAAAGCGCGGTTATTGCGTAAAAGATCGCAGAGGCGGAGACCACAGGTGAGGCAAGGGTATTAACAGCGTCGCGGATGTGCGCAGGTGCATCCGGCGGCAGGCTAGCACTGAGCTGAGACCAAATGAACGCATTCATAACGCCGGAGGCAGCCAGCAACGCCAGTATTATTGCGATGACGCTGAGACCTGGTGGTCGCTTTCTTGAACTTGGCACAACCTCAGAGCTCGAACTCTAACGATGAGGTTGAGCGACGCGAGGTTGCGCCGACATCAAACGAAGCTGCTTTATCCCGATCATCGACTCCCTCCTTGGCTCACCGGAGATGCGACCCCGCGATCGCTCGAACCGATTGTTAGGGGTCGCTTTGCGCCGACGCGGAAACTGGCCTCCAGCTACCGCCAGCGCCGTGATATGTCTCAATCGACAGAGCGAAGCGACGACCACAATCGGAGCATCTGAAGCTGTGGTTAATATGATCTGGGTAAGGCGCGGACGCAACCAAGGCATCGAAGCCCGCCGAGGTCGGACCATCGCGTCGGTTCAAATCCTCGACGAGCGTCCCATCATCAATGCGCACGCGGACGACGGATATGACATTCCGCAGTTCCGCGATGGACCGGACAGGAACCGTGACGTTAATGTCCTCACAACGGCAAGACATGTCCAGCGACCTCTAACAATTATTTATACGACTAAACCGGCCGCTGAAACACGTCAAACACGATGGATAGGGCGCTGGATGATTTGGCATGTTCCTGATTTCCTTGGAATGCGAGTGCCGATTGTCGCGTAGCGTTCTGGGGTGAATTATACATGTCCAAAGGCCGGGGGCTGTTCGAGGTGGCGCTCGAAAAGATGCGTACTCGACACTTCGCGTACCGCTCGGAGAAGGCTTACCTACATTGGATCAGACGTTACGTTAAGTTTCACAATCGCCGGCATCCGCGGGAGTTGGGGTCGGCCGAAGTGGAGGCATTCCTCAGTCACTTGGCGGTGGACGCTCACGTGAGCGCGTCCACGCAGAATCAAGCCCTGCAGGCTCTTCTCTTTCTCTATCGGCAGGTCTTGGAGATCGATCTTCCGTGGCTTGAAAACGTAACACGGGCTCGCCGCCCCAAACGGCTGCCGGTGGTGTTGACCGTTGCGGAGGTACGCGCGGTGCTTGCTCAACTCGATGGGACGCCGTGGCTTGTTGCCAATTTGCTCTATGGCAGCGGCTTGCGATTGACGGAAGCGCTGCGTCTGCGCGTCAAGGACCTGGAGCTTGAGCGAGGCGAACTCATGGTTCGCGACGCAAAAGGCGGCAAGGATCGCGTGACCGTTCTGCCGTCGTCGATATTGGATCCGCTACGGGCGCACCTCTCTAAACTGCATCTTCGCTTCAAGCAGCAGCGCCAATCGGGGGATCCCGGCGTGTCTCTGCCCTCTGGGCTGGCGCGCAAATTTCCGTACTACGCCACGCAGTGGGGTTGGCAGTACGTGTTCGCCGCATCCTCTCTTTGCGACGACCTGTACTCCGGGCGGCCCGTCCGTCACCATATTCACGAGAAATCCATTCAGCGCGCGGTGCAATCGGCCATCTGCAAGGCGGGCATCACTCGTCCGGCGAGTTGCCACACGTTTCGCCACTGCTTTGCCACCCACCTTCTCGAGTCAGGCTACGACATCCGCACCGTGCAGGAACTGCTGGGGCACGCGGACGTTCGAAGCACGATGCTTTACACGCATGTCTTGGGCAAGGGTGCGATGGGGGTTAAAAGCCCGTTGGACCGATTAATATGAGAAAGCCCTCGCTCTGCGGCACTTCCTCGCTATGCGGCATTCCTGCTATTTCGAGATTGCCTCGCTGCCGCTATACTGTCGGCCGTCTTGAATTTCCCCCAGTGGATTAGCGAGTTACTGTGTCCGAATCACAATCGTCAGATACCCAGTTCTTCAATTCCTTCAGCATGGTGCTCGGTATTCTCATCGCTTTTGCGATCGTGCTTTTCGCGGTGGCACGCACCATGGGTGCCGATACGCAGGCGGCGCACGTGTTGCTGGACCCCCTACACCTTGCCGAAGTGCAGAAAAACATCACTCCCTTCGCGCAAGTTGCCATTGCGGGCAAGGACAATTCGGCGTTGGCGGTATCGAGTACGCCGGCGGGCGCTGGGCCGGCGGTGAATGTGCCGACCACGGGTGAGCAGGCGTTTATGCAGGTGTGTTCTGCCTGTCATGCGACGGGGGTCAATGGGGCGCCGAAGATTGGGGATCATGCGGCGTGGGCGCCGCGCATCGCTCAGGGAAAAGACACCCTCTACAAGGTCGCCATCACGGGCAAGGGCAACATGCCCCCCAAGGGCGGCACGAATTGGCCCGACGCGACCATCCGCATGACCGTCGACTACATGATTTCCCTCAACAAGTAGGCCGGTCCAGCCGCCGCAGCTTCACGGCCTCTGCGACATCGATCGCCCGAATTTCAGGTGCGCCGCCTAAGTCTGCGCACGTGCGCGCGACTTTGAGCACTCGATCATACGCACGCGCCGACATTCCGAGGCGCGCAATGGCAGTGGAGAGCAGTGCTCGCGGCTGCTTTGCCAGCCCGCAAAAGCGGGCGGCCTCCCCTGGCGTGAGCCGCGCATTGAGTTTCCCCTGCCTCTGCAGCTGCACGCTCCTTGCGGCGGCCACGCGTCGGGCGACCTCAGCCGATCCTTCTCCGACTCCTGCTCGTGCATCGCCCATCAATTCCTCGGCGGGCAGCGCCGCAAGCTCGATGTGGATGTCGATGCGATCGATGAGCGGTCCGGAGATCCGGTTTCGGTAGCGTGCGACTTGTTCCGCCGTGCAATGGCAGCGCCCGCGGGAATCGCCCGCATAACCGCAGGGACAGGGATTCATCGCGGCAACCAACTGAAATTTGGCCGGGAACTCGCACGTGCGTTTCAAGCGCGCGACAACAACGACGCCGGTTTCCAGCGGCTCCCGCAGTGCCTCGAGTGCGTTGCGCGGGAATTCGGGAAGTTCATCGAGGAACAGCACGCCGCGGTGGGCCAGCGACAGTTCGCCGGGCCGCAAGGATCCGCCGCCGATCAGCGCGGCCACCGACGCGGTGTGTTGCGGACTGCGAAACGGCCGGCGTTCGCCGACGCTGGGCCTGCGTCCCGCGGCAGATTCCAAGCTCGCGACCTCGAGGATTTCCGGCTCCGACAGGGGCGGCAGCAAACCTGGCAAGCGCTGCGCGAGCAGCGTCTTGCCGGCGCCGGGCGGACCTATCATCAGCAAACCATGTTCGCCCGCCGCCGCAATTTCCAAGGCGCGCTTGGCGGCATACTGGCCGCGAACCTCGGCGAGATCCGGAGTACGCGCATCCTCGCCGGAGCGGTAGGCCGCCCTTGCCTGCATCGCCGCATCAGCGCCTTGCGTTGCGGTGAGTGCGCGGGAAGTTACGGCAGGCCGCATTGCCGGCATGGCCTTTCCTCCGAGCGCGGCGACAACTTCACACAGGTGATTCATCAGGCGCAGCTTCGCGCCGCCGAGAAGGCTGGCTTCGAGCGCATTCGCCGCCGGCAGGATCATCTCGCTGCCGAGCTTGGCGCCGGCGATCAGCGCGGGCAATAACTTGGGTGTCTCGCGCAGCGCGCCGCTCAAGGAAAGTTCGCCGTAGAACTCGCGATGATTGAGTGCGCGCGGATCTATCTTACGGTCCGCGGCCAGGATGCCGACGGCAATCGGCAGGTCAAAGCGTCCGCCCTCTTTCGGCAGTTCCGCGGGCGATAGATTGACGGTGATGCGCCGCGGTGGAAAGTCATATCCGGCGGTGACGAGCGCCGCGCGCACGCGTTCCTTGCTCTCCCGAACCACGGCCTCCGGAAGCCCCACGAGCGTAAACGCGGGCAATCCTCTGCCCAGGTGCACTTCGACCCGCACCAATGGCGCTTCGAGTCCCGCCGGCGCGCGGCTAAAGACGCTGCTCACTTCCTTGTGAGTGTCCATACGCTCCGTCGTTTGCCGCGGTCAAATGAAGGACGCGCCAATGCGCGAGTTCAGTGTCTATTGCCGAATTCAATGTCTATTGCCGAATTCAATGCCTATGCCGAATTCAATGCCTATGCCGAATTCAGTGCCCATTGCTCAAGGCAGTTTCGTTTCGAGATCCTTCAGGCGGGCTTCGATGGCCGTCAGCTTTGCCTGGGTGCGCTCGAGGATCGCGGCCTGCACGTCGAAATCCTGCCGCGTGACCAGATCGAGTTTCGCCAATTGGGCTTGCAGCACGGCTTTGAAATTGCTTTCCAGATCGCGGCCGAGGGTACGCAGCGATTCGGGCACGGAATCGGCCAGCCGTTTCGCCAGGTCATCCAAGCCGTTTGAATTCATGAAACTCATTGCCACCTCCGCTTCGTCGTCTCGCCCTTCATCTGCTCTGCCTCGCCGTCTTGCCGCTGGGCCTGACTCTTGCGTTGCCATTGCCTCGTCGGCCGCCTCGCACCCGGTTAACGCACGGTTGGGTTCGGTGCGCGCCACATGAGTGCATCGCAGCGCCCCGGGGCGCGGTAAGCCGTTGATTCTGCGGCGGCCGGCCCTGGCACGGAAACTGCAATCTCAAAATCAATAGTACGCGGAAGTGGGGTTGCAGGCGGTCTGATTTACGGGTGGATGCGGGGATAAATGCATGAAGCTGATCACCGCCATCATCAAGCCCTTCAAGCTGGACGAGCTTCGGCAAGCGGTTGCGGACATCGGCATTCAGGGGGTGACCGTCACCGAAGTGCAGGGCTACGGGCGTCGGCCCGGACACGTGGAGACGTATCGCGGAACTGACTATCAGATCGACTTTCATCCCAAGGCGAAAGTCGAACTCGCGGTGGACGATTCGATCGCGGAGCAGGTAATCGAAGCGGTTTGCAACGTCGCGCGGACCGGCAACGCTTCGGATGGAAAGGTTTGGATACTGGAACTGGAACAGGCATTGCGGGTCCGCACCGGTGAGACCGGGCCCGACGCCATTTAGTTTGGATTTCGAATTAGTTGAGATTTCGACGGTTTCGCAGGAGCGAGGCCGGGTCTTTCGGACGATTTAGGAGCATCTCGCGCCGGCAAGCCAGCCAACTCCCCCGTCGGTGCGATAATCCGGCGGCGCGGGTCCCTCAAAAGGGCCCGCGCCGTTTTTTCTATTACACCCGACGCGAGACGCTTCGGCGTTTATACGCCGGTGGAATTCAATTCTCCATGCTGTATCGCAGCAATTTAATTTCGAATTCCGCTGCTAAACTGCGTTTTACTTAAACCAGGGAGCCAAATGCATGAAATTGGTCATCGCCATCATCAAACCCTTCAAGCTTGACGATGTGCGCGCCGCCCTGGCAGAGGTGGGTATTCAAGGCATTACCGTGACAGAGGTCAAAGGCTTTGGACGTCAAAAGGGTCACACTGAGCTCTATCGGGGGGCGGAGTACGTCGTTGATTTTCTGCCCAAAGTGAAGCTTGAACTGGCCGTGGACGACGACCAAGTTGACCGGGTTGTGGAAGCCATTATAGAAACGGCGCGCACGGGTAAAATCGGTGACGGCAAGATCTTTGTTTGTGATCTTGGCCAAGCGGTGCGTATCCGCACCGGCGAGGCTGGGTCGCGCGCCCTGTAACGATTAAGCGAGGACTGGACGATGAAACGCCTTTTGCTATTCGCCGCGTTGCTCGCATGGTCGGGCATGGCCTCTGCCGTCGTCTACAAGTGGGTCGACGCACAGGGCAAGTTGCAATACGGCGATCGGCCGCCCGACGGCGTGCACGCGGAAGTGGTCGAGCTCTTGGTCGCGCACAACTCAACGTCGCGCTCGGCGCCGGCGTCAACTCAATCGGCGCCGACTCAAACTGCGTCTGCCGCGAAGACCGCCGCTCCCACCATGAAAGACATCAACGATAAAAACGCCATCGCGCAAGACGTTGCCCAGACCCGCGACAAGCAATGCACCGAGGCGCAGGAACACTACAAGAAACTGATCGAGGGCCGCAGGATGTACAAGACCGGCCCGAACGGCGAGCGGCAATTCTTGAGTTCCGAGGAAATCGACACCGAGCGGCTGAATGCCAAGCAGGAAGTCGATTCCATCTGCAACAGCACGACTTGATCAGCGGCTAAGGCCGTCCTTTCCCCTCCTCTTTAGGATCCGCGTGCTTTGCCGCGGACGGCGCAAAGCCTTAGGCTACCGACCTTTGGCTGATCTTAAGGACCATTCACATGCAAACGGGCTTCGTTGGATTGGGCGCCATGGGCGCGCACATGGCGCGCAACCTGCACCGCGCCGGGCTGCTCACGGGCGTCTGGAATCGCACTCCCGAAAAAGCCGCGGCGCTGGCCGCGGAACTGAAGGTGATTGCATTCGCGAACCTGACCGAGCTTGCGGGTAATTGCGAAGCGGTGGTGATCTGCGTGTCGGCCGACAAGGATGTGCGGGAGGTCATCGCGGGCCTCGAACCGGGACTGACGCCGAACATGATCGTCATGGACTGCTCCACGGTCGGAAAGGATACCGAGCGCGACCTCCATGCCCAGCTCAACAGCCTCGGCGTGGGATTCCTCGATTGCCCGGTAAGCGGCGGAGTCGAAGGCGCCAGGACCGCATCGCTCGCCATCATGTGCGGCGGGGATGAAGCGGTTTTCAATCGCGCGCAGCCGATCCTGGAAAAAATGGGCAAGGCGGTGGCCTACATGGGCGGCAGCGGCTCGGGACAGGTGACGAAGGCGACCAATCAGATCATGTGCGCCGGCATCATCCAGGCGGTGGGCGAAGCCATGGCGTTTGCGCACGAAGAGGGCGTCGACCTGAAGAAAGTGATCGACGTCCTGGGCAAGGGCGCGGGATCGAGCTGGTACTTCGTCAATCGCGCGCCCTTCATGGCGAACAACAGTTTCCCCGCCGGATTCCGCGTGCGCCTGCACGACAAGGATTTGCGCATCTGCCGCGACATGGCGGCGAAGCACGGCGGCGTGTTGCCGGTGGTCGAGTCGACGCTCGAGCAGTATCAGCTTTTGATCGCGGAAGGATTCGGCGACGAGGACATCTCGTCCATCTATCGCCTCAAGACCAAGCTGTTCCCTCCGAAGCCCGAGTCCATGTGACGCCGCGGCTACGCATCGCTACGCGCAAGAGCCAACTGGCCCTGTGGCAGGCAGAGCATGTGGCAGCGCTGTTGCGCTCGGCTCACCCGGAACTTCAGATCGAACTCGTGCCGCTGCTGACGCAGGGCGATCGCATCCAAGATCGGTCCTTGGCCGCCATCGGCGGCAAGGGCTTATTTATCAAGGAACTCGAGGTCGCCCTCGAAAATCTGCGCGCCGACATCGCCGTGCATTCGATGAAAGACGTGCCGGCCGAACTTCCCCACGGACTCATCATCGGCGCGGTGTTGAAACGAGCGGATCCACTGGACGCGCTGGTCACGACCTCAGGCATAACGCGGCTCGAGGACTTGCCGCGCGGCGCCGTGGTGGGTACCTCGAGTCTGCGCCGGCAGGCACAGATCCGCGCGTTGCGGCCGGATTTGCGCATAGAACCGATGCGCGGCAACGTGGACACGCGCCTGCGCAAACTCGATGCGGCGCAGGAGTCGGACAGCAGCGCGGGCACAGGCGGCATCGCGGGCACGCGCATGGATGCCATCGTTCTCGCCTGCGCGGGCCTCATTCGCCTGGGGCTGGGATCCCGTATCACCGCGCGCCTCGATCCGAAGGTGTGCCTGCCCGCGGTCACCCAGGGGGTGATCGGCATCGAGTGCCGGCAGAACGATTCGCGCACGGTCGAAATCCTGCGGCCGCTGGAACACGCGGCGACACGCAAGGTGATGGATGCGGAGCGCGCGTTCGCCGCGCGGCTGGGCGGTAGTTGCCAATCACCGATTGCGGCGTACGCCGAGCTCGAGGGGGAGCGAATCTCGCTGCGCGGACTCGTGGCGGAGCCGGATGGCTCGCGGTTGCTGCACGACACTCTGACGGGCAGCGCGGAGCATCCGGCGGCCTTGGGCCGGCAACTCGCGGAGCGCATCCTGGCGGCCGGCGCCGGTCCCTTGCTCGAGCGCCTGCGGCTGCGCTAAATGACGCCGGGCTCGTCCCTCCATGGAATAGGCGTCCTCGTCACCCGCCCCGAACTGCAGGCGATGCCGCTGTGCCGGCTGCTGGAGTCTCTGGGTGCGACCACGTCGCGCTTGGCCGCGGTGGAAATCAGGCCTCTCAAGGATCGGCGCGCGCTGATGGAGCAGCTGGGCGTGCTCGAGAATTTCGACGTCATCGTTTTCACCAGCGCGAATGCCGTCCGCTTCGGGGTTTCTTTTCTCGATCAGAAGCGCGGCCTCGCGCTCGCGGCCCTGGGGCCGGCCACGTCGCGTGCCTTGAACCAAGCGGGCTACCGCGTGGCCATTCAACCTGATTCCTTCGACTCTGAGGGCTTGCTCAACACTCCGCGGCTTGCGCACGTCGCGGGCCACCGTATCCTGATCATCACGGGAACCGGCGGACGGGACCTGCTCCAACAAGAACTCACGCGCCGCGGCGCGACGGTGGTATGCGCGGAGGTGTACGAACGCGTGCCGGCCACCCCGAGCGCGGCCGTGCTTCAGTCCGTGCACGAGCAATTCGCGGCGGGAGAATTGCAGGTGATCACGGCGACCAGTCTCGAGATCGGCGCTTCGCTGCTCAAGCTGGCGCCGCTCGGGTTGCGCAATGAATTCGAACGCGTGCACTGGCTCGTCCCCGGCGGGCGCGTCGCCACGGGGTTGCGCGAGCTGGGCTTACAGGCGCCGCTGCTCAAGGCGGATTCGGCCGAGGATCAGGATTTGGTCGCGGCGCTCGTGCGCTGGCGCTCGAGCGTATCCGGCGCATAGTCGAAGGAATCGAAATACAACCGGCTCGCGTCGCAGCCGCGCGCGGCATATTCGCGTTGTATGGCGGCGATCATCGCGGGCGGGCCGGCGGCGTACACCTCGATCGATTCCAGATCCTGGATTCCTGTGAATGCGGCCTCGTGCACCCAGCCGGCGAGTCCACGCCACGCGGGCGTGGGTTCCGAGAGTACCGGCGTATACGCCAAAGACGCCGCGCGGCGGCTCAATTGCTCGAGCATTGCGTGCGCATACAGGTCGCACTCGCTGCGCACGCCCCAAAAAAGCCGCATATCGCGCTCGATACCGTTTTCGATGACGTGGCGCAAAATGCTCACGAGGGGCGCAACACCGGTGCCGCCGCCGATCAGCAGCATCGGGGGCGCGCGACCTTCGCGGGCGCGGTAGGTGAATCTCCCCAAGGGACCCTCGATGGTCAGCACCGATGAGCGCATATCCTCGTGGAACAGGCGGTCGGTGAATTCTCCTCCGGCGACCCGCCGCACATGCAGCTCGAGGGGCCGCGCATCATGGGGCGGCGAGGCAATGGAAAAGCTGCGGCGCCGACCGCCCGGGAGCAGGATATCGATGTACTGGCCGGCCTCGAACGTGAACTCTTCCGCGATGGGCAGGCGCAGGAACAGTCCCATGACATCGTGCGACAGGGGAATGGTGCGCTCGATGCGGCACGGCAGGCGTTTCGGGCCTGCGGCATCGGCCGCGCGCATCTCGATAGTCTCCAGAACCAAATCGGTGCGCGCCCGCGCCTGGCAGAGCAGGATCAGGCCGTCGGCGATGTCGGCGGCGGAAAGCCCCAAGGGCGGTCCATTCGGATAGTGGATTTCGCCGCGTATGAGACGCGCCTTGCAGGCGCCGCAATTGCCGCTCTTGCAGCGATTGGGCAGGTTGAGCGCGGCATCGGCCGCCGCTTCCAGCAGCGCCTGATCGGCGGCGGCCTCAAAGGTGTAGCCGGAATTGCTGCGGCTGGAATTGCTGCGGCCGGAGTTGGCAATGCTGATGAGCACGATGTTATCGGCCACCGCTGCGCGAAATACTCAAGATGGGCTCCTCGAGCGCCGCGGCGCTGCCCGATCTCAAGCGCTCGGCTGACTGCGCTTGCTGTCCAGCCATTCGTGGATGGGTTCCCACTGCTTCCAATCCGGCCAGGCGAGATATTCCGGCAGCTCGAGCACGCCCATGCCGCGGGAGTAGGCGCGCACATAGTTCTGCGCTTCGCGCAGATGCCCAAGGTACGGCACTTTTAGTTTGCCGAGGTATTGATCCAACTCCTCGTACACCAGTGTGTACTCGCGAACCCGGTTCGCCATGACTCCCAAGCGCGCTTGCCTGCGCGACACCTTGCCGACTTCAAGCAGCTCGGCCATGAAGTGCCCGCAGGCTTTCATGTCGATGCTCGAGGGCAGCACCGGCACGATGATGGTCTCCGCACGCCGCACCAATTCGTTCAATTCCGTGCCGTGAACGCGCGCCGGCGCATCGATGACCAGAACGTCGGTGTTGCGCGGGACGTTGCGCAGCCCGTCCTCGAATGCGGCGGTGCCGCTGATCGCCGGCAAGTCGGCCGGCCGCATCGCCAGCCAATCGAGGCTGGAACGCTGCGGGTCGTAATCGGCGATGCAGACCTTGTGCCCGTCGCGGGCGAAGAACACCGCGATGTTGGTGGACAACGTGCTCTTGCCGCAACCGCCCTTCGCGTTCAATACCATGACGTGGCGCATAATCCCCCGGTTTTGTTGTGATTGTAAGGTAGGACTGTACGCGAACATTGGGCAACCACCGAGCGGAAATTGGCGGCATCGGCTATGCTTCCAAGGTATGCGCATCGAGTTCATGAAGATGCAGGGCTTGGGCAACGATTTCCTGGTGTTCGACGCCGCAGCGATCGACGCCGACACTCACCTTGATGAAAGGACGCTGCGCGCGCTCGCCGACCGCCATACCGGTGTGGGTTTCGACCAGGCGCTGATGCTCGAATCGCCTCGCGATCCTGCGAGCCGGGTCTTCTATCGGATATTCAATTCCGACGGTACCGAGGTCGAACAGTGCGGCAACGGCGCACGCTGTATCGCGGCACTGCTCTACGCACGCGCGCCCGAACTGGGGCGCGACCTCATCATGGGCAGCCCCGGCGGACGCGTGCGGGCCCGCGTGCGCGACGATGGCCTGGTGTCGGTGGACATGGGCATCCCGGCGTTCGAGGAACCCTTCGAGTTTTCCCTGAAGATCGAGGGCAAGGACATCGCCATGAGCGCGCTGTCCTTGGGCAATCCCCATGCGGTGCTGCGCGTGCCCGATGTGAAGACCGCGCAGGTTGAGCTGTGGGGGCCGAGCATCCAGCGGCACCCTCACTTCCCCCATCGCGCCAATGTGGGCTTCATGCAAATTCTCGGCCGCAATCATGTATTGTTGCGCGTGTTCGAGCGCGGCGCCGGGGAAACCCAAGCCTGCGGCACGGGGGCGTGCGCGGCGGTCGCGGTGGGCTTGCGGCAGGGCTTGCTCGATGGTGAAGTGAGGGTGGATCTCCCCGGCGGCACGGCGATGGTTTATTGGGAGGGTCCGGGTCAACACATCTGGCTCACCGGGCCGGCTACCACGGTATTTACGGGTTCGATCGATTTAACGCGATTCACGGGGGCCAAACAATGACGAGTCATGCGCGCGGGATCAAGCAGGACGTCCTCAACGACAATTCCGTCTCGGAATATTTGCAAACTTTTCCGGATTTCTTCGAGCGCAACTCGCAACTCCTGACCAAGTTGCGTCTGCCGCACGTACGCGACGCCGCGGCCACCGTCAGTTTGGTGGAGCGGCAGGTCGAGGTGCTGCGCGAGCGCAATCAGTCGCTCGAGCGCAAGCTCAAGGAACTGGTGGACGTGGCGAGGGCCAACGATGCCCTGGCCGATCGGATCCATCGCCTCTGCCAGCGGCTGATTCACACACGGACCTTGGCGGAATCGATCAGCGCCATCGAGACCTCGCTGCGCGAGGACTTCGACGCGATGAATTCGGTGCTGGTGCTGTTTCTCGAGGAGGCACGCGAGCTCGAGCCGGCGATGGGCCGGTTCTTGCGCGTCGCCGCGGCCAGCGACGAGGAACTGCGGACTTTTGACTCCTTGCTGAGTTCGGGCAAGCCGCGTTGCGGGCAGGTGCGCGATGCGCAGCGCGACTATCTGTTCGGCAAGGATCCGGTGGCCATCGGTTCGGTGGCTCTCACGCCGCTGGGTCAAAAGGGCGCCCTCGGCATATTGGCGATCGGTGCGAGCGACGCGGAACGCTTTCATCCCGGCATGAGCACCGAATTTTTGGTGCGCATCGGCGAGCTCGTGACCTACGCGCTGACGCGCTGACCTGAAGTCGTGCCGGCCTAAATACGTGATGGCCTAAAAACGTGGACGGCGGCGAACACGAGCGGATCGAGCAATTTCTGTCGCACCTCAACGTCGAGCGCCGCATGAGCGGCCACACCGTGGCGGCCTATCGCCACGACTTGCAGGCCTTGGCCGCATTTTGCGCGGGCCGTAAGGTGCGCCGCTGGTCGAGCTTGAACAATTTTCAGGTGCGCGCCTTTGCCGCGGCCGAGCATGCCGGCGGCATCGCGCCGCGCAGTATTCAAAGGCGCCTGTCGGCGGTCCGGTCGTTCTACGAATACCTGATGCGCGAAGGCCATGCCAAGAACAATCCCGCGCTCGAGGTGCGCGCGCCCAAATCCAAGAAACGCCTGCCCGCGACCTTGGATGCCGATCAAATGGCGCGGCTGCTCGATTTTCGCGCGAGCGACTCGCTCTCGGCGCGCGACAAGGCCATGATGGAATTGTTCTACTCGTCGGGCCTGCGCTTGAGCGAACTAGTGGGGCTGGACGTTTCCGCCGTCGATCTCAAGGATCGAACCGTGCGCGTGCTCGGCAAGGGCAACAAAACGCGCATCGTTCCCGTCGGTCGCCACGCGGTGGAGGCGTTGCAGAGATGGCTCGCCGAGCGCGCCGCGCTGGCGCCGCGAAACCCTGCCTTGGCCGCCGCTGCGCACCAGGCTCCCTTGTTCGTGGGAAAATCCGGGCGGCCTCTGTCGGTCCGTGCGGTGCAGTTGCGGGTGGGCCTGTGGGCGCGCCGCCAAGGCCTGTCCATGCACGTGCACCCGCATATGTTTCGCCATTCCTTTGCGAGCCACTTGTTGGAATCGAGCGGCGACCTGCGCGGCGTGCAGGAATTGCTGGGGCACGCGGACATCAGCACCACCCAGGTCTATACGCATCTGGACTTTCAGCATCTGGCCAGCGTTTACGACGCCGCCCACCCGCGAGCCCGGCGCCGACCCCGAACGGCTTGAAAGCGCCCGAGTTCGGCCCCACGCTACAAGGATTCCTATGAATCACGATCCTGATCGGATTTACGGCACCACCATTCTCGCGGTTCGGCGCAATGGCCGCGTCGCGGTCGGCGGAGATGGCCAGGTCACGCTGGGACAGAGCGTGATGAAATCCAATGCGCGCAAAGTGCGGCGGTTGTACGACGGCAAGGTGCTGGCCGGATTTGCCGGCGGCACGGCCGACGCATTCACCCTGTTCGAGCGCTTCGAGGGCAAGCTGGAGAAATTCGGCAACCTCACGCGCGCCGCCATCGAGCTGGCGAAGGACTGGCGCAGCGACCGCAGCCTGCGGCGCCTGGAGGCCTTGCTCTGCGTGGCCGATGCCGAAAGCACCTACGTCATCTCGGGCACGGGCGATGTCATCGAGCCCGAACATGATTTGATCGCGATCGGTTCGGGCTCGGGCTTTGCGCAGGCCGCAGCCCTGGCCTTCATGCAAAGCGGGGATTTGTCCGCTCGCGACATCGTCGAACGCTCGCTCAACATCGCCGCGGACATCTGCATCTATACCAATCGCAACTTGACCATCGAGGAGATCTAGTGCTCACCGGGACAGGCTCCTCGCAGATGACCCCGCGCGAAATCGTCGAGGAACTCGACAAGCACATCGTCGGCCAGAAGGCCGCGAAGCGCGCGGTGGCGATCGCCCTGCGCAACCGGTGGCGGCGCCAGCAGGTCGCCGAATCCCTGCGCCCGGAGATCACGCCGAAAAACATTCTCATGATCGGACCGACGGGGGTGGGGAAGACCGAGATTGCGCGCAGGCTGGCGCGGCTCGCCAAGGCGCCCTTCCTCAAGGTCGAGGCCACGAAATTCACGGAAGTGGGCTATGTTGGGCGCGAAGTTGATTCGATCGTCCGCGATCTTGTCGAGATCTCCGTCAAAATGACGCGAGAGGAGGAAATGGCGAAGGTGCGCCATCGCGCCGCCGACGCGGCGGAAGATCGGGTGCTCGACATCCTCCTGCCGCGCGCGCAGGCGGGCTTCACCGGCGATGGGGGCGCCAAAGACACCGACACGCGCCAGCGCTTTCGAAAAATGCTGCGCGAAGGCCAGTTGGATGACCGCGAGGTGGAAATCGAGGTTCGCAGCCTGCCGGTGGGATTGGAGATCATGGCGCCGCCCGGCATGGAAGAAATGACCCAGCAGCTGCAGGGGATGTTTCAGAACCTGGGGCAAGGGCGCACCCGCAGCCGCAAGGTCAAGATCAAGGAGGCGTTGAAGCTGCTGGTCGATGAAGAAGCGGCGAAAATGATCAACGAAGAAGAGCTGAAGCTGCGTGCCGTCGAGAACGCCGAGCAAAACGGCATCGTGTTCATCGACGAAATCGACAAGATCGCGCGCCGCCAGGAAACCATGGGCGCGGATGTGTCGCGCGAGGGCGTGCAGCGCGATTTACTGCCCTTGGTCGAAGGCTGCACGGTGAACACCAAGTACGGCGCGGTCAAGACCGATCATGTTCTGTTCATTGCGTCCGGCGCGTTCCACATGTCGAAGCCCTCGGATCTGATCCCGGAGTTGCAGGGCCGCCTGCCGATCCGGGTGGAACTCGAAGCCTTGGTGGTGGGCGATTTCGTGCGCATTCTGACGGAACCCGACGCCTCATTGTGCCGGCAGTACTCGGCGCTGATGGCAACCGAAGGATTGACGCTGGAATTCGCGGAGTCCGGCGTACAGCGGCTGGCGGAAGCGGCCTTCGAGGTCAATGAACGCACCGAGAACATCGGCGCGCGGCGGCTGCACACCGTGATGGAACGGCTGCTCGAGACCGTGTCCTTCGACGCGGCGGATCGCAACGGCACCCGCGTCGTGATCAACCGCGAGTACGTGGAGGGCAACCTCGGGGAGCTGGTGAAGGATCAGGATCTGTCGCGGTACATCCTGTGAGCGCGCCGCGGGCGCCGCAGCCCACCCGGGCACCGCAACCCACCGACATCAAGCTGCGCACCGAATCGCGGCTGCTCGATGTGCGCTTCGATGATGGATCGCACTTCGAACTACCGTTCGAATATCTGCGCGTGTTTTCGCCCTCTGCCGAGGTGAAAGGCCACGGCGGCGGTGAGGGTGCGCTGGTGCTGGGGAAGCAGCACGTCGGGATCAGCGGGGTTGAACCGGTCGGCAACTATGCCCTGCGCCTGTTCTTCGATGACGGCCACAATACGGGGTTGTACTCCTGGAGCGTCCTGCACCAATTGGGCCGGGACCGGGAAGCGAACTGGGCGCGTTATCTCGAACGCTGCGCCGAGGCCGGCGGGGATAGGTAGCTTCAAGGCACGGAAGAAACAGTGCCTTGAAGCTACCCATCCCGCTAGCCCATTCAGGGCGGCCGCTCAAACTCACGAGTGCTGGAAGCCGAGTTTCCAGCGGCTGTCATCGGTCGGCGGTCTGATGCGCACTCGTAGGCCCGGAATCAGGTGTCGAACACCCGCCGGGAACGTCGGCATGGTGATGTTGACTGGCTCGAGCATTCGCGCTGCCAACCAGTCAAAATCACTTTGTCGGCTACAATAGGCGCCATGGCTGATTCCGATCGCAGCGTGGATTTTGGCTTCGAAAAGGTCGCGGCGGCCGACAAGGCCTCGCGCGTGCGCTCGGTATTCGAGAGCGTCGCCGGCCGGTACGATGTCATGAACGATCTGATGTCGTTCGGCGCGCATCGATTGTGGAAGCACTTCACGCTGTCACTGACCGGATTGCGGCCGGGCCAACGCGCCTTGGACGTGGCCGGAGGCACGGGCGATCTCGCCGCCGGGCTGCTCCGCCAAGTCGGCAAATCCGGCCGCGTGGTGCTGTCGGATATCAATCCGGCCATGCTGGAAATCGGCCGCGACCGCCTGCTCGACGCGGGGTTCGTCGGCAACGTCGAGTGCCTCGTGGCGGATGCGGAGCGCCTGCCCTTCGAGGACAACGCTTTTGACTGCGTCACCATCGGCTTTGGCCTTCGCAATGTCACCGACAAGGCCGCGGCGCTCAAGTCCATGCACCGTGTGCTGAAACCCGGCGGTCAATTGCTGGTGCTGGAATTCTCGACGCCGGTGGCGCCAGCCTTGAAGCCGCTTTACGACGCGTACTCCTTCAAGGTGTTGCCGCTGCTGGGCCGGCTGGTGGCAAAGGACGCCGACAGTTATCGCTACCTTGCGGAATCGATCCGCATGCATCCGAATCAGGAAACCTTGCTCGAGATGTTGCGCTCCGCCGGGTTCATCCAGGCGCGCTACCACAATCTCACCGGCGGCATCGTCGCCGTGCACCGCGGCTACAAATTCTAATATGTCCGGTACTCCCGCCTGGCTGGCATCGGCTGAAGCCGTCTTGAACCGCAACATCGCTGCATCGAGCAAGGCGCAGGTGCTGGTGAGGCGGCTCGAGGGCAGCAGCCTGCAGGTCGACGTCGACGGCATCACACGCGTTCGCGCTGCCTGCCGCGGCGGGCGGGCGGCCTTGCTGGCGGGCGATGATTCGCCGGCGGACGCGGTGATTTCAGGTTCGCTGCCGGCGCTGCTGCAAATGTTCAAAGCAGGGGCGCCGGCAGCTGCGCAAGCGCGGTCGGCGGTGCAAATTCGCGGCGATGCGGAGATCGCCAACCTGTATCGCGACTTGTTCGCGGCGGCGCGCCCGGATCTGGAAGAGGAATTGTCGCGCTGGGTGGGCGACCTGCCTGCCCGGCACCTGTCGCAGCTCGCCAAGAGCGTGCGGACGTGGGCGCGGCGCGCACGGCGCACGGCCGGTGAAAACATCGCCGAATACCTGCAGGAGGAAGGCCGCGACCTGGTCACGAAAACCGAGCTGGAGGAGTTCCTGCGCGGCGTCGACGGCGTGCGGGACAGCGTCGATCGGATCGAAGCTCGCCTGATTTTGATCGAGCGCCGGGCGAAGGGCGCCTGATGCGGTCGCGCGTGCTCGCACGGCTGCTGCAGATTCAGCGGGCGCTGGTCCGGCACCGGCTCGATGAGTTCGTGCGCGCCACCCATCTGTACCGGCCGCTGCGCTACCTGTTTTACATCTCACCCTGGACCTGGTTCCAACGCCGCATCGGCGGAACGCGCGGCGAGCGGCTGCGCCTGGCGCTCGAGGAGTTGGGGCCGATTTTCGTCAAGTTCGGCCAGGCGCTCTCGACGCGCCGCGACCTGCTGCCGGTCGACATTGCCGATGAGCTGGCAAAACTGCAGGATCGCGTGCCGCCGTTCCCCGGCGAAATAGCGGTCGCCATGATCGAAAAGACCTTCGGCCGGCCGCTGGCCGACATCTTCGGCAGCTTCGAACCGGCGCCTCTGGCCGCGGCATCGATCGCGCAGGTGCACGCGGCCGTCTTGAAGAACGGCGATGAGGTGGTGGTCAAGGTGCTGCGCCCGGGCATGCGCGAGGTCATCGATCTCGACCTCGAGGTGCTGGACGCGCTGGCCGAGCTCGCCGATGAGTACTGGATCGAGGCGCGGCCCGTGCGGCCGATTGAAGTCGTGCGCGAGTACCGCAAAACCGTCACCGATGAACTCGATCTGATGCGCGAGGCCGGCAACGCGTCGCAGCTGAAGCGCAATTTCGCGGGGTCCCCGCTGCTCTACGTGCCGCAGATTCACTGGGATTACTGCCGGCAGAACGTCATGGTGATGGAGCGCATCCACGGCATCATCGTCAGCCGGGTCGAGGAGTTGCGGGCGCGCGGCACGGACATTGCGAAGCTGGCCGAGAACGGCGTCGAGATTTTTTTCACGCAGGTGTTCCGCCACAATTTTTTTCACGCCGACATGCACCCGGGCAATATCTTCGTGCAGATCGACGATCCCAAGAATCCCCGCTACGCCGCGGTGGATTTCGGCATCGTCGGCACGCTGCAGCCGCGCGACCAGCACTACCTGGCCGAGAATTTCATGGCTTTTTTCAACCGCGACTACGGCCGCATTGCGCAGCTGCATATCGAAAGCGGCTGGGTGCCGAGGGGCACGCGGGTCGATGAGCTCGAGTCGGCCGTGCGCACGGTCTGCGAGCCCATCTACAACAAGCCGCTCAAGGAGATCTCCTTCGCGCAGGTGCTGCTGCGGCTGTTCGAAACCGCACGGCGGTTCGACATGCAGGTGCAGCCGCAGCTGATCCTGCTGCAGAAAACCCTGTTCAACATCGAAGGCCTCGGCAGGCAGCTCTATCCTGAGCTCGATCTGTGGAAGACCGCGCAGCCGGTGCTGCGCGAGTGGATGAGAGAGCGCGTCAGCCCGCGCACGATTTTCAGGGAGATTCGTGCGCACTGGCCGGACGCGTTGCTGACCTTGCGGCAGGTGCCGCAAATCGTGCAGACCGCCGTGCGCGAGGCCGCGGACGGCAGTGCGCCCGCCCTCGACAAGGAGTTGTCGCGGCTGCGTGCCAGCATGCGGCTATCGGCATTGCGGCGCGACTTATGGATTGCCGCGGGTGTGCTGTGGCTGTCCGGCTTGATTTGGCTGGCGCAGACGCA
>Ga0210389_10001521_pt1 | contig 18778 bp, 28 predicted proteins | sample IncBWH28OmetaG_FD_160127 | JGI IMG/M metagenome (GOLD analysis project Ga0210389, IMG submission 160127) | Forest soil microbial communities from Barre Woods Harvard Forest LTER site, Petersham, Massachusetts, United States - Inc-BW-H-28-O ...
TTTCCAAGGAATGATATGGACATCGCATGTTGCTAATAAAGTGTTTTTATTTATTGCATTAATATTTTGTATTTCTAACATAATAACTCCTATAATATTGTTTTTGTTCTTCTTGTTTTACCTTTAAATTGAAACTTTTGTCCTGTATTGATTCGATCTAATAATGCGTCTCCGCAGAATTCTCCAAACTTTTTGTCGTCTAAGTTAGTTGTGATAATAGTTCCTCTATTTTTCCATTGCATTCTTTGATTTATTATTTCCATAACAAAACTCATAAAAGCGGGAGTAACTTCACCTGTCCCAAAATCGTCGATTACTAACAAATTTCTTGTAGTAACTTTTTCAAAATAATTATTATTAATTTTAAAAGAATCTAACCAGTCATTCATCATCTTTTTTTGAGTCGTGAAAATGCAAGATGTGTCTTTTCGTGTGAAATATTCACATATCGCCATTGAGGCATAAGTTTTTCCTGTTCCTGGCTCTCCCTGCATAAAAATAATGCCATGAGGGTTTGTGGCGAATTTAAGCATAAAGCTTAGTTTTCCGGGACTTTGTTCAACCTTTTCAAAAGAAACGTCATGATGTATATCTCCGATACCGCTTATTTCGCAAAATAAGGGCCATAGAATCGCGCGTTTAGATATGGGTGGTGTGACCATAGCGCTTTGGATATTTGATCGATTGTTGGAGCTACAAACCATGTTGTGGCAGATCCACACCCGCGGACTTTCCTTGACTAACTCGACATAAGGAGTGCCATGATCTGAACCACCACAGACAGGACATACCAGATCAGAGGACAAAGTTGGAGTTAGAAGCTTTTTCCAGCCTCCTAGATCGCTGATATATTCCACAATTCTGGGAGCGGCTTGAGCGAGAGAGTTCTTAGCAATTTCATGAGCAAGTTTCATAAAGCTGTGTCGTTCCATTGTTTGTAAAGTTCTGAGTTTTCGTAGTTTCCTTTTGAGCTAGGAGCGAATTTTCTATCGGCTCTTGAGTTTCTCTGCGCAAAGATAGTGCTAAAATGTCCTCGAAAGATTTCAGCTGGATTAGACGCTTTTCCTTTACGTTTGTTAGTGCAAATGACTGATTGCCAGCCCTTAAAGTCGCCTCTTTGGACGTTATCTCTGCAAGCCCATTCGAAGGTTTCCAGCAGCAATTCGGGATTTTGCCTGTCTTTTTCTAGCATGAAGTCAATAGACTCTAAAAACTTATCCAGCTTATCAGGCGGTCGATAGACAGGATTGGCTTCCGATAAGATTTTTAGCATCTTGTCGCCGATTTCTTTGACTGCTGGAGAGAACTCTTTTTTAAATTTTTTCTTAGCAACCTCTCCATCGGCAGCTTTAGCTGCCTGCGCGTCAGCGCTCTCTTTCGGAGGGGTAGGGGTGGTAGTTTCTTTTTCTTTATGTACTTCTTTTTCTGTTAGTATCTTTATTAGTAGTTGCGGGTTTTCACAATCGTGGTTTCCACGATCGTGGAAATCCCGATGCTGGAAACTTTTTTTGAAAAACTCTAGTTGATCTAACTTATCTTTTTCAGTTGCAGGGAATTCGAAGAAAATATAATGAATTCCTCCTTCTAAATATTTACCTTTTTCAGCTAAGCGATAGTGAATTCTCATTCCGTATCCTGCGGCTAAGATTTCCTTCATCGCTTTGAAAACTGCATCTTGTCCTTCAACGCATTTTTCGACTAATTCTTTCATTGAAAACTCCCAGTTATCAGGACGAGACATACATCTCGCCCAAAGACCTGTCGCTCGCAGCGAAAGATTTTGATCCCAGAGGGCTTGTTTGTTCAGCTGAACAAATGGATTTTCGCGGTTATGAACCACGCGAATTACTGATTTTTTATTTTCTTTCTTGCTTGAAAATTCTAGATATGTCATTCTGCTCCTGTAAATGATTTGGTTTTTATAGAGTGATTAAATTTTTTACATTACTGAATGGTAAGTTTTCGGGTGTGACACGGTGTCACACTCGATTTTTTCTGGCTTCAAAGTAATCTTTGAAATAACCAGGAAAACGCTCTATAAAACGTCTTCTGTATTCAGCAAATTTTTCTTTATTCTTAGAATAATAATTCCTCATATAAAGTTTTCTAGTATCGTCATCTTTATAACGATATTTCCAAGATTGTTGTTCTTGTTGATATTTAACATTTCTTTTAATAGTACATTTTTTGCATTCGCTTTTATATTTACCAGCGCATTTATAAAATCCTTCTGTTAGTTCTTTATATTGTTGGCATTTAGTACAAGTTTTAAACTGTTCCATGATTACCGCCTTTAATACAGAAACACGGTTCTCCCTCTTCACTAAAAAAACAGCCATTAACCTTAACAGCTAAACTAGTATCTGTTTCAGTGGAGACAATATATCCCATTTGTTCTAAAATTCTAAATTCTGGTAATTCAGGAAGGAAACATAGTATCACTTCCCCTTTAAGATGAAATTGACATAAAGTTTTCCATAAATTCACGCATTGCGAGCTTTTTTCTCGCAAGATGTTAAAACACTCTTCACAGCATATGAATTTTTCATTCATAGGTTTCTAAATCTGCTAAGGTGATTGAGATGCCTCTTTTCATAGGATGCCATTCTAAGATACCCTCTCTCGCAAGTTTTTTGATGTTATTTTTAAATCTACACCAGCTTTCTGAGAGATCCTCTTCCACTTTTTCACGCGTAAAATAGACTGTTCCATGACTATTGGAGCGGTTAAAAATGTGGAGATAGGTCGAGAGAGCCTCAGGACAATGATAAGAAATGTTGAACAGAAGTTGTTGAGTATTATCATCATAGATATCCATGAATCTCCGGAGTTAGAATTTTATAGCTTCTAAACAGTGACCCATGTTATAAGACTGGTACAAAGTTTGTCTTATGATCCGTTTTTGGGTCAGTGTTTATTATATCCTATTTAATCCTTGTCCCCTCTTATGAGGGGATATTTTTTTAAGGTAAATCTTCTTTTTAATTATTGTCTAGTTTTTTCTTTTTAAAATTCAAAAATTTCTCATGCAGCTCTATTATTTTCTCTAAGTTTAAAGAGTAGTTTTTATATATCTGCCCTATAGCTTTTTCTTGAAATTTATCTGAAATCTGTTGGTTCGGCCAATGGCAGTATTTCAGCTTAAATTTGTTATTCAGCCATATTTCCGGCATTCTTAGCCATACTTTTTTATATTTAGTGTTATACACCAATTCGCATCTCAACAGCAAATCTCCATAGCGGATGATGGCTATTCCGATCTTGGTTTTACATACCAAGACATTAAAATCTAAAATATTTATATCCATATTTTTCCTTTTTATAAAAAACTCTTGTCACATCAAAAAACATCTGTTACGTTGAAAATAAAAATTTAATTTACCATATGTTCATACAAAACACTCCTCTAGAATTTTTCCTTTTCTTTTTAATTTTCTTAATCTACCTAACCCTCGTAATGGCAAGGAACTCTATATGACTTTAGAAGAAAAGTCCAGAGAAAACTATGTGAGGGTCACAGAAGTGCTTTATCCCTACTCAGGACTAGATAAGATAGATGCCGATGTCTTAGCGCATGCGGCTGAAAGAGGCACTAAAGTGCATAAGATCTGTGAGAGCATCGTAAGCGGATTAGGAGAGCATGGTATCGATGATGAGACATGGGGCTATGTAGAAAGCTTTAAGAAGTGGTGGGAGAAAGGTGTTGATGTCGTCATGATGGAGAAACGCTTCTGGGATGATGAGCTGAAGCTGACAGGTCAGGTGGATTTCATTATTAATACACCTGAAGGATTAGCTATCGTGGATATCAAAACCTCTTCTAGACCTTCTAAAACCTGGGCAGCACAAGGCTGCGCTTATGCTTATCTAGCTAGAAAAGCCAATCACGATATCCGCAAGATCTTCTTTTTACATCTTAACAAGCATGGAAAAGAGCCAAAGCTACATGAATATCCTGTCGACCCCTCTTTTTTTTTAGCCATATTCAGAACCTACCAACACTTCTTTCAAAAGGAATAAAGCGTGGAAAAACTAAGTCAACAAATGCAAGAAAGGCTGGAAAAGTGGCGAAAAAACGTGGGCGCGGCCCCTCCCGTTATCAAAGTTAATGGCTATTCGGTTGCTTCTGTATCTAGAAGAAGCGGAAAGAACGACTACGGCGATGCTATGAGCTTAGAAGAGTGGGAAGACGAAAATAAAAAAAGCCAGAGGAGAAAATAATGGATTTTAATGAATGGATGACGACATTTGGGATTATTTTAGGATGGGTAGTTTTTGTAGGCTTCTCATTAGGGCTTTTCTTAAAAATAATTAAATGGATGGTCTAATGCTACAAACGATTCAAGGTGATACAGGTAATGTCCCGATGCACATGCCGACAACAAGACCTCTTATCCCTGCTGAGCATGAAATGAGCGTCTTTCATGTGATGGCAGAGACAGCTGTCAGCAGTAAGATGTATAAAGGCATCGGTGAGAAGGCTGGAGTGATGATGATAATGCTGTCAGCGAGAGAGCTGGGCATAAGTCCAATGCAGGCTCTTAATGGAGGCCTTAATATCATCAATGGCAAAGTAGAGATCTCAGCGCGCATGATGAATGCCTTAATAAGACGATCTGGGCATAAGATCGTTGTACAGGAATTCACCGAAAAACGCTGCATGATCACAGGCCAGCGTTGTGATACAGGAGAGCAGCAGTCAGCTGTTTTCACCATCGAAGAGGCGCAGAAAGCGGGGCTTGTAAAGCCAGGAGGCGGTTGGACAAAATGGCCTAAAGACATGCTTTTTGCAAGAGCATTAAGCCGTCTTGCTAGACAGCTTTTTAGTGATGTCATAGGCATTGGCTATGTGGAAGGAGAGATCCAAGCTTCTGACGCGCAAATCATCATGCCAGAACAAATTCAAGAGACAGAAATTGTTGAAGATGAGAGTGAATATGTAGAAAAATACATACAGATTTTTGAAAAAGATGATAAATTCCTTGCTATGGAATACATGAAAATGGTTAAAGAACATTTTAATTGGAGTACGATAGAAACCATTAAAGAGTTTTTTAAAGATCAGAAGAAAATGTTTGAGAAATTTGAATCATGGAAAAGCAAAAGGAAGGTAACAGATGGGTCTTGAGCAAAGTAAAGAAACTGTAACGTGGCTTATGAGTATAGGACTTTCCTTACCGAAAGCTATTTATGTTCTCTACTTACTTGATAAAGGAGATTCTCTTTCTCAAGCACTATTAAAATTATTTAATTTATCTAAACAAGAGGAAAAAGAAGTTGAAGAACCAGATTTCGGCAATCCTATTACTCCTTAGTATGACGAGCTGCACATACTCAATTAACTTAATACATACGCAAGGGACGGCTAGCGATGTGGTTGATGAAGTGTCAACACCTACAGCAACAGTCTCAGTACCGGTGAAGGCAGTATGACACAAAAAGTCGGAAGAGACAAAATCCAGGTATTGAAAGACAGGTCTTTTACCTATAAAGACATCATCTATGATGATGACGGGTGGGCAGATGCAAGAAAATATCTCCCTGCAGACTTCGATCTTGTGCATCTCAGGTTAAAAGATGGAACACCTAATCTCACTGGCTGGCATACAGGTAAAGAGTGGGAAGGATTACGCATCAAGGAGCAAGATGAGGTGACTTTTTGGAAGAGAAAACTAGATGAAAATCAAAAGTAAAGCGGGTTTACATGGACACAAAAACTTTGATAATGGGCCTAATAGTCCTAGTTCAATTTATAGCAATCATGGCATCAGTGAAATATTTCGGCAAAGATAATGCTGTTGAAAAAGCTCTAGAGAAACAAATTGAAGCCGAAATCGGCATCACAATACCAACATGAAAAAAGGATGGGATAGATATGCCTCTGAAAAAAGGTACGTCAAAAAAGGTTATCTCCGAAAACATCGGAACGGAAGTGCGTGCAGGAAAGCCACAGAAACAGGCTGTTGCAATTGCATTCAGCAAAGCGGGGAAAGCCAAGAAGAAATAGAAATGCTAGTCAGGCCAGAACTTCCTTTATGTCATAGTGAATTATTAGCTAAGGAAATCGAATGGTTTGGTAAAGTTGTCTTAATAACAGAACAAGTAAATATAGGAGAAGAAAATGGCAAAAGCGAAGTTGGGATCGGGCAGCCGATTCAAAGCAGTGGAGAGATCAGCTGCGAAGTCAGGAGCGAGCAATCCGGCAGCGGTTGCAGCGGCAGCCGGAATGAAAAAGTACGGAAAAGAAAAAATGGAAAAGATGGCAGAAGCCGGAAAGAAAAGAGCTAAACAGCGGTAATCTTCTTCCAGACGCTAGCGTTATTAGCGATATATCCCAAATACCAAAGATCGCCTCGTGTGCCTGTAGTAGGATCAACACCTGGCGATGTATCTCCCACAAGCCAGAACGTCCCAAAAGAGTAATACTTGCCTGTAGAAGGCTGTTTAATATCAGCGCTTGTAGGCTCTCGATTTCTTATGACAATGATCGGAAGAGCTACTCCCGGCCCCAGATATTTCGTTGGGTTATTAGGGCTTAAGCCTGTTAAAGAAGGACTGCTCATACGTAGAATCCTTGCACGATTACTATACCTTCACTTACTGTAGCGGTTACTTCAGCTACAAAAACATTTATAGAAAGTGTCTGACCACTTGGAGTCACGGGTGCACTACTAGTTCCAGCATCGAAATAGCCAGAATAAATCCCTGTGGTATTCCCTAAGCTCGCAGCTCCTGGGATTATATCATTATAAGTCGGAGGTGTAAATCCTACATTAAACTGATAGTTACTTTGTACGCCGCTAACATTTGATGTGAAAATTATAAATTCAGTGACTACAAAATTTCCGGTAGATGTCAAAATAGGTGTCACACCAGCAGTTTTAAAATCGATAGTGGCAGTGAAAATATTCGTTGGAATTGAATTGAAAGGAACGCTACCTAATTGTCCTCCTGAAGTGATCGTCACTATCTCTGGACTTGTTAAAGTGTTGCCTAAAATACCTTGTGCGAAAAATTGGGCGGTAGAGCCATTACCAATTCTAGTGACGTTACTCTCTCCAACAGTTCCTAAAACACCAGAGCCTATAGTAATATTATTAGATTCTTCCCCTGTATAAGCTTGACCAGCAGTATATCCTAAGGCTGTGTTGTCAGTGCCGGAATCTAAATTTTGAAGACTTAATACTCCCACAGAACTATTTCTAAGGCCGCTTGTGAGTAAATTTTGACTTGTGCTTCCCAGCGTACTATTTGAGTCGCCGCTGGTTAATGAGGATAAAGTTAAAACTCCTACACCAGTATTATTTGCGCCGCTTACAGATGCGTTTCCGCTATCTTGTCCTAAAAATACACTGTCATTGCCATCTGAAAGGCTTAATGTAGAAGTGGTCCCAGTATTTGTAAAAAATACCGAGGCTCCCGCTTGATTTGCTGCTTGATTAGCGAAAATTGTTACAGCCGAACCTGTCACTGACCCTGAATCACCAAAAATAGTGGTGATACCGCTTCCTGGCCCGGAGCCTGTTTCATAGTAATCTAAGCGATTGGTGAAGGGATTAAGCTTAAAAGGCATACAGGCTCCTATGAATATGTGTAGGTGGCGCGATCTGTCCAAGAGAAGTTGAATTCGCTGGAGGCTGCATTATTATCCCCCTGAGGCCATTTCACTGAGATAACGTTATTACTGCCGTCATAAGTGATAAAAGCTATCTGCCACACGAGATCGCCTTCTACAGCTCCCGGTCTTGCATAGCCTTTGTAGATAAGATTCGTGCCGGTATATTGCCCTCGAAAGGTCATATCTCCTACGTAAGACTCTTGAAGTAGGTTGCCTTGCGCATCTTTCTTAAGAATGGTCTGGTTATAAGTCTTAGCCATGAGACATCCTTTAGTTAACGATTTCCCAGCCGATTACTGAAACGTCTGACGCTTGCAATGCAGTGGCATCAGCAGCTTGAACAGCGTTGATGACAAAAGAAACTCCAGCTAATATAGTTCCTCTAGTCACAATACCTAGAGCAGCCGCTCCTGTTGCACCAATGCCTTGACGGTAAAGACGAATCTGAGAAGCGGCGGTTACAGCTGTTGTTGCGATGGTGGCTGTTCCACCTACTAGAACGACTGTACCTGCTGAATTAGCTCCTGCAGTTGTTGTAGAGGCAACGCTCGTGTAGACATCTTTATTACCAGCTGTTCCACGTACGATATTTCCGTTGGTAGCTGTGATATTACCTAAAGTAGCAGTGATGGAAGTGCCTGCTGTCACGGTAGTAGCTGCTGATACTGAGCCAAGAGTAGAAGTAATATTACCTGTAGAAGCTACGATATTTCCTGTAGTAGCTGTGATGCCAGTACCACCCACAAGAGTTGTTGTAGTGGTAAGAGAACCTGTGATAGCTGTATTACCAGTCGCATTACCAATATTAACCGCTCCTGTGCCTCCCGTTCCAATAGTTGTCGTGGCTGCTCCAGAGGTATTTAGAGTAGTAGTTCCTAAAGATGATAGTGTAGTGGCATGAACTGGTCTTGGAGTCGTGCTGCCAAAGCCTAAGACAGGAGGAGAAGCGAAGTTAGCGCCTGTAGAGACAGAATTAAGTTGTGCGGGCGTGACAGCCACATTAGTTGCTGTTCCTGCTGAAACCTCTGCATCTGTAGCTAGTCTGACAATGCCTTGCTTGTATTGCGTTCCCGGTGAGCCGTCATAGCCGTTTGGGTTTCTTAGGTTTAAATTAGCCATCACTCCTCCAGAGATTAAAATAATTACTTTACATGTAAAGCAAAAAGGATTTTCCGTCTTTAAAAAAATGTTTTTACTTGTATTAAATTAAGCTTTGATTTATAATGACTTACAACAAGGAGGTTATTATGGAAGAAATATTATGGTGGGGGATATTTGGTACTTTAGCATTTGCAGTGATTCAAAATGATTTTTTTAGTTAATTATCTAATTCATCCATTAATTCTGAAAGAGATTTAATTAGAGCTGCTGGATTTGAGTTTGAAAGAGCTGCTTTTTTAAATGCTTCCTGAACTTTTTTATTACGAGCTATGCGGCTAAACACTTCATAGGCAATAGAAGCGCTGATACCTTTTACAGATCCATACTTGAGAATCCCTAAACCTGCTAATAATCCCTTAGCTTTAATCCCGTAACTATTCAGAAAATCGTCGAATTTATATAGAATACTAGATTTTTCTACATTTTCATTTTTAGCTTTTAATTTGTTAAGTTTATCTTGACCTCTCTTTTCTAATTCTTTATTAATCGCTTTTCTTTCAGAAAGACTTCCTTTATCAATTCTTCCTTCAATAATCGAGGAATTCTTTTTAATTTTATTAGAGAGATTCTCTAAATTCTTAAGAAAATTAACTCCTTCTTGTCCTGCGATTAATCGAATATTTTCTTCTGTAGCAGGATCTTTTAAAAGTTTTTCAAGCTTTTTAAACTCAATTTTTCCATCAGGAGTTACAATTGAAGAAGTAAAATCTTTGAATGATTGCTCTTCAAGATATTTTAAGACTTCGGCTTTATTAGGATTGTTTTCTAAAGCATGTTTTATTAACTGCTGACCTTCTTTGGTTTTCCATAAATCTAAAGCGACTTCAGGTCTTTCTCCGGTAATGGAAGACTTTGCGATATCATCGATAGCTTTCTTTTGAATTGCCTCTCTTTGATTAACTTTTCGAGAAGGAGAATTCTTTGGGGCTTTAGATTGAATGATTTCTTCTGCGATAGCTCTAGAATCGGGACTAAGAGAATCTCGCATCTCTCTATAAAAAGAAGCAGCTTTTTGCTCTTCCATAGTTTGCATATGTTCTAAAATTTCTCTTTCTATTTGAGCAAATTGTTCTTTTGAAACAACTTCTTTTACATCAGCTAATCCGGAAGGCGTTTTTATGGTTTTTGAAATAGATTCAGGTTTTTGAGATGTTCTTATAGACTGGATGGATTTTTTGCCTTTCTTCTCTGCAAACTCTCCGAACTTACTCTCAGCCTCTTCAAAAGCTTTTCTAGCTTTTGAATTCTTAGAACCAAAACCTTTTCTAATATCTCCTCTAAGCTCATAAGCAGGTTTTTTTAAAAAATCCCCCGCGCTTGTCTCTAAAAGATCATAGTTAATAATGTTATTAAGACGCTTTTTAACTTCTATAACTTTTGAAAGAGGCTGCCTTGAGCCTTCAACTGCTCTAATGATTTTTCCATTTGCATCTGTTTCAATACCATAACCCAAATCAGTTAGAGTGTCTCTAAGTTGTTTATTAGCCTTGTTATAACCTTCAGGAGTAAGGTTTAACCCTCCAGATTCAATTTTATTGATAGCTTCTACAATGGCATCCGCTGTTTTTTGTAACTTAGGAAATTTTCCTTCCTCACCTTTTTTAGCAATTTCATAAAGAGAGTCTGTCTCTTTTTTATTGGATTCTATAATTCTTTCAACATCTTGTTTGATGTTTTCTCCTAATTGTTTTTCTGAGGGAGCACGTTGAGAAATAGATTCAATTCTGTTAACTAAATCTTCATTTATCACATTTTCAGCAATCTCTACAGCTTGAAATTCTCCTGGAAGATAAGGTTTTGGAGTAGAAGACGATTCAAGTTTTGTTAAATCTTCTGCTTTAATCTTTTTATTTCTTATATCTTTAGCTTGTTCAGCTAAACGTCTATCAAGAGCGAGAGTAGAGAAATCTTCAGTTTTCTGAACGTTAGCGGCTTCTTTTTCTATCTGCGAGATTGTTTTGTCTTCTAATTTGGCTAATGCTTCCTGAGCAAGTTTATCTGTCTTACCTATACTTCCCGTAAGATCTTCTAAAAGCTGACTAGCCGGGATTTTTAGCTCGGCAGATTTATTATAGAGAGCTTTAGCAAAGCGTGCTCCCAATCCTAAAGCATTTAAAGCAGTGTCAAGAGCCGCCCATTTTGCTCCCTGTTCTACAATTGTTTCTGGAGAAGGAGGAATAAATTCTCCCGCTTCGATAGATTTCTCTGCTGATTCTTCCAAGCCTTCATAAAGACCTCCTGCCGCAGAGATGCCTAGAAGATTAGCAAAATATCCTAAAGGCTTAACAAATTTAGGAGAAAGAGAAGCGGCAGCTTTCAGAGGCCATGTAATACCTTTTGCAAGCCATCCTAAAGGAAGTGCAGCGCCAGCTACTTGTCCTCCAGTTGATTCAGCTCCTTCTTCAGTTTTTAATCCAGGAATTGCCTCTGACCATCCAGCACTTAAACCAGAAAGAACTCCCTTACCTAAATTTCTATTTTTCTTTGCCGATAATTGCTGACCTTCACTACTAAAATGTTTTTCTAGCCAGCTTAAGTCTTCATATTTTCTTTCATCAGGCACAAAGTCATCAGCTTGAAAATCATCTTGAGCTTGTGGCACTTCTTCAGGTTCAAAGTCATCAGGTTCAAAAACCTTATGATTATTTGATGAGATCATATTTTTCCTCCATCCCTTCATAAGGAGATACAGAACCATAAACAGGAGGGTTACTTCCTTTTAATTTTACTCTAACCTTACCTTCAGGAGTTTTTGGAGCTTTTTTACCTTTACGGTTATCCAATTTTTGTAATGACGAAGGATCTAATTCAAGAATAGTAGCTAAACCAGCTAATTTACCTTTAATTTCAGCTTGAGAATCTGTCACTTTAGGTAAAAGAGTTTCGGTGATGTACTTAAATCTTGTATTAGAGAGAGTACCTCTATTAACTTTTTCCACAAGTAAAGATTCTAAAGCGCCAGTTAGAGAGGTGAATTCTCCAGCTGTTCTAGCATTTTTTCCTCCGAATATTCCTAGAGCCTCCGTTCCACGGCCTGCATCTGGAACAAGCCTTACAAGATCATTAAAAGCTTTTTGTGTGACTTTATGAGAAGCAACTTCTTCTTTTTTCTTAGCATTCTCTTTTCCTCTTGCTCTTGCAGAAGCGGGAGAAAGAATTGAAGATAATCTTTCAGCCTCTTGTTCATCTTCCCCAGAGGCTAAAAGTATTTCTCTTACTTCATTAATTGTCTTATCATTTTTCTCTTTATTTTGATCAATGATAGGCTTCGCAGGCTTAGTAACCTTTTCGGCAAGAACTGGATTTGATTCATAATCTGCTAATGATCCTTCTGGTAGACCTCTAGATTTTTCAATACCTCTAACTTGTGTTTTCTTCGCTTCATTCTCTTTTGCTGTCTCTTGAAGCTTATTATTATGCTCCTTGAACTTCATGAGCTGATTAACAGTATTCACTCTCGTAGTAGGAGAGATCCCGGTGCGAGAGTTGATATTCCAGATAGCATCTTCAAGATTTTTACCATCATTCTTATATTGATCGTAGATGTCTTTTAGAGCATCAGACTCTTTCCTCTCTTTCAGCTTCTCTGTCCTATCATTAATGAAAGCACCGATTGTCTCTCCTAGCCAGTTATTATCTTCTTGAGCTGGAATATAGCGTGGGCTTGGCATCTTATCCTCCGAAATAGTTAGAAGCATACTTAGCAGCTGCTGGGCCGACAGAGCCAAGAATCTTATCTATAGTGCTTTGTTCTGGCATCTGCCAGTCGAATGTCGACATGCCGAGGACATTCTGGATACCAGCTTGTCTATTCTGCTGAGCATTCTGCTGGCCGTTGAATATCATGTTAGAGCGCTGCGCATCGAGATTCTCTTGAACATCTCTACCGGCTCTTCCAAGAGCTTCGCCTGTGTAAGTGCTATTGCCGATGTTCTTAGAGCGAAACTGACCTGTGATCTTAGGGATGATATTCTCTTCAAATCCTCGATATGCAGGTCTTGCCACGTTCTTATCGAAGTTTTGGTTAGTCCCTTCAGTGTCGTAGTTGTAGAGATCATTGAAAGGCCCCTCATTTCTAATAGAAGAGATATAGTCTTTATAGAGAGCCTGTTGTTCAGGATCTAGAGTGCTTCTTCTCTTAGGCTTTCTCTTTTTGTTAAGCCCAAACAATCCAGAGACAGCACCTCCAAAGAGTCCACTTTTCCAGTCGTATTTAGCCATATTTTCTCCTTATGTAAAGCCGGATTTACATTACGTAATAACAGTCCATGTGACAGCATTTGAGGTTGTGCGGCTCGTCATTATCCATGCCGTGTCGGTATCAGTTCTCACGTAAATATCTCCAATCTCAAAATTTCTATTAAAGTCGCTATTCGCCGGAGGGTTAACATTTGGTCGTTGCAACCCATCAGTCGTATATTTAGAGACTTTAGAATTAACAGCATTCGCAGTGTCAGAATAAGCCGTATTCAATTGCCTTACAAGCTCTGGGTTATTATTCCTAAGAGCCGATCCCCAGTTAAAGACGTTGATAAGGGTAGGCATTATATCACTCGTCCTACTGGTGCGAAGCCCGGCATTGTCGCTTGAATATTTATCTTAGCCCCTGCTTGTCTATTTCTTAATCTAAATTGGATGAATTTGCCTGTCTGGTTAATGAATACCTTATACCACTTCTTAGAGCCATCCTCAAATGTCATGTTGGTAACGCTACCTTGATACGGATTTTGAGAGAGGTTATTAAGCTGCGTTCTATGGCCTGTGTCGTTAGTGATGATATCGATACTCATCTTAGCCAACTCAGCTGTTGAGACATAACCACCAGATGTATAGGGCGTAAAGCCTGTAGAATCCACACCATTTAAGGAAAATGAGTTAGGAGTGATAACAGTAACGAAGGCCAAAGTACCATTAAGCTCTGTCATGCCTCCTACCCCAAAGAAATTAACCTGATCTCCGGTAGACAAATTGTGATTGACATTTGTAGTCACCACACAGGGGGCAGATTGAGTAATTGCATCTATGATGATATTTCTCTGTAGGTCAGTACCAGAAGAATCCACATACATGTAAAGCCAGCCGCAGCGCACTTTTTTATCTAGCTCTAGATAAGGATTGAACTTCTTGAAGAGAGCTGAGAATGGAATGACACGTTGCGCTCTTCCACCAGATGTATAGGCAGTGAAACTTGTAGCTGGTATGATAGCTGTAGAGACATCAAGTCTAAAGACATTTGCGTTGACGATCTGTATGACAGGAAACTGCTGGTTATTGACCTCTTGCATTCCTCCAATAGCTGTTAAGAAGATGAAGTCTGCGCCTTTTTCGTTATCATCGAGATTTAGAGAGTAGTTATTAAAGTCAGTCGTCACCTCTATAGTCACAGAATCGATCACAGTGATATTATAAATCCTAACAGGGTTATCCTCTGATTCTGTAACTGCTAATCTCCATATCTCACCATTCTGCCCACCACCAAGGCTAAAAGGAGTGCCAGAGTTGTAAGAGAAGCTATTCCAGTTGCCATAAGCCGCAGCGAAGGCTGCCCAGTTTGGAAAGGCTAATAGGTCATTCCATGTAGTAGTAAATGCAAGAATATATGTTCCCATACATGATAGCGGTAGGCGATAGATAGAATAATTGTCTTCATCATAATTTGTGGTCAAAATCCTTTCTGATGTTGTCGAGCCTTGAGGAGGGTAGATAAGATAGTGATCCCTATCGGCATCTACAGAACCAGCAAAACAAAGGCCGAAGTTTGTTCCGTCTACTTCATTAAAAGAAAATTCAGGGATCTCCTCGTCCTGTCTTTCTACTCTATAGCCATCAGACATTATGAGCCCTCTTCTCGAAGCGGCAGATGTCCTATTTAAATATGTTATAGCGCTAAACGCAGCATCACAGCCGCGCGATTCGTCAATCTTATCTAAAGTAAACGGCACTGTATCATTACCGGTATATTTAAGCACCCATGTACTGCCTTCGGTGAAAATGATTAGGTCGTCTCTGTTAAATGACGCTCCCTGAATCCATGTCCCGTCAGGAATCTCAATGACACCAGCTCCTGTAGCCGACGTGAGAAAGTTATCAGAATTAACGCCTGTTCCAGAGATCCTCAAGCGCTGAGGATAGATGACTCCATTCTCAGTTGTCCTGAGTAAGACTAACCGATCCTTGTCATTGACCATCCAAGAACATGTTAAAGTGGTCACAGGTGCAGGTATTGCATCTGTAGTAACCATATTATAGACGTAATCAGTAACTGTAGTCCCATCATACTGCTGGATATTATCTTTGTTATTGCTAAACAGTAATCTAGGAACATTAGTTCCACTCTTATAGTTAACCCATGTGAAGAAGTCAAAGTTTGTTCCTGTATAAGGAGTGGCCGGAGAGATATCTTCTAAGATATTTAAAGCAGAATTATATCTATTAACATACTGAGTATCCGCAACTATCAGCTCTTTAATATTAGTCGCTGTGATAAAGTTAGCTATCATCATGACAGGATTTCCCGGCATGAAGGAATAGGTGATTAAAACAGTAGAAGCCACAGCAGGAGCGAGCGTAAAGGTTACAGAAATAGCTCCTGTAGTGTAATTAATAGTTCCGACTCCTGGGCCTGTAAACCCTCCATTGCCGTCATCCACTAAAACCTGGGAAGGATTAGAGCCAGTAATAGTGACACTGCCTCTCGCAATCTGAGCGGTTCCGGCAAGTGTGAATGTCCTATTAGTGCCGTTGATAGTTCCCACCATCGCTACGCCTGTTAAGGTATGAACTATTCGGGATTCCCGATAAGTTGACCCTCCTCGCTCGCCGATAGCGAAATAGTTATAGCCCTCTCTCTTAGACATTACACCGCGATAGACAAATCCATCATAAAGCTGCTCTTGCGCGTCATCAGGGATGAGCCAAGGCTGCAATCTATTATTTAGAGCGCTAGTGTAATTAGAGATCAAAAATGGCTGATAAGTCATTAAGAAATCCTATTAATGATTAATGACCAAACTAAATTTGCTGTTGCAGAATCGTTATTTTTTATTTGTAAATCATTACTATTGAAAGAAAGAGTTGGACGATTAGGAAATCCAGAACCGCTATTTGTAGAAAGTACCTCTAAATCATTAGAGCCTGATCTTAGAGCTGAATAGAAATTATAACGGTTATTATTTTGTACCATAGCCCACGCTGTCCCAGCCCATCTAAAACCTGGATCTGGATAAATAGTTATGGTAGTATTACCTGTTACAGACTGTGTGCCAACAATCCTGATAGGATAAAGAATGTCTGGAGGAGTTAATTGAAAGTCCTTTGTCCCATTATAAAATCTAAGTTGAGCCTGACCAAATCCATCTAGCCATGTGTATAGAATAGAGTTAGTGCCACCGGGAAGAGATCCCGGCATAGCACGTGCTATCATTGTTGACTGTCTATGCACCCCATCAGTAGACTGCGCGGTATCATTAAACACATGATCCGCATTGATGATGGTCTTTAGACGAGCGAAGTTGACGTTATTACCTGAAGGAAAAAGACCAGGGGACTGTGCGGCATTAGGAGTGTTTGTATCATATGTCATAATTAAAACTCCGGTGCTGGGCGTTGGTTTTGATACTGACAATAGGTTCTGGAATAAACCAAAGCTCTATATCTCTTATAGGCAGGAAACACTTCTTTCCACTTATCCATCTCTCCAAAGTCTGAGAAAATGTCTAAAGCCGCTCCATAACAGATGTATCGATAAAGATAATCTTGATCCAAAACACCATTGGTGATCTGGATCTCGACTTGGTAGGCAGCTATTTTTATTAAGTAATCGCGATCTGGGGGACCTCGAAAAGTCAGCTCGTTATTGTAATAGAGAACATATGTAGGTCTTTGAGGCTGATAGGTTTGTGTCTCTGGCCAGATACTATAAAACTCCTGAGGACTCTGATACCAGTAAACAAAAAAACCATCTGCATAGGCTGGAGGCTCAATAGTAGAAGCCCCCACTTGACCATCTATAAGAACGATATCCTGAAGGTTGATAGGAAGAGGATTTGGGTCTGTAGGCCCATAATTGAACTCAAACCACGTTTTATTCTTGAATATCCGAATATCCTGGGTAGACTGCAGCTGAATAAAATCCTGGAGATACTGAAGCATGATAGCATCAGTAAAAAGAGGATCAGAAGCATCTACCCTTCCCGTGACATTTCTTAAGATGAGAATCAAATCCGCAGCAGATTTAGCCATAAAATTCCTTTAAGATAAGTCCGTTGCATTACAAGAGAATCTATTCCTCTCTCCAATCTGTCTTGTCTCTGTTTTAACCTCTCCACCATTCTCTACCTTGACTTCGGCAAAGATAGGTACAGCTAGTTTATTCAGAAATCTTATGACAGGAATTGGTAGGTCATATGTGCATCCAGGCTTGAGTTGGCCTTTCCAGTCAATTTCTCTTGTACGCACACGCACTTTTAAAACGTTTTCTGGCTGGTCGAATCTCTGAAACTTCACATTTCTCTTTGGATGAAATTCTTCGCCAGGAATTCTTACGGGAACTGGTGGATCGCATTTAGGATTATGCTTTTTAGCTTCTCTAAATGCTTTATGAGCATGTTTATTCCAGACTTCAAAATCTGCTAGACAGTTAAACTCATGGGTGTCAAAATCAAATGGTTTTTCCTGTGTAACTACTTCTTCTACTTTCTTACTCATTTTTCCTCTAATAGTTAAAGGATGGGGACAAAATGTCCCCACCCAAGGTGTTAGGCTACATCCCCACGGTTGACGTAGTTGTTAAACTGCCATGCAGTGAAGTAGATAATATCGTTATCAGCTCCCATGATGGCTGTTCCAAGATTCAACTGAACAAGTGGTGGATAGTCGATGATGGCACTATGTGGGTAAGCAGGGCTTACAGGTTGTAGTGGATCACCGAGCTGAGGACTTACTTTTGTCACCTGACCGCCAGATGTGTAAGTGCCTACAGTTGTGATAGGAATACCGAAAGTGTCGTATAGAGCGAATGTTGTAGCGCTTAAGACTCTAACCACCCATGTGTAGTTATTGAGTTGTGGCGCAATCGTTCCGACAATTTTCGTTAGGACTACTCTGTCATAATCTGAAAGATTATGGTTAGTAGTCGTGGTTACTACGGCTGGTGTTGCAGTCGTAATACCTGAGATGACTAAGTGTTCATCATAGAAGCCACCGGGGACGGTTGCGTCTGTGATGCCGTTAGTTGTCTCTAGAGTGGAGGTAAGAGTGGTAGTTCCTCTTGTTGTAATCAATGCATCTCCGGCAGGAAAATCTCTAAACCAAACACCTGAGATGTTATTGGTATTAGTGCCGAACTTCGTGTAGTTATACCATTCAAACTTATCTGGAAAGAATGGTAGTGTTAAGTTATAGGCGACACCTGCAGACTGAAGGTATCCTCCATAACTATTTGTTACTTGGCTAAATTCCCTGATTCCAGTGAATCGGTTAGCCGTATTTCCAATAGGCGCTGTCATATCTATACTCCTTTTTATTAACCTTTAGTGCTACGTAAAGCCACGCACCAGCTATCATCGAGGATAACTGAGCCTAGACGACCCTTCCAGCCCATGGTTTGGCGCTGGTTCAATGGATCTTGTCCAGCTCCCAATGGCTTGATGATCATTTCCATAGACTGATCATCGATGGTGATTCTTCCATAGGCGTTAGCAGCAAATAGAAGGTTGTAATAGATCGCAGGAGCTACTGAAGTGTCTTTAAAAGCTTCAGAAGTTTTGACAAGTCTTACCTCATCGCATGAACCATATTCTGCCTCTAGAACTGACTGTTGACGTGGATAGTCGGCAGTAGGTAAGAAGTTAGAAAGGTTCTTAAAGTCCGTACGTAGGTCTGTGGATATGATCATCCAGTACGCAGCCCATACAGGAGCCGTTCCAAAGGCATTTGTTCCTTCCTGATTGGGTGAAAGTTTTTTGCCATTATTGCCCTCTAGGTAGTCTACAGCAAGTT
>Ga0210389_10001522_pt1 | contig 18772 bp, 13 predicted proteins | sample IncBWH28OmetaG_FD_160127 | JGI IMG/M metagenome (GOLD analysis project Ga0210389, IMG submission 160127) | Forest soil microbial communities from Barre Woods Harvard Forest LTER site, Petersham, Massachusetts, United States - Inc-BW-H-28-O ...
CCCAAATGAGCTTCTCAAAAATACTGAGCTAATAAAAAAAGGGAGCAAGTAAAAATATCTCTTACTTGCTCCCTTTAGTCGCTCCCCGGTTAAAAGGCTACTTTTTCAGTGCCCTCATTAATTTCTGAGGGCTTTTTTATTTTTTTTGGTAGCCGTACTCCAGGCATCGTTAATCCGAAGCTGCAAACTTCGGATAGTTGTTTCGAAAATTTAGACAGTAGTTGTCCTTGACCTAATTACTCCTTAACACCAATTGGAGGAACCTGCTTATCCAGGATCATCTTATTCAGGGCCGGGATATCGTTATTGATGATTTTGTTTAGTTTAGCTAATTGCACATCACTTAAACCGGCCAGTTCCGTAAATGTTTCTTTTGCCTGTACGCTTGGCGGGTTTTCTCCGCTGTTGGCAACTCCAAATAACCCTGCAAGTTTATCGTTCAGGCGGATGGGATAATTGAGCACATCTTCGCCGCTTTTTGCTTTGGTTTGATACAGCGCTTCTTCAATAACCGTTAGTTTTTTAGTGATCGTATCGGCTAAAGTCTTTATTTCTTTTGCACCAGGTTTGTTCATCCTCGCCGTAAAATCATCAATCTGGGCTCTCAAAGTCCGGATATTTTTAATGGCCTTTTGCACTTCGTTATATTTATCCCTTATCTGCAGCAAAAAACTAACCTGCGCGTCGTAATCCGCCATTGTCAGGTCGTATTGCGGGTTTGGTTTAATAACAAACGGAACATCTACTGAATCTTTCTCAAGCCGGAAACGTGCGGTATAGGTACCCGGCGCCGCCTTAACCTGGCCGATGCCCCCATTCCATAAAATCATCCCATCTATCTTTTCGCCGGGCGGGTAAAGCTGATCCCAAACAAGCCGGTTCAGGCCCGGGTTAAAATCGAGCTTGTTCCCTTCTTCTTTGGCGTTGCGGCTGAAGGTTTTAATCGCTTTATGTTGTTTATCAAATATGGTGACGGTTACGTTTGACGAATCGGTTACATGGTTTAAATAGTAATTAAATATTACGCCTTTTAAAGGGTTGGCGCCCGCGTTATGTAATACTGGTTTACTGTGGAAGGACTCGTAATCATCCCCCCGCTGCCTGTAAGTGTCATTTACATCAAATACCTTTAAGTCCGCCGACGGCAATTCATCAGTTTTTTGCTGTACCAGGCTTAAATCGTCAATAACCCAAAATGCGCGGCCCTGTGTGGCAACAACCAGGTCGTTATTTTTAATAATCATATCCGTAACGGGCACTTCCGGCAGGTTTAATTGAAACTTCTTCCAATTATCGCCACCATCGTAACTGATATACATGCCGTATTCTGTGCCCGCATACAGTAAGCCGGGCCGCTTTTTATCAGCGCGCAGCGCCCTGGTAAAATGCATGCTGTTTATCCCTTTTGTAATCAGTTTCCAGCTATTGCCGTAGTCTTCGGTTTTAAAAATATAAGGTGTAAAATCATCCAGTTTATATTTGGTGCCCACAAAGTAAGCGGTACCTTTATTAAATGGATCGGTTTCCACGCAGTTCCACATCATCCATTTGCCTGCAGCGGCTGGGGTTACATTTTTCCAGTTTTTGCCGCCATCGCGGCTAACGTTGATCAACCCATCATCGCTGCCTGTCCATAAAAGGTCTTTTTCAAGGCCCGACTCCGCCGCGGTAAAAATGGTACAATAATATTCAACCGAAGTGTTGTCTTTGGTGATGGGCCCTCCGCTTGGCCCTTGTTTTGATTTATCATTGGTAGTCAGATCCGGGCTGATCATTTCCCAGCTTTGACCCTCGTTTTCGGTTACAAACAAATGGTTACCGGCCGTATACAATCTTTTAGGGTTGTTGGGCGAGAAAAAGATGGGGAAATTCCATTGAAAACGATATTTCAGCACATCCGCGCCCGCGCCCATCGGGTTATCGGGCCAAACATTAACAGCGCGGTTCTCGCCTGTTTTATGGTCAAGCCTCGAAATGTACCCACCATAATTACCGCCGTATACCACGTCGGGGTTTAAGGGATCGGCCACAACATACCCGCTTTCTGCACCGGCAGTTGGCTCCCAATCGGTTTCGGTAATACCGGCCGGGCTTTCCGAGCTGCTCCTGATCCGTACAGTTGAGTTATCCTGCTGGGCGCCAAGGATGCGGTAAGGGAATGAATTATCAGTTGTAACCCGATAGATCTGGGCAGTGGGTTGATTATTGTAGGTGCTCCACGAACTGGCTGCATCAAAACTGATCTGCGCACCACCATCATCTGCAACAATCATCCGGCGGCCATCCTCCGGATCGATCCATAGGTCATGATGATCGCCATGCGGGGTGTCCATGCTTTTGAAGGTTTTACCGCCGTCAACACTGCGCATAAACTCCACATTGGGGCAATAAACCAGGTTTTCGTTTGCCGGGTCGACAATTACTTTATTATAATACCAGGCCCGTTGTTTGATGTTATTATCGCTGCTGGTTAAAACCCAGCTTTCGCCGCCATCCTCGCTCATAAATAAACCGCCTTTGGCGTTCTCAATAAGCGCATATAATTTATCCGTATTACTGGGGGCGACGGCTATGCTTACAATACCCCATACGCCCTTGGGCAACCCCTTTTTTGATGACAAGTTTTTCCAGGTTTCGCCGCCGTCGGTGCTTTTGTACAAGCCGCTGCCTTCGCCGCCGCTTTCCATGCTATAGGGGGTACGGCGCACCGTCCACATACCGGCGTATAAAATGGAAGGGTTACCCGGATCAATTGTTAAGTCGGAGCAGCCGGTGTTTTGGTTTACAAACAGAGTACGGCGCCATGTTTTGCCGCCATCTGTTGTTTTATAAACGCCCCTTTCTTCGTTCGGGCCGAAAAGGTGCCCCATCGAGGCGACCCATGCTTTGTTGGGGTCGAGCGGATCGACGACAATTTTTACAATATGCCGGGCATCTTTAAGGCCCAAATTAAACCAGCTGCGGCCCCCGTCGTTGCTGCGCCATAAGCCGTGCAGCCCCTCAGAAACATTCCCCCTTAATGTATTTTCGCCTTCGCCGGCGTATACAATAGCTTCATTAGCCGGGGCCACCGCAACCGAGCCTATCGAGCCGCCGAAATATTTATCCGAAATATTTTTCCAGTTAGCGCCGCCATCGGTGGTTTTCCAAACGCCGCCGCCGGTTGCACCAAAATAAAAAGTGTTTTTATTTTTATAGCTGCCGGCTACGGCGCCGCTGCGCCCGCCACGGAAGGGGCCTATCTCGCGGTATTTTGTAGTGGAGTAATAAACGGAGTCGATTGCCTTTTGCTGCGCGGCTGTTTGGCTTTTTTGCTGCCCGAAAGATGTAAATACTGCCAGGAAAACCGAGGCGGTAACCAGTATCGCTTTTTTTAACATCATTGTTTAATTGTATTTTCTCTCCCGATTGTTGGTTGGGTTGTAATTCACGAAAGTTAGTAATTGCATTCAGGGATAACAAATAACAGAAATATTAAGTCCCCGGATTACAAATCTGGTACCCCAAATTGCTCGAACGGCCTGACCGAACCATATTTCACCAAATGTTTTTATATTCCGCTCAAGCAACTTGCAAACAAGTGCAAATTTGCATTATATTGCAAAGCAATTTCGATACTAATTAATGAACAATTTAAAACGCGCGACAAATGCCACCAAAGTTATCTTTTTGGTTTGTGGTTTAGCTGTTTCCAGCTGGGCGCCAATGATTCCTTTTGTTAAGGACAAGCTGCAAATAAATGATGGCAGTTTAGGCCTGCTTATATTATTTTTAGGCACGGGGGCCATTATAACCATGCCGCTTACCGGTTGGCTTATTCACAAAACAGGAACACGGATAGTGATCACCGTTGCATCGATAGTGATAGCGGTTAGCTTCCCTATCGTGCTTTGGTTAAACAATTGGTTTGAGATAGCGGGCATGCTGTTTATATTCGGTTCGGGTATAGGCTCAATCGACGTTGCCATGAACACGCATGGCGTGCAGGTACAAAATATGGCCGGCAAACATATCATGTCGTCATTACATGGCCTGTTCAGCGTAGGGGGGCTGTGCGGGCCAATTGTTGTAGGTATTTTAATCAAAGCCGGCCTTGCCCCGGCGGTAACAGCCTGCGTTATTTCAACGAGTTTACTTGTGATCACCCTGACACAGTTCAGTTCCTTAATGGACCAAAATACCGAACATGAAATAGCCGAAAAATTCAGCAATTCAACCGAAGCCGAAGGAAGTAAAAAATTCAGCCTGCTTAATGGCGCAGTACTTTTTCTGGGTGTTATGTGTTTTATAGCATTTTTATCTGAGGGCGCCGTTTTAGATTGGAGCGCGGTTTTTCTCCGGGACAACAAAGGTGTCGATAAAGCGATGGCAGGCGTAGGCTATGCTTCCTTCTCCGTTGCCATGGCTACGATGCGGCTTTTCGGAGACAGAATCGTTGCTAAAACTGAAGGCAAACAGGTTGTCATTTATGGAAGTATTATCGCGTTCGCAGGGTTTATGCTTGTGGTGTTCGCTCCCTGGCTTTTTGCCGTGCTTATAGGTTTTGTTCTTATTGGAATTGGCGCAGCTAACATCGTGCCCGTTTTTTTTACCGCGGCCGGCCGAATAAAAAACGTAACCAGCTCAAAGGCCGTTTCAGCCATCGGAACCATGGGCTATGCCGGGCAGCTTGCCGGACCAGCCATTTTGGGATTTATAGCCCATCACTTTTCATTGCCGGCAGCATTATTTGTTACGGGGTTACTGCTGCTGTCAATAGGCCTTGCCTACCAGGTTAAATCTATCCGTAATGTACAATGAATATGCTTAAAGAGGAACGTTTTGAGATCATTTTAAAAGAGTTGAGGGCTTCGAATCAAGTCACCTTCGAAGCGCTGGCTAAGAGCCTGGGCGTATCCGAAGATACGGCACGCCGCGACATCGAACTGCTTAATAAAAGCGGGCTGTTGGTTAAAGTAAGAGGGGGTGCGATCAGCCCGGCAAAGAACCCTTTGTCTTTCCATGACAGGGAAGGGATTTTTACGGAAGGTAAAAATGCCATTGCGTTAAAAGCCGTGCAGTTGTTAAAAAATGTCCGTACGGTATTTATGGACGGTGGAACAACCATCCAGGTATTAACTTCTACGCTTCCAAAGGACGCTGCATTTAGGGTAATTACTAATAACGTGGCATTGATCCCCATTTTAACTACTTATAAGGGTATTGAGATCACCGTTTTGGGAGGAAATTATAACCGCATAACGCAAACCAATGTTAGTCAGCAAACCTGTGTTGAAGCGGGTATGTACCAGGCTGATATTTACATGATGGGGGTATGCGCGGTTCACAGTGAGGTTGGCATTACAGCGGCTGTGCTTGAAGATGGCGAGGTAAAAAAAGCCCTTATGAAATCATCCAGAAAAACCGTTGTGCTGAGCAATTTCGAAAAACTTGAAACCACTGACTTTTTTAAGGTTTGCGGTTTAGATGACGTGGATACGCTTATAACCGATCTGCAAAGCGACGATAAACGCCTTGATGCGTACAGGCATTTTGATATAGAAATTTTATAGAATTTGGGCAGGGAGGCGGGATTGTGAAGCTAAAACATTTGTCAATACTTTTAATTTCTTTGCTTCCTGTTGATCAGAAAGCGCAGGAGAATAATGCGTCGCTTTCCGATCTAAACCAGGCTATCGCCGACAAAGCAATATTTACCCGGCAAAAAGAAGAGCGTATCGCGTCTATAAAAAGAACGAACGCAGCGTTGACTTCGCCGTTGGAGCAATACCGGGTAAACAGCGTTCTGTACCATGAATACCAGAAGTTTCAAATCGACTCAGCAGCGTCCTATGCCCTGAAAAATCTGACAATTGCCAGGACACTGAATAGTCCAAACCTCATTGTTACCGCACAATTGGATCTGGCGAATATCTATTTCCCGCTAAATAAATTTCTCGAAGCAAACGAGCTTTTGCAGTCCATCAATCCCCGTAAGATTTCAAAAGATCAGCTGGAGGATTACTACACGGCGAGGGCGGAGTTTTACCAGCATTATGCCGCCAATAATGAAGACAGTGAATATCAAAACCGCATACGTGAGTACCAGGACTCCTTATTGAAAATTTTGGATCATCATTCATTGGACTACAAGGAGAAATTAGGTGTACGTAATATTAATGCCGGGCATGCGCGTGACGCGGAAGAATTTTTACTCCGGACGTTGAAAACCAAAGATAAAATGACGCCCGATTATGCCATGCTGACTTACCTGTTGGGCCTGGATTATGCCAGGCAGCATGAAAGCGCAAAGGCGATTAAATATTATGCGGAGTCCGCGGCACTTGATGTCAAATTCGCTATTAAAGATAACGCGTCCATGCAGGAATTGGCTCTACTGCTATACGCTACCGGCGACATCGATAATGCTTACCGTTGTACGCAGTCGGCGATTGAAGATGCGCTGTTCAGCGATTCAAAATTCCGCACGCTGCATATATCCGAATTTTATGCAATTATCAATACCGCTTACTTAAAAAAGGAAGCAAAGCAAAAAGACCAGCTTCGTTTATATCTTATTTTAATTAGCGCACTTTCCATTTTCCTGGCGGGGGTGGCCGTATATGTTTATAAGCAAATGAAACGGGAGTCGCGAATAAAAAAGGCGCTGAACTCCACAACCGTGCAGCTAAGTGAACTTAACCGGACTTTGAATTCTACAAATTTGCGGCTCAATGAAGCAAATTCAGCTTTGCTGGAAGCCAACAAAATAAAAGAAGTATATATCGCTCAATTTTTTGACTTGTGCTCTGCCTACATAAATAAATTGGAGAATTTTAGGAAAGTGCTGAATAAGAAAGCTTCTGAAAAACACCTCGACGAACTGATAAAAATTTTACGGTCGACCGCTATGGTCAACCAGGAGACAGATGAATTGTACAAAATATTCGACAGGATCTTTTTAAGTCTCTATCCGGATTTTATTAACGGGTTTAATTCGCTTTTGATCCCGGAGGAGCGGATGTCAGTTAGGCCCGGAGAACTCTTAAATACTGAACTCAGGATATACGCATTGATACGACTTGGAATCACAGACAGCGCCCAGATTGCGGCGTTTCTTCGATATTCATTAAGTACCATTTATAATTATCGTACCAGTGCCAGAAATAAAGCAGCTGTATCGCGCGACAGCTTTGAACAAAGCGTAATGAAAATAGGCTTGATTGAAGCGTAATTCGGTCAAAAACTCCTCTCGTCGCTACTTTTTTGGATTCATTTATCAGACCAATCACTTGATTGTGAATTTGTTAACTGACCTTAGCCACTACTTTTTTTATTGTGTCAGTGTGACGCAATCTATAATAGATGTAGGTTTACATAGCCGATAATAAATCAAAAAAATTAACCGGTCCACCGGGATCATTTAACTGTAACAAAATTTAATTTATAAATGACCAAACGATTAATAATTGTGCTGTGTGCGTCTTTCCTGGCAGCTGGTTGCGGTGGTAATTCAACAAACCAGAAACCTTCAGCCGACACAGCGTTGGCAGATAGCAATGCAGCGGCTAAAACACCTGAATCCGCAATGGAAAATTCAAACACGATTTCAATTATGACTTCTACGGATGAAGGCGCAACGCTAATTGTGAAGAATGATTGTCGCAATTGTCATAAAGAAAGGGAGAAACTAATAGGCCCAGCATTTTCGGACATTGCTAAGCGATACGGGCACTATGATATTGATTCACTCGCAGCTAAAATAATAAAGGGTGGATCGGGTCATTGGGGAGATGCAGCGATGAGCCCCCATCCTTCGCTTTCCATCACTGACGCGCGGGTTATTGTAAGATTTATCCTTAAATATAAATAATGCGAACCAAGAGTCAAGAACCAAGAGTCAGGAAAAATACGGATGAGATGGACGAATTGCCGAAAAGAGACAGAATTGGACCGTTTGGGTCTTTGTTTAGCTGCTTCTCCTGGTTCTTGATTCTTGGCTCTTGGTTCTTGACTCTTAAAATTTCAATTAAACCCATAGCTAATGAAAAATAAAATTACCAAATCAATAGCAGCTGCAGCAATCATTGGTCTGGCTATAACTTGCTTTGCCTTCAGGGGCGATCAAAACAACAGCCTTTCGAAGGCGGAGCGCGCAAATGGCTGGCGGCTTTTATTTGACGGACATACTACTGCAGGCTGGCACTTATATAACGGTACCGGACAGTTTACGATATGGAAAGCGAAGGACGGAGCGCTTGTATGCGATCCGCTGGACAAATCGGGCACGGGCGACCTGGTCACCGATCAGGCATTCAAAAACTTCGACCTTAAATTCGACTGGAAACTTCCTAAGGGCGGGAACAGTGGCGTATTTGTCAACGTTTTGGAACGAAAAGATATTCCTACCGGATGGGCGTCCGGGCCGGAATATCAACTGCTGGATGATGCTAATCCCGATTTCGCACAACCAAAATCACGGTCCGGCTGCCTTTTTGGCTTCGCACCTCAAAAAAATGCGGTGAAAAGCCGTCCGTCCGATACCTGGAACCATTCTGAAATCAAACAGGAAAACGGCAAGGTGAGATTTTATTTGAACGGGATATTAACCTCGGAAGAGGATTTCTCCTCCAAAGCATGGGCCGATATGGTAGCTAAATCTCATTTCAGCAAGTTCCCTGAATTTGGCAAACACATCGACGGCCGCATTGCATTACAGGATTGGTCGACCGGAGTATCTTTCAGAAACATAAAAATTAAAGCGCTATAAATAATACGAATCAAGAGTCAAGAACCAAGATTCAAGAAAAATACGGATGAGATGGACAAATTGTCAAAAAAGCCAGAATTGGACCGCTTGGGTCTTTGTTCAGCTACAAAGCGGCCGGAATTTACCTTCTTATCCTGGTTCCTGGTTCTTGTATCTTGACTCTTAATTCTTAACCAATATGATGAACAGAAGAAAATTCCTGGGCCAGGGCGCCCTACTGACAGCAGGCATTTTAGCGATGCCGAAATTAATGTCGGCCAAAGCCAGTCAAAAGAATGGGCTGCAGCTTTATTCACTCCGCGAGCAATTGCCCAAGGATGTAAAGGGCGTTATTGCCAAAGTCGCGGTGGCAGGTTATAAGCAAGTGGAGACTTTCGGTTACTCCAAAGAACATGGTTTTTGGGGCTTGAGCGCCGTCGAATTCAAAAAACTACTCAGGAGCAATGGGTTGACTACACCGAGCGGGCATTACGGGATGGATTCGTTTTTAAAATCCGGAAACATCAATGAGATCGACGACGCGATAGAAGCGGCGACAATTCTGGAACAGGAGTATGTAACCATACCTTACATAAGTCCGAATTTGCGGCAAAATGCAAATGATATAAAATCACTAACCAACTGGGTCAATGTTGCTGCAAAACGCGTGCAGAATGCAGGATTGAAACTCGGATACCATAACCACAATTTTGAATTTGAACCGGTTGAAGGACAGATGCTCATGGAAGCGTTATTAAAAAACACTGACCCTGACCTTGTGGATTTTGAAATGGACGTTTATTGGGTTGTTCGTGCGGGGCAGGACCCAATTCAATGGCTTGAAAATTATCCGGGGCGTTTTAAATTGATCCACGCAAAAGATATGGATAAAACCGATTCAAAATTGAACACTGAAGTGGGGAGCGGCAGCATTGATTTTAAAAAAATATTCGCGGTCACGAAATCAGAAGGAGTAAAATATTATATCGTTGAACAGGAAAATTATAAGATCGATCCTTACGTCAGCATCGCGCAAAGCAATAAATATCTTCGCGAGATCCTGTAAAAAACGCGTGGTACTTCCGGGAAAACGCCGTATTAATAGAAAAATTGGTTAAGCTGTTCTTTGAAATCTTATATTTCGAAGTGCAAAACAAAATATCAGCGGCTATGCTTATGTAACCCGCCCTTTTGTCGAAACGCCAACCTGGCGCAAAGCGACGGCAAGTTTATCTACCTAACATCGAACCAATCATCTGTGCGGAACGGTGAGGCGGGTAAATTTGCCCCGTTATATAAATTGCACACGGGGTTATTTGCCCAGGCGTACCGCACAGCAGTCGGGTTGGCAACATCGCGGCTGGTCACGATCACTTTATTACCGGATATAACAGCTTGTGCCGGGTAGAATTTTTTATCGTCGCCTGCTATGGTAAATCCTTTCAGGGTGTCGCCTTTTGCCAGCAGGCCATTGTCGGTATGGGTAAATTCAAGTTCAATTGTATTGCCCTTTATTACCTGTGATTTATAAATCGGGCCGGAGTAAGGGATATTTTCGCCATAGGTTTTTGCACGAGCTATTAAGGCCAGGCGGCGGCCGGTTTCCTGCTTGTTTTGCGGGTGTATGCGGTTGGCGTCGCCGATATCAATGGTTACCGCCATACCGGTATTTGGCAGGCCGAGGGTGCTTAGCTGGGCGTCGCGCAGTGCGGGCCAGTCGGCAACGGGCCCCTGGTCCGCGGCAGCATAGTTGGCTATCTGCACAAAATAAAACGGAAAATTACCTTCTCCCCATTTTTGCCGCCAATCATTAATCAACAGCGGGAACAACTGGCGGTACTGCGTGGCCCTGTCCGCATTGCTTTCGCCCTGGTACCATATTACCCCTTTTATGGTAAAAGGTAAAATGGGGTTTATCATCGCATTATAAATGATCATCGGCCGGTTCGCGTTGTTTGATGGTACCGGCGCTTGCGGAAGTAGCTTCAGCTCCCTGGCTTTTTGATAAACCCACTCGCCTGCCAAGTTGATCTGCCCGGTGGTATCGCCGGCTAATGATAATTGCAGCGGTCCCTTATTGATACCGCCAAGGCCGCCATTATCAAAAACACGCACCGCTATGGTATTTTCGCCGGCTTTTACCAGGCTGCCGGGAATGGTATAGCTGCGTTGATAAAAAAACGCTTCGGTATGCCCTATTTCGGCGCCGTTGAAATAAGAAACATCGTAATCATCCACGGCGCCCATGTTGAGTTTTAAATCTTTGCCGGCCCATGCCGCAGGAATGACCACCTTTTTGCGGAACCACATCGTACCGTCGTAGTTAGGAACGCCGCTTTGCTCCCAATAAGCAGGCAGGGTCATTTTTGGCCATGAGGAATCGTCGAAACCAGGTTCGGCCCAAAGCAGTTTACCTTGCTGAAAGCCGGGGTCGGTTATGTTGATGGAGTCGATCCAGGCCCGTAGTTGTGTTTGATACTTTTCATCCAGCTTTTGCTGTGTAAGGCCGCCCTCGATAGCATTTACGAACGGCGCAAAGGCGGGCATTGTTTTTAAGGCGCTGCCGCTGGTCCAGGCTTCGGCCACCGTACCGCCCCAGGTGCTGTTGATAATGCCTATAGGGATATGTTTATCTGCGAACAAGTTCTTTGCAAAAAAATACGCGACGGCCGAGAAATTGCGTACCGTTTGGGGATTGCAAATTGCCCAGCCGCCCCTGGTTTGCACGTTGGTAAGCGGTGTAAAGCTGGTTTTATTCTCAATCTTCAGCATCCGTATTTCGGGGTAATTGGCGGCATCGGTCAACTCCTGGCCCAGGTTGAGCACGTCACCGTACATGCCGGTTAGGGTCATCTCCATGTTTGATTGCCCCGAGCATACCCACACTTCGCCTATCAAAATATTTTGCAGCGTGGTTATTTTGCCGTCGTTAAAGGTGATGGTATATGGGCCGCCGTAAACCGGGGTGCTTACTTTTATTTTCCAGTTGCCGCTTGCGTCCGCCTTAACCGGATAGCTTTTGTTATTCCACGAGGTTAGGATGGTAAAGTTTACGCCAGGCGTCTCCGCTCCCCAAAGGTTTACTTTTGTTTGCTGTTGTAAAACCATGTTATCGGTAAAACAGGCCGGCAGCGCCACCTGGGCGCTGCTTATGTTAACCATAAAAAGAAATAAGCCGGGCAGTAATATTCTGCGGATACTCGTTTGATAAATCGTTTTAGCAATCATGCCGTAAAACTATAAAAAATATTTAAAAGCCCCCTCGGGAATTTTGCGCGGGTTTTTAAAATCTGCGTTTACTGTCCCGACGAACCCGAACGAGGTGTGCTGGCATTCGCATCCGGATTCGTAAAACAAAGGCTCTTTTATTTTTAAAACTAATTGTTCCATACGCTGTTGATGGGATGTACCGCACGATTTGCACCCGCCCGGCTGCATAGATACATAACCACCAAATCGGCTTACTACTTCAAACCGTTCAGAACAATATATGACCGTAAAACAATATCCATTTTATATTAAAGCCACAGTAGTGCTCATCGGCTTATATTACCTGGTAAGCATTCTTAGCGCGCTGAATGGTATATTAATACCCCTTGCTTTTGCCGTCTTGTTCGCCATATTGCTCAACCCAATTTATAGCCGCTTACTGCGTTTTAAAGTACCGCGCGCGCTGGCGGTAACGCTCACTGTATTTTTCGGCATCGGGTGTACGGCGCTCATCGGCTATTTGTTAAGCACCCAGGTAGCCCAATTCGGCCAATCGTTCCCGATACTTAAGGTGAGGTTCGGGCAGATGACCGACAGCCTGGAACACTGGATCCGTTTACAATTTGGAGTGTCTATTCAAAAACAAGTCCTGTTTTTTAAAAACGCCCTCGACAGCAGCCAGGCCGCAATCGGCAGTATTTTGGGCACCGTGTTTGGTACGATAAGCTTGCTGCTCATTATACCTATTTATGTGTTCATGCTGCTGCTGTATAAAAACCTGATCCTGAACTTCCTGTACGAGGTCTTCCTGGAAGAACATTCCAAACGGGTGGGCGAAGTGCTGGCCCAAACCAAATCGGCCATACAAAGCTATATCGTGGGCCTGCTTGTGGAGATGGTGATCGTTTCATCACTTAATTCGCTGGCTTTGTTTATCATCGGCGTTAAATATGCCATCCTGTTAGGCGTCATCGGCGGCATCATCAACATACTGCCGTATATCGGCGGTTTTGTGGCCATCTTGCTGCCGGTGCTTATCGCGACTGTGACTAAAGAGGGCTATTCGGCGCAGTTGGAAGTGATCGTTTCCTACCTGCTTATCCAATTTGTCGACAGTAATATTATTTTCCCGCGGTTTGTGTCCGTTAAGGTGCAAATCAACGCATTGGTATCGTTGCTGGCCGTATTTTTAGGCAGCCTGATGTGGGGCATTGCAGGCATGTTTTTAATGCTGCCGATCGTAGCTGTGCTCAAAATCATTTTCGACCGGGTAGAAGATCTGAAGCCCTGGGGTAAACTGCTCGGCGATGAGGTGCCTGTTTACCACATGGGCCAGGTTTGGGGCCGGCGCGGGAGGAAGAAAAAAGCCGCTGGCCAAACGGAACCTGTAATAGAGTCGTTCTGATAAGCAACAAACGCTGAACCTCGCAGGAATGCCGCACAAAGGCAGCGCAAGCGAAGTTCCCCACCGAGCTGCTATGATTGTCCGGTGAACTTTGAATTGTAATTACAACCAGTATTTGAACCGAAGTCTGCATAGTTTGTTAACTGGCAGCGGCACGCGAGAATTTCTATGCTTTTAGTCTGCGCGGCATTCTCGCCGGCAATGAGAGGACAGCCCATTTAGCTAACTGTTTTCCCAAAAGGGATTTCAAGCTGACAAACCGGTTTTATTAATTATTATTGCCCACGGAGGGCATATCATAACCCCGATACAAGTTTGAAAGTCATACATAAATCAATTTATTATGTTACAGCTTAAAACCAGGTTACCGGCATTTTTTATTTGCCTGTTTGTTCTTTTTAAAGGTTCAATTGCTTTTGCGCAACAACTTTTACTAAAGGTTGGCGGTGATGATCAAAAGGGATATCACGTTGATATATTTAATGGCAAGCATTTGGTAGTTACCAACAACGAAGAATTCTCCCTGCAATTATACAATCTCGATTTAAGTACGGTTGCAAACCTCGAGCATTGGACCGGCGAAAAATGGACGGGTAATGAAAATGATATCACCTTAACGCGGGATATGTATATCCGGGAATTTGATGCCGATTTATCGGTTGTTGTAAATTACCGTGTGGTTAATGCAGGTGTTATCAAAAAAACTGTTCAGTTGTATCAGCCATCAATGCCGGGTATGTATTATATACTTAAGGAAACAGCCCGGCCGGCAGAAAAACCAAACCGGTATGTAACATTTGAGAACGATCATTTCCCGGGAGGCTTCGTGCATGAAATGTTCCCGGCAGCAGGTTTCATTACCCCTGATAATAACGTGGTGGGGTTTTTAACTGATGCAGGTTACAAAAATCAATATACCAGGAATACGCGGCGGCGCTTTAGCGGGCGCGATGCCGGTTTTACAGGTTTACGCCGGCTTCCGGATCCTAATTTGTTCGCAGTGGCCAGTCTGGCCGAACAGGCACAAAATAACCATTACATCAGTCAGACATACGGCGAAATGTATAACCTTGATGCCGGCGACACCACTTTATTAAAAGCAGACATTACCGGCAGGGATGCAATAAATGCCGAAATAAGCAAGCAGGATAATGTGATTGCCATTACAGGCCGCAAGGGTGAACAAGCCGGGATTGACTTTATTACGCCGCTGAAAGATCAACAGGTTTATACTATTTCTTTTTTGTACAAAGGGAATGTGCCCATGGCTGTAAAACTTTTCAGGATGAAGCATGGTGAAAAGACACTGGAACTGGAGGATGGTATGAAATATATCGATAACCTTCTGGCAACTGAAAGCCAATGGACACTTTTTAAACGAAGCATTTTAGTGCCTTATATTGAAGGCGACAGCGTATCGATGTTTGTTGGCGCCATACCGGGAAAGGCCTGCAGGCTGGAAATAAAAGACCTCAAATTCATACAGCATCAACCCCGTTCAGAGCCGTATAACGTGCTTCCGATGGGGGAAAAAGTGGAAAAGACCAGTTATATTTTCGTGGAGCCGTGGAAATCGCATCAGCAGTTTATGATCTCCTCACAGCTGCGCCTGGCGGAAGGAAAAGGATTCAGCGGTTCCTCCATCGAAAAAATGTTGTATGCTAATCTCAATATGCTCACCTGGATCACTGACACTAAGGATTTTAAGCCTTTCAATGTACCTAATATGAATTATGCTCCTGATATGTACAATAGGGACTCCTTTTTTTCAATGACGTCAACCTACAACAAGGAGTTAAACCTTTCGATATGGGAGCAATGGGGCAAAACCCAAACCTCAAAAGGCTCTATCGGTACCATTATCACACCCCTGATGGGTTCGGTAGAAGCAAAAGATAACGAAGCAACTATTGAATGGTTAATGTGGGCCATGCTGAACAAACGACGGTTTGGCGTTCATCTTCCGCAGGATAAAATAAAGAAAGCGGTTGATTATGTTTTGAACGAATTTGATCCGGGAAGAACGGGAATATGTAAAACACATTTCCCGATGAGCCAAATTGATATTATTGACTATGATCCGAAAACCGACCGCCTGGCGGTTGACCAGGGTATGCTGGTTATCGCATTAAAAACAATAAAGGAACTCGGGTACAACATTTCAGCTGCTTATATCGGAAAGGCTGAACAGGGATACCGCAATTTTTATGATGTAAAGCGGAAGCACCTGGTATTCGACAGAAATTATCCTGATCTTATTTCGCTTACGGATTTGGAACCGGAATTTTTTTCATTGTGGCTATTTAAAAAACCCATACTAACGGATGAAATGGTGAAAAATGAATTAGACCGCATACCCGTTTTGAATAAAGTTTCCAACTCGCCGCATCCTGAATACGGCACTACCGCCCCTATCCTGATACGGTTAACCCACGATGCCAAAGGATATGCCTATTTGAGCGGAGATTATCAGCCATTTGGCAAATTTGGCCAGGAAAATTACAGCGATGGAAAAACCGACGGGTTTTATTACAATGGCGGCAGTTGGTTCCGTCCTGAATATTGCGCCTATGTGGTTGGTTTAAAACATGGCTGGACGAAAGCGCGTGCAATGATGGAAAACCGTGCCTGGGCCGAAATTTATCTTAACCCGGCATGGCCGTTCAGCAAGGAGTTTACGCCAACAAAATGGACGACAACGGATAGCTGGTGGCCATCCACCAAAGGCTTATGCTGGAATGTTTTTATATTGATGGCAGATGAAGTAGCCGGCTTACGCACACCTGAAATGGATCCCGACTACAAGAAATGAAGGTGTTTAAAAACTATTTTTATTTCCGTCTCAGCAGGGTCTCTCGAAGAGGACCCTGCGTCCTCTTTGGCATATTGCAGCGCAACGTTGCTAATGTCATAATATAAAGTTAGCGGGTTTTTATAAATAAAAAGAATTGCAGCGTGGAAACCAGTGGAGACAAGGTCTCCGGGCGTGGTGGTCCGTAGTTCGAAACTGCGGACAACGGGTTAAGCCTGCGCTGCATTCTCGCGTGAGCACGATGGCTTCACAATTTGTTTCTTATATTAAATAGCTTAAATTTGTTACATGGAAACTTTAATCATAAACGTTCCCGAGCAAAAAAGCACTGTTGTAAAACTCTTGCTGAAAGAGTTAGGAGTGACTATACAAAACAAGACCAAAGCTAAACAGCTTGCCGAAGAAATTAATAAGAGCATTAAGCCTGGCGCAAAACCAGGGCTGGATGAGATCATGTCCGAAATAAAAGAAGTACGGTCACAGCGTTAAAATGGTTGTTGTATTAGATTGCAATATCTGGATAACGCTTACCATTAACAGTCAAATTGATTTCATTGCCGACCTTTCCGATAACGCAACGATCATTGTTTCCTGCACCACCCTTCGAAATGAGATTATTTCCGTTTTAAACAGACCTAAACTAAGCAAGTTTATTTCACCGGCGGATATTCAGAAAGTAATTGAGTTGCATGACCTGGTTACCACGATTTATGCCCCCGGAAAAATACTGCCGGTAACAAAAGACCCCAAAGACGACTATTTATTTGCCCTGGTAGCCAAAAGTAAAGCCGACTACCTTGTAACGGGCGATAAGATTTTAATTGACATTGAGCGCTATAAAAAGACCAACGTAATAACGCTCGCCCGATTTAAAGAGATTGCAAAATAATAATGAAACAGGCTGCTGAAGAAAATTTCAAGTCTGGTTCGCAGCGTGACCGTTGACAGGTGACCGCTATCCCAACCGGACATCTTTGAATTGTAATTACAAGCAGTTTTTGAACCGAAGGCTGCATAGTTTATCAACCAACAGTGGCGCATGGGAATCCCTGCGCTTTTGGCCTGTGCGGCATTTGCGCGAGATGTGGAGGGATATTGACCTTTTTCATATTAGTGTGAGGATATTTGCGTACTCTTGAGGTCACAACCTAATACTCGCACCAATATGGCCACGTTTTTAACGACAGCAGGGATTTCTTACCACTTAGAGGAACTTATTAAAGGAACGAATGAAAGATTAATTTTAATAAGTCCCTACCTACAGTTTAATAAAAGAATTAAGGAAAATATTGAAAATTTAAACAATAAAAAACGCGATATCCGAATTATTTTTCGAGAAGACAATCTTCAGATTGAGGATAATAATTGGCTGGCCAGTCAATTCAGTTTACGTACAAGTATTTGCAAAAGCTTGCACGCCAAGTGTTACTTGAATGAAAATGAAGCAATTATTACATCCATGAACTTGTATGAGTTTTCCCAATTAAACAATGATGAGATGGGAATTCATTTCACAAAAACGCGAGATCCCGAATTGTATAATTCCGCCTTAAAAGACGCGGAGCGGCTACTGACAAACAGTGAAAAGATAAGTGTGACCGTAAAAAAAATCAATGCTGAACCTTTATTAAAGAGAGAAGTACTCAAAGGTCGTGAAGTTAACGCACTGGTAACGAAACCAACAACCCAGCCAAAAGGGTTTTGTATCCGGACAGGAGTTTCAATATCATTTAATGTCGAAAAACCAATGTGTAATGAGGCCTACGCATCCTGGAATAAATTTGGAGACGGAAATTACCCGGAAAAGTTTTGTCATTTTTCAGGAGGTCCCTCACACGGTGAAACGTGTCTGAATAGGCCAATCTTGAAACAAAACTGGAAAAAAGCTAAAGAAATTCATGGTTTGTAACATTTCTCCCTCCTAACCTAGCGCCGGAATGCCCGACATAGGTGGCGAGCGCAGGTAGTCGCCACGATCACCGGAGAGCTTTGAATTGTAATTACAAGCAGTTTTTGAATCGAAGTCCGCATAGTCTCCGTCTCAGCAGGGTCTCTCGAAGAGGACCCTGCGTCCTCTTTGGCATATTGCAGCGCAGGGTCCCGTGCCGGAGACCCTGCGACGACAGTGGGTCAAACTTGAAACAGGATTAATCAGTAAAAAGTGTAAACTCTTTTCAGGACGTGACAAAATACCCAAGTGTTCCAAAAGTGTAACATACTGATTATCAGTCTATCCAGTAATTGATGTCAAATAATATTTTCTGTAGTAACTGATTATCAGACACTTACGCATTTTTACTAATTTGACAAATCATGAAAAACCTGATAATCAGCATGTTTCACAATGTTCCACTTTGTTCCATGAGTAAAAATGGAACGCTTGCCAGCCGCCGTTCTATGTAGTTTGCATCACCGCTGCCCCGGTTGTTCGTTTTATTATGTATACCTTTTCCGTCTCAGCAGGGTCTCTCGAAGAGGACCCTGCGTCCTCTTGGGCTTATTGCAGCGCAGGTCCCGTGCCGGAGACCCTGCGACGACGAAAACACCGGAGTGTTCCAAAAGTGGAACATACTGATTATCAGTAGATCCAGCGATTAATGTCAAAATAATATTTTTT
>Ga0210389_10001523_pt1 | contig 18772 bp, 15 predicted proteins | sample IncBWH28OmetaG_FD_160127 | JGI IMG/M metagenome (GOLD analysis project Ga0210389, IMG submission 160127) | Forest soil microbial communities from Barre Woods Harvard Forest LTER site, Petersham, Massachusetts, United States - Inc-BW-H-28-O ...
CGGTGGTCGCCATTTACCTTGACCTTCACGGGGCTTGCACCAGGCGCCTTCGCCCAGAGCGGCGAGATCAAGATCGGCGAGATCAACAGCTACTCGCTGTTGCCGGCCTTCACCGAACCCTATCGCAAGGGCTGGCAGCTCGCGGTCGAGGAGATCAATGCCGCGGGCGGCGTGATGGGCAAGAAGCTTGTCGTCGTCTCCAAGGACGACGGCGGCAAGCCGGCCGATGCGCAAACTGCCGCCAACGAGCTGGTGTCGAGCGAGAACGTCGCGATTCTGGCCGGCACGTTCCTGTCGAATATCGGGCTCGCGGTCAGCGACTTCGCCAACCAGAAGAAGGTATTTTTCCTCGCCGCCGAGCCTCTGACCGACGCCATCACCTGGTCGAAGGGCAACCGCTACACCTTCCGCCTGCGCCCCTCCAACTACATGCAGGCGGCGATGCTGGTCGAGGCCGCCGCCAAACTGCCGGCCAAGCGCTGGGCGACGATCGCGCCGAATTATGAGTACGGTCAGTCGGCGGTTTCCGTGTTCAAGAAGCTGATGTCGGAGAAGCGGCCCGACATTCAGTGGGTCGAGGAGCAGTGGCCGCCGCAAGGCAAGATCGATGCGGGTCCGGTCGTGCAGGCGGTGGCAGCGGCCAATCCGGAAGCGATCTTGAACGTCGAATTCGGCGCCGATCTCGTCAAGCTCGTGCGCGAAGGCAACACGCGAGGTCTGTTCAAGGACCGCGCGGTCGTGAGCTTCCTCACCGGCGAGCCGGAATATATCGATCCGCTCAAGGACGAAACGCCGGAGGGGTGGATCGTCACCGGCTATCCCTGGTATTCGATCAAGACGCCGGAGCACGATGCGTTCCTGAAGGCCTATCAGGCCAAGTATAATGACTACCCGCGGCTCGGCTCGATCGTGGGCTATCAGACGATCAAGTCGGCAGCCGCAATCCTCACCAAAGCCAACTCGACCGATTCGGAGAAGATGATCGCGGCGGCCGAAGGCCTGTCGCTGCCATCTCCGTTCGGCGAGATCATGTTCCGCAAGATCGATCACCAGTCGACGCTGGGGGCTTTTGTCGGCAAGACCGCGCTGAAGGACGGCAAGGGCGTGATGGTCGATTCCGTCTATCGCAAGGGCTCCGACTATCTGCCTGATGATGCGGAGGTCGAAAAGATGCGGCCGAAGGAGTGACGCTTCTGCTATCCCTCCGCCCGCGAGCGTAGCGAGTGGTGGGGAAGGTCAACGTGAGCTGTAGGCGAACGTCGGGGTGGGGGGCATCTCCACGCATCGCTGCCCCCACCCTGGCCTGCGCTTCGCTTCGGCCCTCCCTCCCCACGCGTTCCGCGGCGGAGGGATAAGAAAGCACAACTCACCCATGGCCTTCTATTTCGTTCAGTTTCTGACCGGACTTGCCAGCGCCGCATCGCTGTTTCTGGTCGCCTCGGGCCTGTCGATTATTTTCGGCGTGACGCGGATTGTCAATTTCGCCCATGGCGCCTTCTATATGCTCGGCGCCTATGTGGCGTTCTCGCTGACGGAGCGATTTTCCGGTGCGCTCGGGTTCTGGGGAGGCATCCTAGCTGCGGCGCTCATTGTCGCTGCGATCGGCGTTCTCGTCGAAATGGTGCTGCTGCGCCGGATCTATCACGTGCCCGAACTGTTCCAGTTGCTCGCAACCTTCGGCCTCACGCTGATGGTCGAAGACCTCGTGGTGATCATTTGGGGTCCGAGCGATCTCGTCGGCCCGCGCGCGCCGGGATTGAAGGGCGCGCTCGATTTCTTCGGCCAGCGGATCCCGAGCTATGATCTGTTCCTGATCGTGCTCGGTCCGGTGGTGCTCGCTCTCCTCTGGCTGATCTTCCGGCGCACCCGCTGGGGCGTCCTGGTCCGCGCCGCCACACAGGATCGCGACATGGTGGCGGCGCTCGGCGTGAACCAGAAGTGGCTGTTCACCAGCGTGTTTGCGCTCGGCGTGTTTCTGGCGGCACTTGGCGGCGCGCTGCAAATCCCGCGCGATGCGGTCCATCACGCCATGGACCTGCGCATCATCGTCGATGTCTTTGTCGTCGTGGTGATCGGCGGCCTCGGTAGTGTCGTCGGCGCCTTCGCCGCCGCGTTGCTGGTGTCCGAACTGAATGCGTTCGGCATTCTGATCTTTCCCAAGATCTCCATCATTCTGGTGTTCCTGGTGATGGCGGTCGTCCTGATCGTGCGCCCCTGGGGGCTGCTCGGCAGGCCCGAAGCGCCGGCGCGCCGCACGCCGGGTCTGTCAGCCAATCCCTGGCGTCCCTTGACGTCGAGCGGACGCATCGCTGTCGCGATCGCGTTTCTGCTCGCCGCGTCACTGCCGCTCGTTGCAGGCAATTATGCACTGACGGTCGGCGCCGAGATCGCGATCTTTGCGATCTTCGCCGCAAGCCTGCACTTCCTGATGTCGGTCGGCGGGCTCGCCTCCTTTGGGCACGCCGCCTATTTCGGACTCGGCGCCTACGGCGTGGCCTTCATCGCCAAGCTTGCGGGCCTGCCAATGATCGCAGCGCTTTTGCTCGGCCCCTTGCTTGGTCTTCTCGGCGCTATGGTGTTCGGCTTCTTTGCCGTGCAATTGTCCGGTGTCTATTTCGCGATGCTGACGCTCGCCTTTGCGCAGATCGTCTGGTCGATCGCGTTTCAATGGGTTGGGCTGACCGGCGGCGACAATGGCATCCTCGGCGTCTGGCCGGAGCGCTGGGCGGCAGGCCCTGCGCAATTCTATTGGCTGTCGCTCGCGGTCGCAGCACTCATGGTGGCAGCACTCCGGATCGCGGTGTTCTCGCCGTTCGGCTTTGCGCTGCGCGCAAGCCGCGATTCGCCGCTGCGCGGTGAGGCCATCGGCATTGACAGCAAGCGCATGCAATGGACGGCGTTTGTCATCGCCGGCGCGGTGGCCGGGATTGGCGGGGCGCTGTTTGCCTATCTGAAGGGGAGCGTATTTCCGGATGTCCTCGGCATCCCGCTGTCGGTCGATGCGCTGGTCATGGTGCTGCTCGGTGGCGTCGAGACCGTCTCAGGTGCGATCGTCGGCGCCATCGTCTACAAGGCGCTCTCGATCTGGCTGGTCAGCCAGACCGATTGGTCCAAGCTCGTGCTCGGCGGTTTCATTGTCCTGATCGTCGTGGCCTTCCCCAAGGGCATCGTGGGGACGATAGCATCGATCTGGCATCGCCGGCCGTCGTCGGCAAAAGCAGCGCTGCACGCCTCTAAAATCGAGAGCGCGGAATGAGCACGGTCCAACCATTATTGTCGGTCGAGGGATTGAGCAAATCCTATGGCGGGGTGCATGCCGTGCGCGGCGTGTCCTTTGCGCTGCGCTCCGGCGAAATCCTAGCGCTGATCGGCCCGAACGGCGCTGGCAAGAGCACCTGTTTCGACATGCTCAACGGCCAGACCGCTCCCGATGCGGGCCGGGTCAATCTGTTAGGCAAAGAAACCGTCGGCATGAAACCGCGCGAGGTCTGGCGGCTTGGTGTGGGGCGTACGTTCCAGATCACCGCGACATTCCCGACCATGACGGTGCGCGAGAATGTCCAGGTTGCGCTCGCCTCGCATGGGCGGAGGCTGTTCAATCTCAGCACTTCATTGCCGCGATACGCGCAAGGCGAGGCGGAGCGCCTGCTTGAGCTCGTCGGGATGGATGGTTTTGCCGGGCGCGCATGCGGCGAGCTGGCTTACGGGGATCTCAAGCGGCTGGAGCTCGCGGTCGCGCTCGCCAATCAGCCAAAACTGCTTCTGATGGACGAGCCGACGGCCGGCATGGCGCCGCGCGAACGCATCGAATTGATGCGCCTCACCGCGCAAATCGCCAGGGAGAAATCGATCGGCGTGCTCTTCACCGAACACGACATGGACGTCGTGTTCGAACATGCCAACCGCATTCTGGTGCTCGATCGCGGCAGGCTGATCGCGGAAGGTTCACCTGACGAGGTGCGGCGCAATCCGCAGGTGCGCGCCATCTATCTCGGCGAAGGCCTCCTCTACGATGCCCGCCATCGGGAGGAGGGCGCGCCATGAAGCTCTTGGTGCAGGATCTCAACAGCCATTACGGCCCGGCGCATATCCTGTTCGACGTTACTCTTGACGTCGGCGACGGTGAGGCAGTCGCCTTGCTCGGGCGCAATGGCGCCGGCAAGTCCACGACCTTTCGTTCGATCGTCGGTCTGGTCGCGCAGCGCACCGGCCGCATCCTGTTCGAAGGCCGCGACGTGTCGGATCAGCCGACCCATGCCATCGTCCGCGGCGGGCTCGGTTATGTGCCGGAGGAGCGGCGCATCTTTACTGACCTGACGGTCGATGAGAATCTCGAAGTCGGCCGTCAACCGCCGCGCTCCAATGCGCCGCAGTGGACCCGCGAGCGGCTGTTCGACCTGTTTCCCAACTTGGCGGAAATGCGCGGCCGGCCGGGCGGGCGCATGAGCGGCGGCGAGCAGCAAATGCTGACAATAGCGCGGACGCTGATGGGAAATCCCTCGCTGGTGCTGCTCGATGAGCCGTCCGAGGGGTTGTCGCCCAAAATCGTGGAACAGATGGTCGATGCCATCCTGACCATGAAGAAGGAAGGCGTCAGCCTGCTCGTCTCCGAGCAAAATCTGCATTTTGCGCGCCTGATCTCGGACCGGGCCTATATTATCGAGCGCGGACGAATCTGCTTTTCCGGAACGATAGCCGAGCTTGATGCGCGTCCGGACATTCGCGACGCACATCTGGCGTTGTGAGGGCGGAACCGAAGGCGAGGGCGGCGCGATCCGCGAGGAGAGGCTGGTGGCGCTTGGTTCGCGGGAATGTGAAGCTTGGTGACGCTGCTGGGCAAGCTGCGGTGAGTACTGGTTTCTTGACAGCTTGATCGGCCCTGATATTTCATTGCTCATGGGGATTGCGATCTCCCCTTCAGGCGACATGCCCAAGAAATCGCGTCCGGTTGACCAAGCGCGCAGCATGTCAACGATTAAGCCAGATTCCATGAAATTGGCGCTGTTGTGGCCCCGCGACGTCCCCAAGTGGCACGCAGCAACGCCACAGGAGTATCGACTTAATCGTGTTTTCGAGGCGCTGGCCGCGCTTGGTATTGAACCGGAACCCGCGCTCTACGCCGACGATGTAATGGATCAGGTTCGCGCGCAGCTACTTGCCTGCGACGGCGTGCTGGTCTGGGTCGATCCACTTTTTACCGGGCGAAACCGAAAGCAGCTTGACGCGATGTTGCGCGACGTGGCCGCCAAAGGCGTTTGGGTGAGTGCGCATCCCGACGTGATCCTCAAGATGGGCGCGAAGGAGGTACTTTACCGCACCCGATATCTTGGTTGGGGCACGGACACTCACCTGTATCGCACCAGCGCAGTTTACCACGAAGAATTTCCGCGGAGGCTGCAGCAGGGGGCCTCGCGGGTCGTCAAACAGAATCGCGGCAATGGCGGACAGGGCGTCTGGAAAGTCGAACTGATATCAACCGCTGCGCAAGTCGCCCCAATGGCGCGGGTGCTGCAGGCAAGTCGCGGCAGCGTGCCCGTGGACTTGCCGCTCGATGATTTCATGACCCAATGCGAAGGGTATTTCGCCGACGGCGGTTGCATCATCGATCAGCCGTTCCAGCCACGACTGCCCGACGGCATGATCCGTTGCTATATGGGTGCGGACAAGGTCATCGGCTTTGGCCACCAGCTTATCAAAGCGCTCATTCCGCCACCCGCCGAAGGCCCGAATTCGGAAGCGGCAATGCCGGGCCCGCGAATCATGCATCCTGCGTCCGCGCCGGAGTTTCAGACGCTGAAAAACCTAATGGAGTCCGACTGGACACCGCAGATGATGCGGGCACTCGACATCGACGCTGGATCGCTGCCGATCATCTGGGATGCGGACTTTCTCTATGGACCACGCGATGGATCGGGCAAAGACACCTACGTGCTTTGCGAGATCAATGTCAGTTCTGTCTTTCCCTTCCCTGAACAGGCGCCGGCTGTGATCGCCCGCCTCGCACGAGACCGGTCGCTGACATACAGAGCGGGATTCGCTCGTTAGCAGTCAAACAACCGATGTCGCACTTTAGTTCTCGACTCATTTTCTATCGTCCATTGCTAGGCATTCGTGACGCTATCGCGCGGGGTGTTCCCTCTTGCGTTCGATCCGCACTCCAACTAAAAGATGCAGCGGGGATATGCAGACTCCCCATTTATTAGACGGTTTCCGTCCAAGCTCTGCGCAGCGCTCGATTCGTCGAGAGGATTGCGCATGGACCGAACCCACTCCCTTTATCGCCTGATAACATCTCCAGATGGCTTGATGCGTAAGCCGCGCCGATCCCGGTCGGCGTTCGACGCGTGGTTGCCGGTCGGCGAAACGATGGCGACCATGCCCCAAAAACAGCAGACAAAACCAAGGAGCGAGACGATGCGTAAGTTGCTTTGGACAAAAATTTCGATTGTCGCGGCTTTGCTTACTGTCGGCGCCGCCGCGCATGCGCAGGATGTCGACTGGCAGAAGGTCGACGACGCACTCGGAAGGAAGCCGGCGGTCTCGGGCGACGTCCACCGATATGGATTTCCACGTAGCGATCTCAGCGTGACGCTTGACGGCGTCACCATCAAACCGGCATTGGCCCTTGGCGGCTGGGTAGCCTTCAAACCAGCACATGGCGGCGCGATGGTCATGGGCGATCTCGTGTTGCTCGAAACCGAGGTCAACCCGGTCATGCTCAAGCTGATCGACGGCGGACTTGAAGTAACCGCCGTGCATAACCACCTGCTGCGCGCCAACCCCGCCACCTTCTATATGCATGTCGGTGGCCATGGCGATCCGGCGAAGATGGCAGCGGCAATCCGCGACGCGTTGGCCGTGAGCAAGACGCCGCTGGCGGCGCCAGCCGCTAGCGCTCCTCCTCCTGCGGTCGACCTCGACACGGCGCAGCTCGATCAGATCATCGGCGCCAAGGGACAAGCGAACGGCGGCGTATATCAGTTTGGCGTGCCGCGCCGCGATCCGGTCATGGAAGGCGGAATGCAGCTTGTACCGATGGGACCGATGGGCGTCGCAACGGCAATCAACTTCCAGCCGACCGGCGATGGGAAAGCCGCCATCACTGGCGACTTTGTTCTCATTGGGGATGAGGTGAATCCCGTTATCAAGGCGTTGCGCGCGAACGGCATCGACGTGACGGCAGTCCACAGCCACATGCTCGACGAACAGCCGCGCCTCTACTTCCTCCATTTTTGGGCTAACGACGACGCGGTGAAGCTGGCGAAGGGATTACGCGCCGCGCTCGACAAGACGGCAAGCACGAAGAGCTAGCATGTCGTTTCAAAACCGAGCGGAAGCATCATCATGAGACTCTTTGCCATAACGTCGCTCATACTTGCGGTTCTTTTTGGAGCCAATAAGGCGGTCGACGCCCAATCAAGCTGCAAAGTGTGCAGCGAGCAGCAACAGGCCTGCATGAAGAATTATGCAGGCCCAACCTGCAAGTCCGAGTATCAAATGTGCATGAAATCTTGCGGGAAGAAATCTTGAAGTTGGCTTTGCTTTGGACGCGATGAAGCCTTCCGGGCTGGGGCTGTCGATCGACGGAATTCTGCAAGCGCCAACTGATCGTAACTAGAGCGGACACTACTGCACTGATTGTGGGGGCACACAATGACGGCACAAGGACAGATGGGAGAACTGGTCCGTTACTTTCTACGGCTGGGCTTTCTGGGCTTTGGCGGACCGGTTGCGTTGGTCGGCCAGATGGAACGCGAACTTGTGGATGACAAGAAGTGGCTCACGAAGGAGCAGATGCGAGAGGCGATTGCAATCTGTCAGTCGCTTCCTGGGCCTCTCGCGATTCAGGTAGGGATCTACGTCGCATATCTCCGCTGTGGGTTCTGGGGCGCCTGGGCCGGTGGATGGGCATTCATCCTTCCTAACTTCGTCATTGTCGCTGGGCTAGGCGCCCTCTACGTCTATCTTGGCGATCTCCAACCGGTTACGGCCATCTTCTATGGCGTCAGCCCCGCCGTCATCGCGCTGATCCTGCATTCCTGCTATCGGCTGGCCAAGCTGGGTATGGACGACTGGTTGCAATGGGCGATTGCGGCGGTTTGCCTGGTCGTCACCGTCGTTCTCGAGGCCGAAGTGGCGCTCCTGTTCATTGGCGCAGGCATTGTCGGCATTCTCTACTACGGCAGCCTGTTCAAGCGAACGCCAACAGCGTTGTCGGTAACCGTGGTACCAGTTCTCGCGCAGCTCGCCCCCACCGCCTCCGGCTCCATCCTGGGTAAGCTCCTGTTGTTTTTCCTCAAGGCGGGCTCGCTTACTTTCGGGAGCGGCCTCGTGATCGTTCCGTTCCTCGAACAGGGGCTTGTGCAACAGTTTGGCTGGCTGGATCAGCGCCAGTTCCTCATTGCAGTCGCTATTGGCATGATCAGCCCGGGGCCCGTCGTCATCACGGCGACCTTTGTCGGCTATCTCGTGGCAGGATTCTGGGGATCGGTCGTCTCTACGATCGGGATTTTCCTTCCATCGTTTCTTCTCGTGCTCATTGCGGCGCCACTTCTCGCGCGCCATCGCGGTAACCCCAACGTTCAAGGATTTGTCAAAGGCGCCTATGCCGCGGCGATCGGAACGATTTTGGGAGCGTGTATTTTGCTCGGACGCATCGCCATCGGCGACTGGCTCACGGCCTTGATCGGATTGGTCTCACTCGCCGTGCTGTTTCGCTGGAAAGTCAGCAACCCGCTCCTGATCGCCGCGACGGCGGTCGTAGGCTTGATCGCTTATCCGTTGCTGCAACCGACCTGGGTCATGGTTCACTAGCTCAAGAAAGTATCCCTTACTCTATTTTTTCGGAAGATGATCACGCGTCCGTGTGCAGTCAAATGGTCGATCGCACTGACCCATAGGGACCATCGTTATGCCAATTAGGATAGAACTTGCGAACAAAGAAGGGACCCAATTTTCGAGGAGAAGCACCGCTCGACTTGAACAACCCCTATGCTTGACAGCTTGCCTCAGCTGGTTACCTTACCACTCATGGGGACTGCGATCTCCCCACGAGGCGACATGCTAAAGAATCGCGTCCCGCATACAAGGGCGCAATGTGTCGGCTATCAACTCAATTTCCGCGGATAAATTAGCACGCCTGGTCGGGACGCCACGATGCCCCGCACTGATAGACGTTCGCTCGAATCGCGACTTCGGTTCCGGTCCTCAGCTTATCCCCGGATCGATCCAAAAAAAGCATTCCAATGTTCCGGAATGGGCCGGCGAATTCGCCGGTCAATCCGCCGTTGTAATCTGCAACGATGGGGCGGCCCTCAGTCAGGGAGCGGCCGCGTGGCTGCGTCACTCCGGCGTCACGGCTGACGTGCTTGAATACGGGTTTGAGGGCTGGGCAAAGGCCCAGCTACCCATGTTGGCAGCAGGCAAAATGCCCCCGCCGGATAGTCAGGGGCGCTCCGTCTGGGTTACCCGCGCTCGGCCCAAAGTCGACCGTATTGCTTGCCCATGGCTGATTCGCCGCTTCATCGACCCACGCGCGGCATTCCTCTTCGTGGCAACCTCGGAAGTTCCCGGTGTGGCCGAGCGATACGGTGCCGTCCCATTCGATCTCGAGGGCGTATTTTGGAGCCACAGAGGCGAAAAATGCACGTTCGATCTCATGGTCGAGGAATTCGGCCTGACAACCGAGCCGCTGCTGCGCCTTGCCACGATCGTGCGGGCTGCCGATACTGGTCATCTCGACCTCGTGCCGCAGGCGGCGGGCTTGCTGGCGGCATCGCTTGGATTGTCGCGAATGTACACCGACGATCTTGCACAGCTCGAAGCCGGGCTTTTGCTCTACGATGCCCTCTATCGTTGGTGCCGCGACGCCGTTGATGAAACCCACACGGCGCGTGCGCATCGAGCCGGCACCTGATCCCCTGTGGCGCTATCACGGAAAAGAACAAGAATGATGGGAAAAAAACTCGCAGTCGCATGTCTTTTAGTTGTCGTGGTCATGGCCGCACTGCTTGGTGTTATTTACGCCAAAGTGGTTCCCGGCCTGTCGAGCGCGCGCACCGAGCCGCCAGTGGCCGAGATGATTCTTGCGACCTGGCTGTTGCACGAGAGCGTCCCCTTCGAAGCCAAAATGAGTGTCAATCCGGCGCCCGATCCTTCCGACGTCGCGGCAGGAAAAGACCTTTACCGGGAGAAGTGCGAAACCTGCCATGCCTATGATGGCGGCGGCAGAACCCCGATCGGGTCCAATGAATTTCCGCGCGTGCCCACGCTGCGCTCGGCCGCCATCGCCGCAACTTCCGACGGTGAACTGTTTTACCACATCCGCAACGGCATTCGTAACACCGGCATGCCGGCGTGGAACCTGCCCGACCGTCAGATCTGGCGGCTCGTGAGCTACATCCGGCACCTGCCGGAGGTGGCGGCGATGACGCCCGAGGCAGCCGCCGCGCTGTCGCTCGCCGCACCCGCGGCAGTGCCGCCGGATCACGGGCACTATGTCGGATCGCTTGCCTGCAAGGGATGTCATGAGGAGGTTTACGCGCGCTGGAGCAAGACCCGCATGGCCAATGTGGTGCGCGATCCCCGCGAGCATCCCGACGCCATCATCCCGGACCTCTCAAAGCCTAATCCGGTCTTTAGTTTCACCAAGGACGACGTCGCGCTCGTTTACGGCAGCCGGTGGAAGCAGCGCTACTTCAAGAAGGTCGGCGACGATTATTTCCCGCTTCCTGTCCAATGGGATGTCGCCCATCAAACGTGGCTCCGCTATTTCGTCCCCAACAATGCCGATTGGTGGGCGCCGCTTTATCCGCCGGACAATTTTCAGCGGCCGACGGGACCGCTTTGCGACGGCTGTCATTCCGTGAATTATGACATCAACACGAAGGCGGTCACCGAATGGAATGTCGGCTGCGAGAGGTGTCACGGTCCAGGCGAGGCGCATGGCAAAAAGCCGGCCCGCGATAATATTCTCAATCCGGCACGTTTCGATTATGTGCACGCCAGCGACACCTGCATCCAGTGCCATTCGCAGGGCCAGCCACTTACAAACCCCATCCAGGGAAAGTATTACGACTGGCCGGTGGGTTTTGATGTCGGCAAAAATCTCAAGGACTACTGGAAGCTCGAAGACCACAAGCTTGGCAACCTCACCTTCACCCACTTTCCGGACGGTACCGCCCACAAGAACCGCATGCAGGGCAACGACTTCGTCAACAGCCTGATGTATGCGCGTGGCGTCACATGCTCCAGTTGCCACGATCCGCATGGCAACGAAAACGTCGCCATGGTGCGCAAGCCCGGCAACGCCCTGTGTCTCGACTGCCATGGCCCTAATGCCCAAGCCGGGCCACACGCTGCCTCAATCGAAGAACATACCCACCATCAGACGGGTAGCGCGGGCAACGAGTGCATCGCCTGTCATATGCCGAAAATCGCCGAGACCATTTCCGACCAGAAAGTTCGCAGCCATACGTTCCATTTCGTTACGCCAAGCGATACCGAGGCGCTGAAGATTCCAAATGCGTGTAATGTGTGCCACACAGATAAATCCATCGAGTGGGCGAAGACCGCGCTGGAATCCTGGCCGGACCGCTCGCCTTGGCGAATGTCGCGATGAGGGGAGGGGTGGCTCCAGAACCTGACCAAACCGGTAGGGCATGTCGGAGCCTGGGCCGCCTTTCGGCTGGAACGGGCTGGGCCATCGCGGCTGTGCTATGTCTTTATGCGCAGCCTGCCGCCGCCTATCGGCCGTTCGACGGTACGGATGCGGCGGTGGCTGGCGTGAACGAAGTCGAAGTCGAGCTTCAGCCGTTCGGTTGGCAGCGAACAGGATCACAATCGACTGCGATCGCGCCCTTCGTCGTCTATAATTATGGTTTCGCCGATCGCTGGGAAATGGTGCTCCAGACCGCAATGCTGACGCCGATCACCGGAGGTGGTCAGCCCAGCATCGCAGCGACCGGCGTCTTCCTCAAATATGTGATCGTGCCCGGCGTGTTGCAGGACAAATCCGGTATCAGCGTCGCGACAGAGTTCGGGCCGTTGCTGCCCGGCATCAATGCCGACCCCGGCGTGGGATTTAGCTGGGCGGGCATCGTGTCGCAGCGCTGGGATTGGGGCACCGCGCATTTCAATGTCGAGGCCAATCTGACCCGCGACCACCAGGCCGAAACTTTCCTCGATGTCATTCTTGAAGGCCCGTCGACCTGGAAGGTGCGCCCGGTACTTGAGACGTTTTACGACAAGGTGTGGACGCAAGGCGAAAGCCGGTCGGTACTTGTCGGCGCGATCTGGCAAGTCGATCACGATCTCTCGTTCGACGCCGCCTTCCGCTACGCGATCGTGGATGGTCGTCCCGTCAACGAAATCCGCGCGGGTCTCACCTTTGCGTTCAAGGAGGAAGGCGACAAAACACCGATGAAGCCCGGCGTCACCTTCGGCAATTGGGGTCTTTCGCGGTGAGGCGTGGATATCCCCGTGGATGGTTACAATCTGCGGGCTGGGCTGGGTTTGATGACTAGCGCCGCCGCCGAGCCTCGGCCAATGGCAGCGCGGTCGGGTGTTTTGCGTCTTTATATCGCGCGCGCGCTTCGCGGCTTCGGCGATGGCTTTGCGATCATCGTTCTTCCCGCCTATATGACGACGCTTGGCTTCGACGCCGCAGCCATTGGTGTCGTGGCAACCGTCTCGCTATTGGGAACCGCGCTGCTGACGCTCGTCGCCGGAATGATCGCGCCACGGCACGACATGAGAGCGCTGATGCTGTTCGGTGCCGTGTTGATGGTGGCGACTGGCGTTGCTTTCCCTCATGTCGAGCAATTTTTCCTGATCGCACTTGTCGCGTTTGTCGGGACAATCAATCCGTCTGCGGGTGACCTCGGCATATTGGTGCCGCTGGAGCATGCGATGCTGGCGCGCAGTGCGGCAGATCGGACGCGAACCCGGGTGTTCTCGCGCTACAGCCTGATTGGTGCGCTATCGGCCGCGGCAGGATCGCTGGCTTCGTCGTTGCCGGATTTCCTTGATAAAGCGGGAATTGATAATTTAGGCGCATTCCGGTTGATGTTTTACGGCTATGCGGCGCTCGGCGTTGCAGGTGGGCTGTTGTATAGCGGCCTTCCACGCGCCCACGCTGAGGAGAAAAGCCACGCGCCGCTCGGGCCATCGCGCGGGACGGTCTACAAGTTGGCGGCGCTTTTCTGCATCGATTCCTTTGCCGGTGGCTTTATCGCCCAATCCATGCTGGTGCTCTGGCTATTCGAACGTTTCGATCTTTCGTTGTCTGCGGCCGGCGTGTTCTTCTTTTGGTCAAGCACGCTTAGCGCCTTCTCCTATCCCGTGGCGGCCTGGCTTGCAAAGCGCATCGGTTTGGTCAACACGATGGTGTTCACCCACATTCCTTCGAGCGTCTTTCTGATTTTCGCTGCGTTTGCGCCCAATCTGTATGTCGCGCTCGGCTTGCTGTTGTTGCGCTCTGCGCTTTCGCAGATGGACGTTCCGACCCGAACATCCTACGTCATGGCCGTGGTCACTCCCGCCGAGCGGCCGGCTGCTGCAAGCATCACCACGGTGCCGCGAAGCCTTGCATCGGCCATCAGTCCCGCCATTGCCGGCGTCCTGCTGACGACGGCATTTTCAGGGTTGCCGCTGGTTTTGTGTGGAACGCTGAAGATCGCCTACGACCTCGCGCTTCTGTTTTCCTTTCGGCACATCAAGCCTCCGGAAGAGCAGGCCTGAGGCCGCACACGCGCACGAAATCGCCGGAAGTCCCTTGAGAACGGCCGCGGCGTGACGTTTCGTCTCTATCCGTACCTGGCGCGAGGCGCGGCGTCGCGGTTGAATTCCACCGTCGTTGGCACTTCGATGTCGATTTCAAGCGTCGACACAAGATTGCCCCTGTCCATCTGGACGATGATTTTTTCCGGATCGAGCGAGATATGCCGGGACACGGTCGCGAGGATCTCCGCCCGAAGCGTTTCCAGCAAATCGGGCTGACCGCGCGAACCGCGTTCGTGCGCCAGCAGAATCTGGAGCCGCTCCCGCGCCACAGGCGCAGAAGCGGGACGGGAAGGGGTGCGGCTAGAAAAGAGCCGCGATAGATTCATCATGCAGCTCTCCGTCCCAGCAGGCGGTCCATCAAGCCTTTTCGTCCGGTCGGCACCATCATTTCCACGGTTTGGCCCATCAGACGGCGCGCCGCATCGGTGTAGGCACGGGCCGGCGCGCTGTTGACGTCGTTCAAGGTAACGGGAGATCCAACGTTCGACGCGCGCAAGACGTCCTGGCTCTCGGGAACGATTCCGAGCAGCGGCGTGGCGAGAATATCAAGAATATCCTCGATCTTGAGCATCTCTCCCCGTGATGCACGCGCCGTATCATATCGGGCGATCAGTACGTGCTTTTCGACCCGCTCGCCTTTCTCGGCCTTCACAGTCTTTGAATCGAGCATTCCGATAATGCGGTCTGAGTCGCGCACCGACGAGACTTCGGGGTTGGTGACGATGATCGCCTCGTCCGCATAACGCATCGCAAGCAACGCGCCGCGCTCGATACCGGCCGGACTATCGCAAAGGATCCAGTCGAATTTGGTTCGAAGCTCGGCGATGATGGTGCCGACGCCTTCGTCCGTCAGCGCGTCCTTGTCCCTGGTTTGAGATGCGGGGAGCAACCATAAATTCTCGAGACGCTTGTCGCGAATCAAGGCTTGTGAGAGCTTTGCGACGCCCTGCACCACATTGATGAGGTCAAACACAACCCGGCGTTCCGCCCCCAGAATAAGATCGAGATTGCGAAGACCGACGTCGAAGTCGACAACCACCACCTTTTCTCCCATCTGCGCGAGCGCCGCACCGAGTGCGGCCGTGGTGGTTGTTTTGCCGACGCCGCCCTTGCCGGACGTCACGACCAAGACTTTGGCCATTCTTATCTCCCTAAAACCGATTAATTCAGCGGTGCAATCTTCATGATTTCGCCGTCGAGCCACACTTGAGCCGGTCGATCGCAGTTGACGGCATCAATATCTTCAGCAGTTTGATAGTAGCCATTGACGGCCACCAGTTCGGCTTCGATTTTCTGGCAGTAGATACGTGCGGCGGAATTGCCGTTGGCGCCTGCCATCGCGCGGCCGCGAAGCGTTCCGTAGATGTGGATGGAGCCGCCCGCGACAATCTCGGCGCCGGAACCGACCGAACCTATGATCGTCACGTCGCCCTCACTGTAAATCGACTGACCCGAACGCACTGAACTCTCCAGCAGCAGGGACGCTGGCTTGGGTTTGGCCTCGGGCTTCTTCGTTTGGTTGTTTGTCAGCACGCAATTGCGTCCGCCTGTCAGGAGAGGCGGCAGCTTTGAACTGAGGCGGTCCGCATCGACCCCCTCGATGCCGAGAATACGGATACTTCGTTGTTCCAGGCTCGTGACGAGGTGCGCGATGGCGGCCTGGCTCAGGTCTACGGCGGTAAGGTCAAGCACCACCGGCTTGCCGATAAAAAAGTCGGGCGAGCGGCCGAGTGTTGCGTCTACTTCTTCAAGCCAGCCGGCAATCGGTACTACCGGGCAAAACACGAACGCAACGTAGGATCGCCCGCGCATGCGAACAAGTTGATGTGTCGGCCGCGCAACTACCCCCATGATGATCGACCCGCACGCCCTTTCGGATAGTCAGGGATGGATGAAATTCCCCACGAACGCCGAGGCGTTCCCGTGCGCCTCGATCGTTGTCGCGACGTGAAGTGATTCGGCGGGCAAAATTGGGACGAAAATGGGAAAAGCGCGGGGCTGCGTCGCAATGACGCCGCCGTCGCGCCGGAAACCTTTCACGAAGGGCCGGCCGCCGTCTCAGACGCTTAACGGCGAGACACTGAGGCGAGTTAGAGGCAGCGGTTCGACGCTTTTACGGGACAGAGCTCCAGCGCCGTAGTCAGCGAGAACAGCACACGCACATCGCGGGCAGGATTGTCAGGCGCGCGATAACTTAGCGGTACGGCAACCGAGAGATCGGCCTGCGTATTGTTGGCCAGAAATAGTCGTACGCCGCCGCCGACGGAAATGAGCGAAATTCCGTCGGTGTAACGAAACCCGTCGTCCAGGCCACGCCACTATCGACGAAACTATAGAGCTGATAGCCAGTCAAATATCTGGAATTCAGATTCTGATCGAAGCGTAGTTCGAGCGAACCGGCCATGCCGTTGTCGCCAGAGACCTCGGCGGCGCCGTAGCCTCGACCGAAGGCGGCACCGCCGAGATAGAATTGCTGCGAGAGGAACAGCGGGCCGGATGCCGCCTGCCCGGCACCAGCGACCTTTAACGACAACGTGTCCGTCAGCGTCTGATAGCGCGCAAACCAGACATTCAGCGCAGAGAAGTTGCTGGATGCGCCGTCGCGCGACAGGAAGTCGTCATTGCTATGCGAGGCGCCCAGGGCGTCGAGTCCCTTGCGCAAGGTCACGGTCAGGTAATTGTTTCCGCCAAAATTGTCTTGCAGACGATAGTCCGACGTCAGGTTCATCGTGCGGATGCGATCCCTGTAGATCAGCCCGAACAGGTCGCCCTCGGATGAATTGACGAAATCGATCGCCGCCGTCAGGCTCAATGTCGAGAGTTGCGACTGCAGGGGCGCGATGCTGGCACGGAGTTCGAAAGATTCAGTCGCCGTGTTATCGCTGTAAGCGTGACGGTAGTCCCCCGGCCAGACGTCACTGTAGGCAGCGGACGCGCCGACCCTCAGACCATCGGTGCCGACGGGCGCGTCATAGGACAGCCGGCCGAAGGCAAGCTGCCGCGGATCGGCAGGCGTGGTCGAAAGATTAACGGCCAGCGTGTCGCCCTGAACCAGGTAGGAATTGAACGCAGCAGTTGCGTAGCTTTGCCACGGACCTGCAGCGGACGAGCCAAGATTGTCGAGGCCGAAGGAGCTATAAATATGCCAGGTCTTGACGAAGACGGTCAGGCGGAAATGGCCGCTGGCATTGCCGATGTTGCCCGACAGGCCCGTGCGGACGCTCGCGAGTTAGACCCGCCGCACTAGCGAGAAAATTGGCTTCGTCAGGATCGCTCGCATGAGTGTGCAAGGCAGCAGTTCCAAGAGCGCGGGGAGAAAACTCCACTGATTTGCCGACGGGCAAATCACCTGCACGCCTCCGGAGATCAATCAATGCCCGATAATAATCTCGGGCACCTTCACCGCCGGCGGGGTGTTGCGGCTGCGCTGGGTGCGTACGATGCCATCGATGATTGTCATACCGACGCCGGGCAGGTCGCCGAACTGAATGCTTTCAAGAATGGTCTTGCCCGGCGAGTGCTGCGCCTTGTCCATCAGCACGAAGTCCGCCGCACGTCCGATCTCGATCAGACCGCAATCCAGCGCGCGCATGCGGGCGGTATTGCCGGTCGCAAAGCAGAACGCGATCTCGGCCGGCACATCGCCGAGCGAGGACAGCATCGACACCATACGCAAGATGCCGAGTGGCTGCACGCCGGAGCCGGCCGGAGAGTCGGTGCCGAGGATGACCCGGCCGAGCTCGTCCATCTCGCGCGCGGTGCGCAAGGTGAACAGCGCGGAGCGCTCGTTGCCATTGTGCACGAGTTCAAGCCCGCGCTTGCAGCCCTCGCAGATGCAACGGATCTGATCGTCGGGCAGCGCGGTGTGGCCGCCATTGATATGGCCGACGACGTCGGTGTCGGCCTCCAGCACGACATCCTTGTCGATCAAGCCGGAGCCGGGGATCGACGGGCCGCCGGTATGGATCGTGCTCTGGATGCCGTATTTGCGCGCCCATCCGACCATCTTGCGCGCGGTCGGACCATCCTTGACCCCGCCGAGTCCGACTTCGCCGAGCAGCTTGACGCCGGCCGCTGCCAATTCCTTAAAGTCGTCTTCGACCATCTCGCATTCGATCACGGGTGCGCCGGCATGGACCTTCACGCCGCCGGGACGAAGCGTCCAGAACGCGCGCTGCGCAAAGATCGCCATCGCCTTGAGGCCTACGACATCGCGCGGCCGGCCCGGCATGTGAACCTCGCCGGCCGAGATCATGGTGGTGACGCCACCATGCAGAAAACTGTCGATCCAGCCGATTTGGTTTTGCCGCGGTGTCCAGTCGCCGGCGACGGGATGAACGTGGCTGTCGATCAGGCCGGGGACGATCGTGGTGCCATGGGCATCGACGAGCGTGGTGGCACCTTCGGTGTCGAGGTCCTTGAAGCGGCCGATTGCAGTGATCGTGCCGTTTTCGGCCACGATCGTGTCGGCATCCAGGATCGGCTTTTCCAGCGCGCCGGAGAGCATCAGCCCGATGTTGCTGATCACGAGCTTGGTCGGGCCGGTCGCCTGGGGCGCATCGTGAGCCATCGTCTTTATCCTTTTGGTGGGACTCTATCTCGTCAAGCGCATAGCAGCTCCACCAGCACCGTTTCAGCCGTCCATCCCCTTGACTCGCTTGTCGAAGCTGGCGAGTAATATCGAACATCCATCGCTTGATAAAAACAATACAAACATAGCTCCGGGAGGAGAAGACCATGGCAAGCATTGGTCGGCGTGGTTTTGTGAAGGGCGCAACACTGGGTGCGCTGGCGTTCTCGGTCGGTGGCGCCGAAGTCCTCATGGCGCCCGGCGAGGCGAGGGCGCGCAACGTGCCTTTCCGCCTTCTCGATGGCCATCAGGGCGAAACGCTGGAGGCCCTCGGCGAGACCCTGGTCCCGCAGGCGCGTGAGGCGGGCATCGCCCACTACATCGATCAGCAGTTGTCGGTATCACCGCAGGAATCGCTGC
>Ga0210389_10001524_pt1 | contig 18766 bp, 13 predicted proteins | sample IncBWH28OmetaG_FD_160127 | JGI IMG/M metagenome (GOLD analysis project Ga0210389, IMG submission 160127) | Forest soil microbial communities from Barre Woods Harvard Forest LTER site, Petersham, Massachusetts, United States - Inc-BW-H-28-O ...
GTAGGTGTGGCCGGACAGGTTGGCGTCACCGGCGACCTGCCAGCCCGACAGGTAAATGGCCTTGAGGCCGGCGCGCACCTGCTGGACGGCCATATTGCCGGTCAGGGCGCCGAGCGCGTTGACCCATTCCAGGTCGTGCAGCTCGTCCCACAACACCTCCGCACCCCGCCGGGCCAGGGTGTTCTCCTCAACCACACTGCCTTGCAGCGCGACGACGTCCTCGGCGCTATAGGTACGCGTGACGTCCTTCCAGCGCGGGTTGGTGTCCCAGTCCTGCTGGATCTGCTCGGCGCTCTTCGGGGTGCCAACGACAGACATTGGGCTTGCTCCTTCAACGGTCTTCATTGTTGATTTTGTTGACGCCACACCGCCGTCCGGCGGTAGCTAGAGGCTCAACTTCACTGGCGTGCTAACACGACGATGGCACAGCTCACCGATGCCGGTCCACCCATTTCAATTGCCAATTTAGGCAACGACTTCCCCCAATTTTGCGAATGTTGCGAAGGTCGTGCATTACTTAACCGTTTCAGAAGCTACCCGTCAGTAACCATGAACCCGCAGGTCAGGTCGGTTATTTGGCGCGCACGCGAAAACCGCCGATTCCGCTAGAGAGCGAAGATCGCGGCGACCGCTTTCGTCTCGTCGCCAACGGCATATGTGAGCGTTCTAACAGGGCGGTCGGTGAGGCCGGCACCGAATTGATCGGTCGAGCCGGCCGGGTGAACGTGCGAAATGATCTCCAACTTGTCGCCCAGAGCGACCGGCGCCTCGTGCTCGATCGTGACGCGCAAGGGCGCCTGTAACAGTTCGGGGTAGGACGCCAGGTAGTCCTCGACCACGCTCCAGTACACCGAGTTGTTCATGTGGTCGAACAGGTCGATGTCGGTCACGCGGACCGGGAACTCGTGGATCTCGACCGCGTCCTCACGGCTGCCCGGCTTCAAGTAGCTCTTCCACCGCAGCCGATCCACGGAGGTGGTCTTGTGCAGACCCGCCAGGAAGTCGTCGGCGATGCGCGACGGCGTCTGGGTTTCCCGGTTGATGTTGATCCAGAACCCTTCGGATTCGATGAGTCCGCGCCCGCGCTTCCCGTCGACGCGAACCCGCATCTCGCACCACCGGTTCGAGGTGCCCGAACACCAGCGCCGACACCGCAGCATGTCCTGGAATTCGATCGGGCGGATCAGGTCGATCATGGTGCGACGGACGATCCACAGCGGATGGGTCTCTTCGAAGCCCATCTCACGCAACTGGTCCTGACCGATGTCCTGGATGTGCCGTGCACCCGCGTCCAGCCGCAGTCGGCCGGTGCGGTCGATGTCGCCGACGCGCAGCGGCCATTCGCGACCGAACACGTCGGGGTGGCCGTCGGGAACTGGTAGCAATACTTTGTCCAGGCTCAAGGCCTCACTCCCCGTTCCTCCTTGCCGGCACCCCGCATTTTCCCCCGATGCCTTGACGCGAATCATGCCAACCACACCCCCCAAACACCAATCGTGATCCGACTGTGCTGGGATGCCAAGTCTGCGAAGGGCGCCTTCGCAGACGCGTACGCTTGGTTGAGTGCCCAAAACCTTCGTCGGTTCCCGTGTCCGCCAACTGCGCAACGAGCGCGGGTTCAGTCAGGCGGCGCTGGCCCAGATGCTGGAGATCTCACCCAGCTACCTCAACCAGATCGAGCACGACGTTCGGCCGCTGACGGTGGCCGTGCTGCTGCGCATCACAGAGGTGTTCGGGGTGGATGCCACCTTCTTCGCCTCGCAGGACGACACCCGGCTGGTGGCCGAGCTGCGCGAGGTGACGTTGGATCGCGATCTGGACATCGACGTCGACCCGCAGGAGGTGGCCGAGATAGTCGGCGCCCATCCGGCGATGGCCCGAGCGGTGGTCAACCTGCACCGGCGCTACCGGCTCACCACCGCCCAGCTGGCCGCCGCCACCGAGGAGCGCTTTTCCGACGGCAGTGGCAGCGGGTCGATCACCATGCCCCACGAAGAAGTGCGCGACTACTTCTACCAGCGCCAGAACTACCTGCACGAACTGGACACCGCCGCCGAAGACCTCACCATCCAGATGCGGTTGCACCACGGCGACCTGGCCCGCGAGTTGACGCGGCGGCTGACCGAGGTGCACGGGGTGCATATCGTCAGGCGCATCGACCTCGGGGACACCGTGCTGCACCGTTACGACCCGAAGACCAAGACGCTGGAAATCGGCAACCACCTCTCGTCGGGCCAGCAGGTGTTCAAGATGGCGGCTGAGTTGGCATACCTCGAGTTCGGCGACCTCATCGACAGCATGGTCGCCGAGGGCAAGTTCACCAGCGAGGAGTCGCACACGCTGGCCCGGCTGGGGCTGGCCAACTACTTCGCCGCCGCCGCGGTGCTGCCCTACCGCCAGTTTCACGACGTCGCGGAGAATTTCGGCTACGACGTCGAGCGGTTGTCGTCGTTCTATTCGGTGAGCTACGAGACCATCGCCCACCGGCTTTCGACGCTGCAACGCCCGACCATGCGGGGGGTCCCGTTTTCGTTTGTCCGGGTGGACCGCGCAGGAAATATGTCAAAACGACAGTCGGCCACCGGTTTTCACTTTTCCTCCAGCGGCGGCACCTGCCCGTTGTGGAACGTCTACGAAACGTTTGCCAACCCGGGCAAGATCCTGGTGCAGATCGCCCAAATGCCCGACGGCCGCAACTACATGTGGGTGGCCCGCACCGTGGAGCGCCGCGCGGCGCGCTATGGTCAGCCCGGTAAGACCTTCGCGATCGGGCTGGGATGCGAGCTCCGCCACGCCCACCGGCTCGTGTACTCGGAAGGACTCGACTTGTCGGGGGACCCCAATATCGCAGCCACACCGATCGGCGCGGGCTGCCGCGTCTGCGAACGCGACAAGTGCCCGCAGCGGGCGTTCCCGGCTTTGGGGCGCGCGCTCGACCTCGACGAGCACCGCAGCACCGTGTCCCCGTACCTGGTGAAGCAATCGTGAGCGGCGCTCAAATCGGTCGCATCCCATCGGGGCGGTTCCGTGAGCTGGGACCGATCAACTGGGTGGTGGCGAAGGTGAGCGCCCGCAGCTTGGGCGTGCCGGAGATGCACCTGTTCACTGTGCTCGGCCAACGTCAGTTGCTGTTTTGGACGTGGGCGCTCTACGGCGGCCGACTGCTGCGGGGCCGGCTGCGGGCGATCGACACCGAGTTGGTGATTCTGCGGGTCGCGCACACGCGCGCTTGCGAATACGAGCTACAGCACCATCGCCGGGTGGCCCGCAAGCGAGGCCTGGACGCGAACACGCAGGCGGCGATCTTTGCTTGGCCAGACGTCCCGGAAGGTGCCGCCAACCGGCTCAGCGTCCGGCAGCGGGCACTGCTGGCCGCGACGGACGAGTTCGTCAAGGATCGCACGATCACCGGTACCACCTGGCAGCAGCTGGCGACTCACCTGGACCGGCGTCAACTGATCGAATTCTGCTTGCTCGCAAGCCAATACGACGGGCTGGCCGCGACGATGTCCGCGCTGGACATCCCGTTGGACCAGCCCAACTAGAAGTAAGCAGAGGCCAGCACGGCCAACGTCAGCACTACGGGCAGCATCGGCAGCCCGAACACAAATCCCGACCACAGGTATTTCCCGCGCCGGCGCAGCAGCGCGCCCCACAGTGCGGCGCAGACGCCCAGCACAACGGACACCAACAGCACCGTCGGAGCCCAGTCGCCCACCGCCGCGTTGTCGTCGACGATCGAGAAGGCCAGCAACCACAGCATGTAGCCCGCGCCGATCCCGCCGATGGCGCCCATCATCGTGCCGGTGGCGCTACTGGTTTGGCTGGTCTTCATCGGCGAGGTCAGAAGTTGATCATGTGGCCGATCAAGCCGTGGAAGCATTCCTGCAGCGCTTCGGACATGGTCGGATGGGTGTGCACGTTACGGGCCAGCTCGAAAGCGGTCAGGTCCCATTTCTGGGCCAGCGTCAGCTCGGGCAGCAGCTCGGACACGTCGTGGCCGATCAGGTGGCCGCCCAGCAGCTCGCGGTACTTGGCGTCGGCGACCAGCTTGACGAAACCGCTGGGATCCCCCGCGCCGTGCGCCTTGGCGTTGGCGGTGAACGGGAACTTGGCCACCACCACGTCGTAGCCCTCGTCGCGGGCCTGCTGCTCGGTGAGTCCGAAGCTGGCCACCTGGGGCTGGCAGAACGTCGCGCGCGGCAACATGCGGTAGTCGCCGAGGGCCAAAGTCTCTGCGCCGGCAATGGTTTCGGCCGCCACCACGCCCTGGGCCTCGGCGACGTGCGCCAGCTGCAGCAGCCCGGTGACATCGCCGATGGCATAGACGTGCGAGACGTTGGTTTGCATGTAGTCGGTAATGCCGATGGCCTTGCGGTCGGTCAGCGCGACCCCCGCCGCCTCCAGCCCGTAGCCCTCGACGTTGGGCGCAAACCCGATGGCTTGCAACACCTTGTCGGCCTTGAGCTGCTCGGACTTGCCGTCCTTGCTCACCGTCACCGTCACCACCGAGCCATCGTCGTCGATGGAGTCGACCTTGGTTCCGGTCAGAATCTTGACGCCCAGCTTCTTGAACTGTTTCTCGATCTCCTTGGACACCTCGGCGTCTTCATTGGGCAGCGCGCGCGGCAGGAACTCCACGATGGTCACATCGACGCCGTAGTTCTTCAGGACGTAGCCGAACTCCATGCCGATGGCCCCGGCCCCGGCGATCACGATCGATCCGGGCAGCTCCCGAGACAGGATCTGCTCCTCGTAGGTGACCACGTTCTTCGACAGCGACGTGCCCGGGACCAGCCGGGTGCTGCTGCCGGTCGCGATGATGACGTTGTCGAACGTGACCGTCTCGGTGCCACCGTCATTGAGGTCCACGGCCAGCGTGTGGGCGTCGGTGAACCGACCATAGCCGTGGATCTCGGTGATCTTGTTCTTCTTCATCAAGAAGTGCACGCCGGCCACCCGGCCCTCGGCCACCTTCCGGCTGCGGTCATAGGCGACCCCGTAATCGAAGCTCGCCTCACCACTGATGCCGAATACCTTGGCCTCTCTGGTGAAGATGAACGCCAATTCGGCGTTGCGCAACAACGCCTTAGACGGAATGCAGCCGACGTTGAGACAAACCCCGCCCCAATACTTGGGTTCCACGACCGCGGTGTTCAGGCCCAGCTGTGCGGCACGAATAGCTGCTACATATCCACCGGGACCGGCCCCGAGGACGACGACGTCAAAGTGAGTCACGGGCACTACCCTAACGGCCCCCCGAAAAATAACAATATTTTCAGACATTGTGTAGTGCACGGATCCGTTGATCCGGCCATCGATGCAACCGGGCCTAGGTTAACCACCGAACAACCGTCGGGCGCGAGGTGCGATCCAAATTTGTTGTGTGGGAAGCGCAACAGGCAATGCTGACCGCCACAAAACCAGCCACGTCTCGGACCGGGTCGGCCATGTGCATTCATGTCACAGACCGCGTGCGGCCGCTCAATGTGGCGATACTTGATATAAATATCGTTAAAATCTTGACTCAGCGGCACGGGGGTGTTTGAGTGGTTGCAGGCACGCCACGGCCACCCGTCGGGTCTCTAGCTTTTAACGGGTGGTGGTGGCGGGCCGAAATTGACTCGGTTCAACTCCGGAGAATGTCGCGGTGGGCACTCGGTTGGCTCAGGCCTTTTGCGGCGCCGGAAAGGGGTCCTGATGACTCGCACAACCAGGCCGCAGGCACGCGATGTCTTCGCGGTAGTCGACGCGATGGACGTCGCGGCGCTGTGCTCACTGTTCGCTGAGAACGGCCGATTCACATTCGGTAACAACGCGCCGCTGGTCGGGGTGAAGGAGATCCACGGGGGCGCAACGCTATTCCTGGAATCAATCTCTGGGCTTCGCCACAAGATGGTCAACGAATGGCGCGTCGACGATGAGACCATCGTCGAGTTGAAGGTCACCTACGACCGCAAAGACGGCCAGCAGGTCACGATTCCGTGCGTGACGATCTTCCACTGCGATGGCGACGGCAAGATCGACGACTACCGAATCTACTTCGATGTGACGCCGATCTATGCCTGACCACGACGGGCTAGCGGCCAATGCCGCCACACGTGACCGGTAGGGCCAGTGGTTTTGGCTGTCACACCGCGCTGCCTCGACGGTGGCCGGCCGGCCGGCGAAGGACTCGGTGACAAATGAAATCACCCGATCCCCCTGATTTCATCTTCGTGGAACGCGCCGGTACAGATTCTAAGGCACCACGCACGGGTAGGCGGAGCGCGCGAGAGTCACGGACTGGCTGCCGTCGAATCCATGCACATCGCCGCGGGGTTCAGCTGAAATGCCCGGCCCTGATCTGCAGACCTCAGGCACCCGCCGAGTCCGTCGCCCAAAATCGGACCAGACATACCACACAGTCAACATGTAAACCGCAGATAACCGGAGTCACGACTGGCTGAACCATGGATCGATTGTCCCGAAACGGTTTAAGCGCAGACCAGTATCCGCTGGCCCTGACCGGCCGCCGTCGCGTCACGGCACCTGAACATTCGGAACCCACGAGGTCGCAGAGGCCGGGAACGTCGCTCGTGTAACGGACCCACCCCAGGAGCAATGATTCTCAATCAGCAAGTCCGTGAACCATGTTGGGGGCCGCCGGGATCCTCGGCCGTCCGCGATGCTATTCGGCAATGTTAAGGACCGGGTCGAGGATATTCTCCGAGCCCTCTGACCCCACAGCCCAGCAGCCAACGACGTGAAGGGAGAACCGTGTGAGCGGCACGCAAAATCGACAGGTGTGGCTGCGCTCGCGTCCCACGGGCATTCCGCAAGCCAGCGATTTCGGGTTGCGAGAGGTCGCGCTGCCCACGATCGAGGATGGCGGGTTTCTCGTCCAAAATCAGTTTCTGTCGGCTGATCCGGCAATGCGAGGCTGGATCAATGACAGCTATAACTACGAGACACGCATCGAGATCGGCGACACGATGCGCGCCTTTACCGCCGGGGTGATTGTCGAGTCACGCAATGACTCCTTTGCGGTCGGCGATCAGGTCATGGGTCTGTTTGGGTGGCAGGAATTCGCCGCTGCGACTCCAGCGCAGGTATGGCGCAGAGTTGGCGAGAAGGACCTGCCGCTCTCGCTATCGCTGGGTGTGCTGGGGCTGAACGGGCTCACCGCGTACTTTGGGTTGCTCGACGTGCTGCATCCCGTGGCGGGTGAGACGGTCGTTGTGTCGACCGCCGCCGGCTCCGTGGGTTCGGCGGTCGGCCAGATCGCCAAGATCAAGGGTTGTCGCACGGTAGGAATTGCCGGGGGACCGGACAAGGTTCGCCAGTGCGTCGAGGAATTCGGCTACGACGCCGCCATTGACTACAAGAACACCGACGATTTGGACGCCGCTCTGGTCGAGCACTGTCCCGATGGCATCGACGCCTACTTCGACAACACTTCGGGACCTATCCACGACGCCGTGTTACGTCACATCAACGTGCATGCGCGCATCGCGATTTGTGGGACGGCGACTTATGCGACTTGGGAGCCCTGGCACCAGGGACCAAGGCCGGAGCGGCACCTGCTGGTCAAGCGCGCCACCATGCAAGGCTTTTTGACCACTGACTACATACCGCGGTTCGACGAGGCGGCAAGCGACCTCGCCGGCTGGATACGAGAGGGACGCATCACCTACCGCGAAGACATCCATGAGGGCATCGACAAAGCGCGCGGAGCCATCGCAGAGCTGTACTCGGGTAGCAACGCGGGCAAGTTGATCATCCGCGTTTGAAAGCCAATGGATCCCTGGAGCGCCTCGTACTCGATCACTCCGCCGCATGGCAGATGGGCGGATCGGCACCGGTGCACACTGATCAACGGTTCAACGAACGCCGGCTCGACGTTGCCGTGTTGCGTATTTCAACTCAGTTCGGGCCGGGTTACAAGGAGATGGGTAGTCCGATCAGCCGTGCCGTTCACACGGTTGCGGCTAACGGAAAACCTGATGGCTGACTCGGGCATATGGGAGTGCCCCACCGCAACCGAGGAATGTAATCGCCGTCTCCCCACTACCCCACGTCCGCGACGCCCACTACGCGCTCAAGCGCCTAGTCGAAGGCCCACACCGCCATCGTGGGTCGCGGCGGAGCGGCTCGCGATGGCGCTGCGTGCGGTGCGGTTAGTTGCGAAGTCCAGACCGGCGCGGCCCTAACGTCCCTGCGGTTTCGGGGGTGCGCCGGCAGGCGGGCAGTCTCGGGTGAGTCTGGCCAACTCGGCGTCGGCGGCAGGCGCCAAGTGGTGAGGCAGCCAACCAATTTCGGCTCAGCGAAGTTCTCGGCAGCGTCCGGTCACGTTATATGTTGGCGCCATGACCGACGACTCTGACATCGGCGACGGCGGGCTTGCCGGGGGCCTTGTAGGCGCTGCCCGCCGCGAACGTGACGAGCTGATCGCGTGGCTGCTGGAACAGGGGTTCAGCGTGGATCAGATCCGGGCGTCAGCAACCCCGGCCTTGTTGCCCGCTGTCAGAAGTATCGGTGACGACGGCCAGTACGTCTCGGCCCGAGAGGTGGCCGAATCCACTGGTGTGTCGCTCGAGCTTTTGCAGGGCCTGCAGAATGCGATCGGATTGCCGCTGATTGATGATCCCGATGCTGCCGTTTTGCTGCGTGCGGACGCCCTGGCCGCGACGCGCGCCAAGGTATTTCTTGACATGGGTGTCGGTTTGGAGGAAACGGTCGCCCTCATGCGGGCGATCATGGCCAGCCTTGGACACGTGGCCGCACTGATGCGCGAGGCAGCGTTGAAGGTTGTGTTGCGACCAAGGGCTACCGAACTTGAATTGGCTGAAGAATCCCAAGAGTTGGCGAACCAGGCGGCCCCGCATCTGGGTCCGATGTTGGATGATCTGCTGCGCGTGGAGATGCGTCGTGCGTTCGAGATCGGTGCGGTGACCGCGGCCGAGCGAGCCGCGGGCGAACTGCCCGGCGCGCGCGAGGTCACTGTGGGTTTCGCCGACGTTGTTGGTTTCACCCGTCTGGGTGAAGCCCTCCCACCAGAGCAGTTGCATCGTGTTGCAAGCCTTCTCGCAAAGCTGGCGCGCGAGGCCGCTGTGGCGCCGGTGCGGTTTATCAAGTCGATCGGCGATGCGGTGATGTTTGTCTCGCCAGAACCAGCTGCGCTGCTCAACGCGGTACTGGACTTAGCTGGTGCGGCGGCCGCCCATGAGTTGCCGCCCCTTCGCATTGGCGTCGCGTCTGGCCCCGCGATCGGCCGGGCAGGCGACTGGTTCGGCAGACCCGTTAACGTCGCGAGCCGGGTGACGGCTACAGCGCCGCCCGGGGCCGTCCTGGTCGCTGAATCAACTCACCAAGCAGCAGCCGATGCGCCCGGCCTACGGTGGTGGCCTCAGGGCGCCCGACAGCTGAAAGGCGTCAGCGGTGACGTGCGACTCTTCCGCGTCGCGCGGCCGTCTCCGTGACGTTGTCATGACTGTGTGATCAGCTGTTGCAGCGTCGGCGGGCCTGGCGGGTGATGATCGGCAGCGGTGGCAACGTGCTTCATTGCCATCGAATAGTATTGCGGCCCAACATAAATGCGAGATTAGACGGCTCGGCCTAGGGGCGGGAGGAAAAGCCCAGCCCTTTCCCACCCTGCAAAATCAAGGCACCTTTGACGCTGTCCCAGCTGCAGCCCCGTCCTGCAAAACCTTTCGCCTTGGGGAGTGAATCCCGCTGAGCCAGATCAATAAGTCTGAGGGAGGCCGCGAAGGGATTACGGCTGGCGCTGAGCCCGCATATCTTCCCAGAATCGGCCCTGCCCAGACGCCAAGGAGCGCTGGGCCTATCGCCCCAGTCCGCGCGCTACCCGCCAAGACCGCCAATCCAGCACCCACTCGTCGCGGCCGATCACGTCGCAGCTCGCGGCAATGAGTTGGTCCAGTTGATCAGCGCTGAACCCGGCCAGTTCCTTGCTGCCGTCATGAGCTGCGACGGCGTCGGCGTGTTGGAGCGCGGCTCAGACAGGCTCAAACGCGCAGCTTCGCTGGTGTAGGGGCGCCGCCGAGAACAATCGCCCTGTTGGCGCGGTGGTGCGGCGGACGGCGAAAGTTGCCTTGGCCAGTTGGATTCCGACTCGCTCGGTGTTGGCGCACATGGTGCCGATTGCGGTCACAATGACGCGCAGGGCTGTCGAGCCGTCGAGCGCCGATGCCGTGCAGCCCCGGTACTCAAGTCGCGCTTTCCTGATCGAGCCGCGGTGAATGGACCAACACGCCGGAAGTTGCTCATCCCTGCAGCACGTTGCTTGACCCGCATGGCGTCGAGCCTGTCCAGATCGGCGTTAACACAACTCGACTGGTGGGAGGGCGCCATAGCCCGGCTAATATACTAGGATATCCTAGTAGTTTCGGCGCACCGCCGATCCATGCCACCCTCAGAGGAGTATTTCGTGGCGGCTGACACCGATGAGATCCTTGCTCGCGTCGACTGTGGTGTTGGCTTTCTGACCCTAAACCGGCCGAAGGCGATCAATTCGCTGACGCATGCGATGGTCACCACCTTGCGCGAGGTGCTGGTGGATTGGGAGCAAGACGACGACGTGCGCGCCGTGGTGCTGTCCGGCGCGGGCGACCGGGGCCTGTGCGCCGGTGGCGACGTGGTCGCGATCTATCACAGCGCACGCGCCGACGGGGTCGAGGCTAGGCGGTTCTGGCGCGACGAGTATCTCCTCGACGGCTACATCGGCCGTTACCCGAAGCCGTTCGTGGCGTTGATGGACGGGATCGTGATGGGCGGCGGTGTCGGAGTCGGTGCCCATGGGAGCGTCCGTGTCGCCACCGACAGGTCCAAGATCGCGATGCCGGAAGTCGGCATTGGTTTTGTCCCCGACGTCGGCGGCACCTTTATCCTGTCGCGGGCGCCTGGGCTGCTGGGTTTGCATGCCGCACTTACCGGGGCGCCGTTCTCGGGTTCGGACGCCATCGCGATGGGTTTCGCCGACCACTATGTTCCGCACGAAAAGCTGGATGACTTCACGCGGGCGGTGGTGAACGACGGGGTCGACGCCGCTGTGGGTCGCTACGCCGTCGCGCCACCGTCGAGCGAGCTCGTCGCGCAACAGTATTGGATTGAGGAGTGCTACGACGGTCAGACGGTCGCAGACATCGTGGCCGCACTGCGCGGACACAACGCGGGCCCGGCGAACGACGCGGCCAACCTCATCGCTTCACGATCGCCGATGGCGCTTTCGGTCGCGCTGGAGGCGGTGCGGCGCGCCGCGAAGCTCGACACCCTCGAAGACGTTCTCCGGCAGGAATATCGGGTGTCCTGCTCGATGCTGCGCAGCCACGATCTGGTCGAGGGCATCCGTGCCCAAGTGGTGGACAAAGACCGCAATCCGAAATGGTCGCCGGCATCGCCGGCGGCTGTTAGCGCGGAAGACGTCGAGGCGTTCTTCGCCCCGCTGGACGACGATCTCACCTTCTAGGAATAGAAAACGCAGATGAGCCAGGAGACGACTAGAGAGACCGTTCTTGTCGAGCGAGACGGGCATGTGGCCACGATCACACTGAACCGGCCGAAGGCGCTCAACGCGCTCGATGGGCAGGTGATGGCCGAAGCAGCAACGGCAGCAGCCGAATTCGACGCCGACCCGGGCATCGGTGCGATCGTCATCACCGGGTTGGAGAAGTCGTTCACCGCGGGTGCAGACGTCAAGGAGATGGCCGGATACGTCAACCGGGCGTTAGAGACCACACTCGCCGATGACCTACTCGACGAGCGCTCGACTGCTCCACTCCGCGCTCGCGACCGCCGACCAAAACGAAGGCATCGCCGCGTTCATCGAGAAGCGCCTGCCAAACTTCACACACCGATAGAAGGGCATCACCACCATGGGTGAACGTGTCACGTTCTGTAGCTCCACGGGCCCTACGCTGTCCGGGGTCATCGAAGTGCCGGACACGAGCGTGCGCGGCTGGGGCGTGTTTTCGCACGGCTTCACGCTCGGTAAGGACTCGCCGGCCGCGTCCCGGATCTGCAAGCAGTTGGCCAGCGACGGTATCGGCATGCTGCGCTTCGACGCGCTGGGTCTCGGCGGATCGGAGGGAGACTGGGGCGACGGATCGTTCACCGTCAAGGTCAACGACGTCGCCAAGGCCTGCGAGTTCATGGCCGACCGCGGAACCCCGGCCGACATCCTGGTGGGGCACTCGTGGGGCGGCTCGGCGGTGCTCGCCGCGGCCCGGCAGTCACCGGGCGTGCGGTCGGTTGTCACGGTGGCGGCTCCGGTCGACCCCAGCCACGTCGAGAAGCATTACGACGCGGTGGTCGACCGCGTCATGTCTGAGGGCACCGCCGACTGGATGGTCGGAGGGCGCACGCTGACCCTGAAGCGGGCGTTCGTCGAGGACGTCCGCGAGGCTCGCCTGCAAGACAAAATCCAAGGCCTGCACCTGCCGCTGCTCATCCTGCACTCGCCCACCGACAACACCGTCGGCATCGACAACGCCAGCGAGATCTTCCGGCTGGCCCGTCACCCACGCAGTTTCGTCTCACTCGAGGGCTCCGATCACCTGCTCACTGCCCACGGCCAGGCTCATCGGGCGGCCCGAATCATCGGCGCCTGGGCCGACGCGTACCTCGACGGCGCACGTTAGGTTGAAACGGCAAGCCCATGGACCCACACGCTCTCCGGCAGGTGGCGGGTGGTGTCAGGATTCACCTTCGGTCATGGTGATTGTGGCCGAGTCCAGCCAGCGCCTGTCATGTGTGTCGCTAGCATTGCCGACTCTTGGCGCCTGCGCCGGCTATACGGGCACCGTCGCGAACAAGACGGTCACGGCCGAATGGGCAAGACCTCTGCAGCTGCAGATGCAGGCGACTTGACCACTATGGGCATTGCGTGCCAGGAAGCGCGCGATGCCGTCGCGGATTTCCAGCAGCACCTGCCAAGCCCTGATCCTGAGCTAAACGCTCCACTCCAGAAAGCCCTCAGCAACTACAACGCCGCAGCGAGCATCTGCCGGGCACCATCGCGAACGATCTCGTCGCCCGTTTGACCCCGCGACATGCGAGGTTCTAATGGGCCTGCCACGCTGGGCGATTGAGGCCATCGAGGCCGTGCTCACGCGTGTAGGCGATCAGCTGATCCGGCGCCCGCTTGATGTGGTCCGCCAAAGCCGCGACGGCGGCGTCGGCGTTGCGGGCCAGGGTCAGATCCATCAGCTGGCGATGTTCGGCGGCCAGCTCGCGGTGGCGATCGGTAGCCAACGCCCACCACCGCCGGTACAACTCGGCACTGTCACGCCAGCGCAGGACAATTTCTTGCAGACGGGCATTGTTGCACCCCGCAATCAGTGCTTGATGAAAGTCGCGGTGGAAAACACCCCACTCTTCACGGTAGTTCCCGTTGTCGTCCACCACGGGTGTGCGCTCCAGGAGGTGATGGGCCGCCACGATCTTCGTCTCCCACAACACATCCCCACGCTCGATCGCCAGGCGCAGCGCCACCGATTCAATCGCCACACGTGCTTCCGTGAGGCTGACGATGTCGTTGGCCGAAAGTTCCCGCACCCGAAAACCGCGCTGCCGTGTCGCAACAGCCGGGCCCCGCTCGGCCAACCTTATCGGTGCCTCACGGGTCACCGACTGACTCACTGAGAAGTGTGATTTAGCCATCCATCTCACCCCTTGCCTGTTCGCGGAGATAGCTGACGCGACTGCGATGGTCATGGCACCGGCGTGGTGTCTGGCCTAGCCTCGGCCGCCGTCCGAATGAGAACGCAATTAGTTGACGACTACAACGGTCGTCCCGCGGGCAGCCCAGCACCACCGCCCGGCGGGGGCCTTTAAGGCCGGACGTGGGGATAGTTAGGAGCGGGTGGGTTCTCCGAAGTGGGCTCGTCGGACCCAAGCATAAGCTGCGTCAGCTCGGCGCGGGAGTTGATGCCGAGCTTGGCGAACGCATTGCGCAGATAGGTCTTCACCGTATGGGGGGAAAGGTACAGCTGCTGCGCGACAACGCTGTTCGTCGCGCCCTCCGCGATGAGATGCACAACCTTGAGCTCGGAGTCGGTAAGGCTACCCCAGCCCGTCTTTGCCCGCGGGTGGCTCACAATACGACGTTCCACACCTAACCGGCGCAACTGCCGGCCCACCCGGCGCGCATCGGCGAGCGCTTCGTGCTGCAGGTAGGTGTCGAACGCGGCATTCAGCTGATCCACCGCCTTGTCACCACGATCGGCGCGTGCGAGTTCACCGCCGGCGTCCTCGGCAGCCGCGGCGTAAAGAAGCGGCCGCGACGACGAGTGAAGCACGTCCGCGGCAGCCAGCAGTGCCTGGGCATCACGGTCGAGGACTCCGCGCGCATACCCGGCGACCCCGGTGAATACCGGGATCGCCGGCCGCTCCCGCTCGAGCACCTCGCAGGCCTGCAGCACACGTGCGCGCAAGCCGGCATCGCCGGCGACCGACGCCACCCGCGCACCCAAGATCACCCGATCTAAGACCTGGGGCCAGAGCGGTGTCCCGAATAGAGTGATGCCACCCAGCCAGCGCATCGCGTCATGGACGTCGTCGCGCTGCCACGCCGCCAGCGCCAGCACGTGCGCCGCTCCCCGAGCGACGAAAGACGAGCCAGTGGGGTAGGTGTCACGCGCGTCATTGACCGTCTGCTGCAACAACGTTCGGTCATCGGTGCGCGCCGCCACCTCGCCCAGAATGCCCATGCGCACCATGTCCAGCTGGGTCGCGCCTGTCCGCTGTGGGGACGGTAGGGATTCGGCCGCGGCGCGCGCAGCAGACAACCGGCCCGCAGCGAGGTGGACAACCCCGCCCATCTTGGCCCAGATGTCAAGGCCCATCGCGTTGCCTGCCCGGCGGGCTTGCTCTGTTCCGTTAGCGACCTGGGCCGCAGCGTCGTCCAACCGACCGACCACCGCCAGTAGGTTCACGTAGTGGGTTGCGGCCAAGTCATGCGCTGCGGTCACACCACCCGCGCGGGCGAGCGCGCAAAGCTCCTCGAGGCGGCGTACCGAGCGGCCCACGTACCCCTCCCCATCGTCGAGCAAACCGAGGGTGAGGTTGGCCATGATCGTGGCCTCGAGATCACCGGTCGACGCCGCGACCTCGGCAGCCTCGTCGGCCGCCGCGCGCGGTTGCCCCCGTTGGTCGTGCAACATCAGGTTGTAGGCCAGCCACGCCAGATGCCGCGCTCGGGTCACCTCGCTGATTCCGGCCAATTGCAGCGCTCGACGATTCTCCTCCACGCGCCGCTGGGTACTGTGCTTGGTGACCGTCGGGAGGCGCAGGCGAATCTCGGCCTCCTGCTCGGGTGACGCCACCTCCGAGAGCGCCGCAACAGCCAACTCTTCGGCCTCGAGATAGCGGCTGGCCCGGTTAAGCAACTCCACCGTTTCGGCGACCAGTACTCCGTGTTCAGCGTCATCGGCGGGCAACAGCTCCAACGCGCGCTGGCTCAAGTTCGCGGCAGCACTGGCATCACTGTGGCCAACTGATTGCGCGGCCTGGCGCAGCGCGTCAATCGCCTCCCTGTCCCCCTGCTCGGCGCTGCGTGCCAGTTGCGTGGCCACCTCGGCCGGCGCCGAGCCCATCCTGAGCATCATCGACGCCGATTGGCGCTCCATGGCGCGCCGCAGCGACTGCGGCAGCGACTGGCGGGTGGTCTCGCGCAGCAAGTCGTGCCGAAACCTCAGCTGCTCATCGTCTTCGACGAATAGATCGGCCCTTACCGCCTCCTCGACAGCCGACAGCAACGATGCCGGCTGGCGTTCCAGCATCGCGGCCAGCAGTCCGGCCGAGAACCGGTCGGGCAGCACCGCGGCCACGCGCACCACCTCGCGAGCACCGCCGGAGAGGTGGTCGAGTCGCTGCTGCATACCTGCGCCCAGCCGTCGCGGCAGCGCGTCTCCGCTGGCCACCGCACGCCCGCCGCTGACGTTGAGCCGGCCCTCCTCGCCGAGACCCTCGACTAGTTCGCGGACCAGGAATGGATTTCCATGAGCCTTGGCGGCCAAATTCAGCAGCGACTCATCCGCGTTTGCCCGCAAGACGTCGTGCACCATGTCGGCGACCGCGCTCGGCGACATCGCCGCCACCTGCAGAATTGCGGCGTCCGCGCGTTGCAGCACCGACAAGGTCTCCTGGACCGCCGGGCCGCCGGCCCCGGTGCGGGCGGTCAGCACCCACAGCACCGGCACATCCGGGCGCGCGGTAGCCAGCGAGCGCAGTGCCAACAAGGTGCCGTTATCGGCCCAGTGGATGTCCTCCAACAGGATCGCCAGCGGGGTTTCGGCAGCCGCCGCATGAATCGCGTCGGCCAGGTCGTGCACCACCCAGTAGCGCAGATCGACCGATCCGCCTTGCCGGCGCAACGCCGCCGCGTCTCCCACCGGGGGATGGGCACCAAGCGTGGCCATGAACAGCGCGAAAAAAGGCACCGTCTGCTGATACTCGAACGCCTCCCCGAACAAGGTGCGTACCCCAGACTTGTCGGCCTGCGCCATAACCTCGGTCAGCAACCGACTCTTCCCGATGCCCGGCGGGCCGTCGATGACCAGGACACCCCCAGTTCCCTGCACCAGCGCCGTCAGCAGCGCGCCGATCACCTTCAGCTCGCCCGCCCGGCCCCGAATCGGCGGAGTTACGAGCCGCTGGCCGCCGACGTCAAATCGGGGGGTTGAAGGCCCCACGGGTTGTCCTGTCTACCGTTTGCTGAACTGCCACTGCGGTGCACGCCATTGTAGGCATCCGCCCATCCACGCCGAATACACATCGATTGCTGTGCAACTTCGATTCGCTGGACGGCAGCGGCTCGACTCAATCGAAGCGAACCCCGGCGGCAATGAGCACAAAGGTGGGCGCCGATTACCGCGACGTGAGCGCGTCAGCGGGGCAAGCCCCAAGCCGGCCGAACACCACGCGTCGTCCCGGCTTTCGCAAAATCCGCAAACACGCGCGCGATCTCCGAAATCGGCAACCGCTCCGCCCCACGCACCGCCGGATCTCCGCCCAGTCCTCCATTTTCAACACTCGCTTCCTCCCTGACCCATAGCCAAGGCTTCTCCACGAAGCTGGTCAATTTTCAGTTACAGCGCAGTGATCAGACGACGCCGACACACGGACCAGTTATTGCCTCGGCTGATGAGCACGACATTCCGACGGTCGCCCGGCTTTGCGACACGGTGAGATCGAGTCGGCCTTCGCCGAAGTACTGCTCTTGCAGCAGGCCCGTGCATCTACCGTACCGGATCGTCTTCTGCCGCAGAGCTACATCTCTTCGCTGCCTTCGTCTTTGGTTGTCAACTTCGGGCGCTGTCGAGGCCTGTCGGCCGCGGGTCACCCCGTTTGCTGGGTGGACCCGCGGCGGCAGAGGTCGGCAGCTGCCGCTCGAGTCGGCGCCTCACGTGGGTGGGTTCGCTCCGCCGGGCGCGGTAAGACACGCAGGTGGCTGGCGCAATCGGCGGTGTTGTGGCCGGGTCCGGCGTTCGTGTCGTCCGGCAAACGTTCGTGTCGTCCGGCAAAGAAGACCTGATGCCGATGGTGGCCTCGCGCCGCGCTGGCCCGGTCGCGTTGTTGGACTTGCGGCCGATCACCACACCGTTTTATCCGAATGATTTCGTGGCTTACCCGTTAGATCCGACAGCGCTGATCACCGGTTTGGACGACGCGAAGGCAACGGCTCAAAGCTTGCTGAGCACATCGGCGGTTGCGCTGTCAGGCAGCGCGTTTCGTAGCGACAGCGACCCTGGCCCTTGGGATCAGTTGGCCTTTGCCGCGCTGACGTGCCTGCTGTTCGTCGCTAAGGCCGGAACGCCGGCGGGCGCGGCCGTCGTCACCTTCAGCGGGTCCTACGGCCAACGAGCGGTTCGCTTGTCGCGTAGCCCGGCATCGTGCCACTCAACGACACGAACCTGCCGCCGATATCCCAGAGGACCGGATGCCGCCCTGCGAGCCTGGCAGCGCGACTACGCCAAAGGACCATCCCCGCCGCGGGTATCGGCCGGCCTACCATGACGCCCGCGACCCGACCCCGGGCAGGCACGTCCTCGCCACAACGACTACTTTCAGCTATCGTTGTCGCCGAGACCCCGGGCCCAAAACGACTACTTCAGCTACGCAGACCTAGTCAGGGCAGCCATTATCCGCCAGCGCGCAAAGGGGTTCTCGTGGGTGACACCGATGACATTGCAACTCTGAAGTATCCCGGCGGCGAGATCGACCTCGAGGTCGTGCATGCCACCGAAGGAGCTGACGGCATCGCGTTGGGGTCGCTTTTGGCCAAGACTGGGCATACCACCTTCGACAACGGCTTCGTGAACACCGCCGCGTGCAAGAGCTCCATCACCTACATCGACGGCGACGCCGGCATTCTGCGCTACCGCGGGTATCCGATTGAGCAGCTCGCCGAGAAGTCGACCTTCATCGAGGTGAGCTACCTACTGATCTACGGCGAGCTGCCGGACAAGGATCAGCTGGCCGGATTCACCAAGCGGATTCAGCTGCACACCATGCTGCACGAGGACCTGAAGCGTTTCTTCGACGGCTTCCCGCGCAATGCGCACCCGATGCCGGTGTTGTCCAGCGTGGTGAACGCGTTGAGCGCCTACTACCCCGACTCGCTGGACCCGATGGACAACGGTCAGGTCGAGCTGTCGACCATTCGCTTGCTCGCCAAGCTGCCCACCATCGCCGCCTACGCCTACAAGAAGTCGGTCGGACAGCCGTCCCTCTACCCGGACAACTCGCGGTCGCTGGTGGAGAACTT
>Ga0210389_10001525_pt1 | contig 18765 bp, 19 predicted proteins | sample IncBWH28OmetaG_FD_160127 | JGI IMG/M metagenome (GOLD analysis project Ga0210389, IMG submission 160127) | Forest soil microbial communities from Barre Woods Harvard Forest LTER site, Petersham, Massachusetts, United States - Inc-BW-H-28-O ...
CGGTGTCGACTTGGGAAAGGCGGGCGCGGAACATCAGTGGCCGAAGCTCATTGCGCGAGGCACGAAAGGCGGGAAGAAGCTCGATTTGTCGCGGCCGTTTCTCGCGACCGGTGGCGACTACTCGTGCAAGCTGTTCGTGGAGCTCCCGCGCCGCGAAGTGACGATCGTGATTGAAGAGGGCTCGGCGCGCCTCGAGATGCACGTACACGGACGCGAGATCCCGAGCGTTGGTGTGTCGATCAACCGGCAGACTGCGGGCAATGCTCCCGCGCGCCGTACGATGTGGCCGTTCGGAAAAAAGCCGCGCAGCGGATGCACCGTTGCGATCGAGCCCTGTCTCGGCGCACCGGAGTCGTTGCGCGCGGCGCTCGGTAAATGGGATGACGCGCACTGGCTGGAGCCGGGCGGTACTGCGCGGTGGGGGATGACTTGGCGCGGGACCGCAAAAGCGACCGAAGATGGAAGACCGAGGACCGAAGATCGATGACCGAGGATGCGCGACGCCTGCTGCTCGCCGGGCTGGTCGACTACGCGGGGCTCTTTCCGCCCGCCGCCGAGAGTATGAGTGACGCGGTCTCCCGGTATAGCGAGTACCGGCGGAGCGCACACGCGTGGGCGCTCGGAAAGTTCGTGCTGCCGGTCGCGCGGCTCGCGGAGTTTGAATCGGTCGCGCGCCCGGTAATTGCGCCGGGTGATCCATGGCAGCTCGCGCTGATCGCAGGCACGGACTTCGGTGCGGACATTCGCGTGATCGAAGATTTTTCGCGGCGCGCAGGATCCATCGCGACCACCGGGGCGATCGAGGTCAAAGGATCAACGGCAGACGCAATCACCGCGATCGCGCGCGGTGCGGCGTTGCTGCGCGCGAATGTGCCCGACGCGTTTGATGTGTACGTGGAAGTTCCGATCGCGGACGATCCTTCCGCGCTTCTTTCCACGATCGCATCGCTCGGCTTGCGTGCGAAGGTTCGCACCGGCGGCGTGGACGCGGGCGCGTTTCCGACCGCTCTGGAGCTCGCGCGTTTTCTTTCTGCGTGCGTCGCGAACGATGTGACCTACAAGGCGACGGCCGGTCTGCACCACGCGATGCGCGGCTCATATCCGCTTACATACGAGCAGGCCAGCGAACGCGGCACGATGTTCGGGTTTCTCAACCTGTTTCTCGCCGGGCTCTTTTTGCGCGAGGGCATGGGGCTGAGTGAGGCGGAAGCGCTTCTCGAGGAACGCGACACGAAGAGCATTGCGTTCACTTCGTCCGGCGTCACCTGGCGCGGCCATACAATCGCCGCCGCCGCAATTCGCGATGCGCGAGCTCACGCTGCGACATCGTTTGGCTCATGCTCCTTTGCCGAGCCCGTTTCTGATCTTGTGTCACTCGGACTCCTTTGAACCGCATCCCAATGCTCGACGAGACGCACGACCCCGCACTCCGCTCGTGGGTGGAGAGCGCGAACGAACCCGCGACGGATTTTCCGATCCAGAATCTTCCGTTCGGCGTGTTCCGTCACGATTTCGAAGAACGTCCGCGCGTGGGTATCGCGATCGGCGGCCAGGTCCTGGATTGCATGGCCGCCGCGCGCGCCGGCTGCTTCGCCACGCTCGGCCCGCTGATCGATGACGCGCTGCAGTCGTGGTCGCTGAATGCGCTGCTGACGCTGGGGCGCACGGACGCACGCGCGGTGCGTCTCGCCGCGAGCAGGATGCTCCGTGCGGATACCGCCGAAGGGCGTCACGCGCAGACACTCCGCGACGCGATCATCGTCGGCATGGATCGCATCGGGATGCTCGTTCCGGCTGAGATCGGCGACTATACCGACTTCTACGCATCAATATTCCACGCGACGAATGTCGGGAAGATGTTCCGCCCCGATGCGCCGCTCCTGCCGAACTACAAATACGTGCCCATCGGCTATCACGGGCGTGCCTCGTCGATCGTCGTCAGCGGAACAGCCGTGCGCAGGCCACGCGGCCAGACGAAGCCCGATGCAAATGCGCCGCCGGCGTACGGCGAGTCGAAGAGTCTCGACTACGAACTCGAGGTTGGCGCGCTGGTTTGCGGCGAGAACGCGATCGGCGAAACAGTCCCGATTATGCGGGCCGAAGAGCGAATTTTCGGCCTCTGCCTGCTCAATGACTGGTCCGCGCGCGATATGCAGAGCTGGGAATACCAGCCGCTGGGCCCGTTCCTCGCGAAGAGCTTTACGCCGCCGGTCGGCGCGTGGGTCGTCACGCTCGACGCGCTCGAGCCTTTCCGGACCGCGGCGTTCGCCCGGCCTCATGGCGATCCGGTACCGCTGCCGTATCTCAATGACGCGGCGGACCAATCACACGGCGGGTTCGCCGTTACGCTCGAAGTGTGGCTGCGTTCGGCGGCGATGCGGACGGCCGGGCTTCCGCCGGTGCGCGTGTCGTCGGGTTCGTTCGAGTCGATGTATTGGACAGTCGCGCAACTGCTCACGCACCACTCGAGCAACGGCTGCAACATGCGCCCCGGTGACCTGCTGGGGAGCGGCACCGTGTCCGGAGAAGAGAAGGGGTCGCGCGGCTGCCTGCTCGAGCTCGCGTCTCGCGGCGCCGAACCAGTGACGTTGCCGTCGGGTGAGCGGCGCGCGTTCCTCGCCGACGGTGACGAGGTGATTTTTCGGGGGTGGTGTGAACGCGACGGCGCGGCGCGGATCGGCTTCGGCGAGTGCCGCGGTGAAATTCGAGCCGCATCGCCGATGTCTTCTCAGGCGGAGAGAACGAAATGAATACGATTTGGAATGACATGCTCGTCTCGGGTGTTCCGATTGCGGAGAAGGTCATTCGTACGATTGCCGTCTATGGATTTCTCATCGGCGGCCTGCGCCTGTTCGGCAAACGCGAACTCGGCCAGTTGAACCCGCTCGACTTCATCGTGCTGCTGCTCCTGTCGAACACGGTGCAGAATGCCATTATTGGAAACGACAATTCGCTCGTCGGCGGCCTGCTTGGCGCGCTGGTGCTGATGATCGTGAATTCGGTGCTCGTGCGGTACACGTATCGTCATCCGCGGGTGCGGCGGTGGGTCGAAGGGCGCCCCGACGAGCTGGTGAAGGACGGTCACGTTCTGCAGCGCGCGCTCGAGCACAATCAGATTTCGCGCGAAGAGCTGGTTGCTGCAGCGCGGAAGCAGGGAGTCGAACATCTGGGCGACGTCGCCTGCGCGCGGCTCGAAGTGAGCGGCGCGGTGAGCTTTCTCGTGAAGGAGCCGACGGAACTGCAACGATTCCACGCGGATATCGTCGCGAGGCTGGATGCGATCGAGCAGCGGCTTGCGGCCGCGGCGCCACCTGGTGGCGCGCGTTAGTGAGTGCAACCCCCACCGGAGATCATCGATAGTGCCGAACCGTAAATTCATTCTCGCGGCGGTGTTCGCCGCCGCCACCATCGCACCGCCGCTCCATGCGCAGGGCGGCACGGACGTGTGGATCGTGTCGATGAAAATGAGCGGGCCTGCCGTGAGTTTTGGCGAGCCGCGCAACGTGACCGATCGCAAAGGCTACGATAACCAGCCCTCCTTCACAGCGAAGGGTGACGCGGTGCTGTACACGGCGACGGACGACAAGGGAAAGACGGATACGTGGCGCTTCGCGCTGCCCGACGGCAAGCCGGTGCACGTCACCATCTATCCGATGAACCTCTACTCGCCGACCCAGACGCCCGACGGCAAGACGTTCTCCGCGATCGGTGTCGAGCCGGATTCGACGCAGCGGCTCTGGCGCGTTCCGCTCGATGGACAGGGCGCGCCGTCGAAGATCAACGACAACCTGAAGGTCGGCTATCACGTCTGGACAGGCGACCACTCGCTGGTCGTGTACGTGCTTCCGGCGGAGGGCTCGCCACGCGGGACGCCGAGCACGCTGCAAGTCATCGACGATCACAACGGCAAGGCGGAGGTCGTCGCGACGAACGTCGGGCGCGCACTGCAAAAGATTCCCGGACGCGACGCGATCAGTTTTCAGCAAATCGTGAAAGACAGTCTGCCGTGGATCGTCGATCTCGACCTGAAGACGAAGGGGCAGCGCCGGCTCGTCCAGGCTCCGAAGGGCGCCGACTATCATGTGTGGGCGCCGAACGGATCGCTGCTGACCGCCGTGGGTTCGGGGATTTATCGCTACACCGACGAAGGGTGGGCACCGATCGCGAATTTCGAAAAGTTCGGCGTGAAGAACATTTCGCGCATTGCGGTGAGTCCAAAAGGAAATTGGTTTGCGTTCGTCGCAGAGGATAAGCCGGCTCCGTGAACCGTCCGCTCACTCCCGCCGACGGCTTTCATAACTATTTCGGGCCGCAGGCCGGGCGTTACCGTGAATACCGTCCGCGATATCCCGCGGCGCTCTTTCATTATCTGGCGGTGGCAGGCGGCGGGACGCGTATCGCGTGGGATTGTGCGACGGGGAACGGTCAGGCGGCGGTGCGGCTGGCCGAGCGTTTTGCGCGCGTCATCGCAACGGATCCGAGCGAGGAGATGATCCAGCACGCGGTACCGCACCCGCGTGTGACGTATTCGGTCGCGAAATACGAATCAGGGCTCCCTGACCGGAGCACAAATCTCGTAACGGTTGCGCAAGCGCTGCACTGGTTCGATGTGGATCCATTCATGCGGGAGGTGCGGCGCGTGCTCGTTCCGGGCGGTGTGTTCGCCGCATGGTGCTATTCGAAGTGTACGGTGGACTCGAGTGTCGACGAGATCGTCGATCTGTTCTACAGCGTGACGCTCGGACCGTTTTGGCCGAAGGAGCGCCGCTTCGTCGATGAGGGATATCGCACGATCGCGCTCCCGCTGGACGAGATGGCGCCGCCGCCGTTCGAGATGATCGAGCAGTGGAGTTTGCCGGAGTTCGTCGCCTATATCCGGACCTGGTCGGCGGTGAACCGGTTCATAGAAGTGAGGGGTGAGGAGTCGGTGTTTGTGTTTGAGGAGGCGCTCGCGGCGATGTGGGGGGATCCGAGCGAGCGGCGGCGGGTGAAGTGGCCGGTGCACTGTCGGATCGGTGAGATACGGTGAAGGGGTTGTCGGAGGGGAGTGATCGGGTAATCGTTCAATCTTCCCTACCAGTGACCGATGCCCTCAGCAAAAACCAGTGCGCCGCGAAGCACAGAATCCGTCAACCCGCTCACCGGCGCGGCCGACGCGCTGTTCCGCGCGGCGATCGAAGCGTGCCGGCAACATGAGCGCGTCGCACGCTGCAGCGGTCGTGGTGTTTCCGACGATGAGCTGAAGGAAATGTCCGAGCTCTGCGAGCTTGGACATCGCCATCTCGCGGCTCGTACCGTTGCGTGGGAAGAGGCGGCCGCCGGGGGGCAGGGGAAGAGTGAGGATGCGTTCTGGCATGCGGCCAACACGCTGTGGCATGCGAGCCGCGAATACGCCCGCCGTCACCACTCCTGTGACGCGCTGAACACCAAGGTCAGCCGGCGCTCCACTGATGCACTCGGTGCGCTGACCCTCGAGTACGAACTCGAAGCGTCTGCGCTGCTCGCCCTCAGTCACGCGGTCGCCGGCTACCGTAAGCTTCGAACCGACGCCGAATAGTGATGACGTCGTTGCGATCGAGGTAGTAATAGTAGAAAATACCTGACACGTGAACCTTTTTTTGGGGCCCGGGGTGTCAGGCTGACCAACGCCGCGGTTCACGCCGAACCGCACACGGAGAAGCCATGTTTCTCACGTTCGCCCTCGTCAGCGCACTCGCGGCCGCACCGGCCGACACCATACCCGAGCCGGTGCCCGTCGCACCCACCGCCGTCGGCCCCGTCATCCCGCAGCCCGTCGGCATCGGTGCTCCTATCGCCGCCACCGCTCCGGTCGCCGCTGTAGTAGTCGCCGCGCCCGCGATCGATGACGACACCACGCCACCGCGCCGCCGCAAAGCCGTCCAGATCTCCGATGCGTACGCGGTGCGGCTGAAGATCCACTACATCGCCAGTTTCGCCACGCTTCCAATTTTTGCCGCACAGGCAATCGTCGGCGAGCAGTTGTACAACAACTACACGACCGGAAAACCGATCACATCGTCGCTCAGGAACACGCACGAAGACATCGCGTGGGGCCTCGGCGCCCTGTTCCTGACGAACACCGTCACCGGAACATGGAACTGGTGGGAGACGCGTCACGAGCCAAAAGGACTCGCGTGGCGCACCGTACACGCGGCACTGATGCTCGTCGCCGACGCCGGGTTTGCATACACGGCATCACTCGGTGAGCGGGTCGCGGTCGGGCAGGTGCGGCCGGACCTGCATCGCAACATGGCAGAGGCATCCGCCGGCGTCGCGCTGGTCAGCTACATCATGATGTGGAAGCCGATTCGCGGAGATAAGTGAAGGAGCTCGGCCCCACCGGCACAGCGACCATCGCGCGCCCGTCCTGACGTGACTGCGGTGCTGTCAGCTTCGCGATTGAACGGCTTCCCACTTCGCGAGCGCGTCGTCGAGCGACCGCTGCGCGGCGGTGAGCTCTTTGTCGAGCTTGCCGGCATGCTTCGCCTTGGCTGCGGTGCCGTCGTACAGTGCGGGATCATCCAGTGCACGGCGGAGCTCGGCGACTTTTCGCTCGAGATCGTGCACTGCGCGCTCGGCACTGCCGGCGGCCTTTTGCGCGGCGCGGCGCGCGGCCTGATCCTTCTGCTCCGCCGCGGCATTTCCGCGCGCGCGAACTTTTTCCTGTTCACGGCGCGCATCAGACGCCACGGCGTCCGCGGCGCGACGCGCGAGCGCCGCATCATTGAGCGAGCGCTCCCAGTCGACGAACGTCCCGCCGAAGTCCTTGAGTTTCTCGCCGTCGAACGCCCAGACGCGCGTCGCAAGCTCGCGCAGCAGCGCGCGGTCGTGGCTGACGAGCAGGACGGTTCCCTCGTATTCCTCGATCGCGTCTTCGATCGCTTCGATCGACTCGACGTCGAGATGGTTCGTGGGCTCGTCGAGCACCAGCATGTTCGCGCGCTGCAGCACGATCACGGCGAGCGCGAGCCGCGAGCGTTCGCCGCCGGAGAGCGTGCGCGTGGAACGGAAGACTTCTTCGCCGGAGAATCCGAAGCAGCCGAGGTGATTCTGAATTGCGCCGCGCGTCCAGAGCGGGCGGAGATTCTCGATCACTTCGTACAGGCTCGCGTCGAGCGGCAGCTTGTCGTGATCCTGGCGGAAGTATGCGGGCGTGACCGAGCCGCCGAGCTTGACCGCGCCGCCCTGCGGTTCGCGTTCGCCGAGCAGCGTCTTGATGAGTGTGGTCTTTCCGGCACCGTTCGGGCCGACGAGCGCGATGACATCGCCGCGGTTCGCGGTCGCGGAAAAATCGCGGACCAGCGTCCGGTCGCCGATCGCGACGGTAAGGCTCTCTGCGGCAATCACACGATCTCCGCCGCGTTCGTTGATTTCCAGTCGCAGCTCCATCGTGCCGCCCGAGCCCGGCGGCGGTGTGAGCCGCGGAAGCCGGTCGAGACGTTTGCGCCGTCCCTTGGCCTGCGACGTGTTTTGTCCGGCGATGTTGCGGCGGATGTAGTCCTCTTCCTTCGCGATCATCGTGCGCTGTTTTTCGACCTGGCGCTCGAGCGCGAGACGACGCTCCGCGCGCTGCTGAACGAAACTCGAGTAGCCGCCGCGGTACGTTTCGGCGGTTCCGCCCTCGAGATGCAGCACGTGGTCGGCGATTTCATCGAGAAAGGCGCGGTCGTGGCTGATGACGATGACCGTTTCGTCGAGCTCGCGTATGTACTGCTGGAGCCACGCGGTGGTCTCGAGATCGAGATGGTTCGTGGGCTCGTCGAGCAGCAAGAGATCGGCGGGTGCGACGAGCTGCGCGGCGAGCCCAACCCGGCCGCGCTCGCCGCCGCTGAGCGTCGCGACGCGGCGCGTCTTCGATTCTTCAGCGTCGAAGGCGAGCCCCTGAAGAACCGCATCGACGCGGGCGTGAAAAGTGTAGCCGCCCTCGTGGGCGAAGGTCTCGAGATCGTGCCCGTACTGTTCGAGCAGCGCTGCCGGGGCGCGCTCGCCGAGTTCGGCGAGTTTCGCGGCCTGTTCGGCGAGCGAAACTTCCAATGCCATGACAGAAGCGTAGGGAAGCGCCGCCGCGTCCCACACGCTGACGGCCGCGCCGAAATCGCGGTGCTGATCGAGAAGCGACACTTTGAGGCCCGGCGTCCGCGCAACAGCGCCGCGGGCCGGCGTCAGCGTTCCCGTAATTATTTTGAACAGCGAAGTCTTGCCGCTTCCGTTGCGACCTACAATTCCCCAACGATCGCCCTTCCCGACCGTAAATGTTATGTCGCGGAAGAGGGGCGTTGCGCCGAATTCGACGGCGATGTCGGAAAGCGAGAGTTGGGTCACTCATGAAAGATCGCAGGCGGACACCCTCAAGTGGAGTGCTGAGTGATGGCAATCGTTGAAACGCTCCAGGCTGCTCTCAAGCCGTGGGCTGATTTTTATGGTCATACGAAGCCGGTGCAGGCTGCGGTCGAGTTTCTGCACGTGGGCGGGCTGCTCGTGGGCGGCGGTTTTGCGCTCGCGTCGGACCGCGCGGCGCTCCGCGCGCTGAAGGCGGACGCCGATCACAAGAAATTCGTCCTCCGCGAATTCACGACCGTTCACAAACCGGTCATCATCGCGCTTTCGATTTCGCTGCTCTCCGGCTTGCTGCTGCTGGCGAGCGATGTCGGAACTTTCCTCGTCTCGCCGGTGTTTTGGATCAAGATGACGTTGGTGGCCCTGCTGCTTTCCAACGGGTATCTGATCAAGCGCACGGAAGAACAGCTCAATGCCGACCCCTCTCCCGGCAACCGTGCTTGGCCGCGCTTCAAGTTCGGCGCAATCGCGAGCATCACGCTCTGGCTCTCCACGACGCTCGCCGGCGTCATACTCCTCAATTCCTGATTCCGTGACCGATATGCATGTGTCCGACGATTGTGGTGGCTGCCCGTTGATCGACAACGCACCAAAGAACGGCCGCCGTGAATTCCTGCGCGAACTCGGGCTCGCCGCCGCTGCCGTCGCCGCCCTTGGCGCGACCGCCGGTGCGATGCCGGTGCATATGATCAAGGCGATTGCGGAACGTGATGAAATGGTGACGTATCCATTTCCGACCGCGGACGGGGTCTACATCGACTCCAAAAAAGAAGTCATCGTCGCTCGTGCGGCGGGTCAGGTGTACGCGTTCATGCTTGCGTGCCCGCACCAGAACACCGCGCTGCGTTGGAACGCAAAAGATCAGAAGTTCCAGTGCCCGAAGCACCACTCGCAGTACAAGCCCGACGGCACGTTCATCGACGGACGCGCGACGCGGTCGATGGACCGGTTCGCGGTGAAGCACGATGGCGCGAACCTCGTCGTCAATCTCGACAAGGTGTTCGAAGAGGACCGCGATGCGGCTGGCTGGAAGTCGGCCTCGGTGCCGGGATAGGAACAGAACTACAACGGCAACCGCTTGCCGCGGATTTACGCGGAAAACAAAGGGCGACAACTCGCGGATACGGCATAAAAAACTTGGGGGAACTGCGCTCTCTGAAATGAGCGCGGTTCCCCCAAAAGTTTTATCCGCGAGTTATCCGTTGATTCCGTGAAAATCCGCGGTTCTTCTTTAGAAGTCAGTCGTCCGTAGGAACCGAAACAGTAAGCGAACCCGACTCGAGCGCCCGCTCAGCGAGCGCCTTCATCCGGGCATCCTGATTCCGCTCCAATGCGCGCACGTGACGGCGCGCGCGCCGCATGACCATCGGAATGAAAATCTTCGCGTTATCAACATCGGCTTGCGCTTTCTCAACGCCGCCGGCCTTGGAGATCGCCCAGCTCGCGCGTGACAGCGTGGCCGTCGCGAGATAGACGTCGATCGCGACGTTCGCCATCCGCTCCTGCTGGAACTGATGTTCGATCACGTCTTTCCCATGCGCGATCAGCAGCTTCTCGACTCCCAACGCGAGATCGTGCACGATCGTCGCGATCTGCTCCGCTTCGTCTTTGAGCGCCGGATGTGCGTGCGCGAACACCGGTTTCACGAGCTGCCGCTTCACACGCTCTCCGATGAACGAACCGATCGCGCCAAGTGAGTGGAGTGGATCGCGGAATGCCTTGCCGATCGCCTTGAGATGCTCCCCCGGCTGCTGTAGTCCGCTCAACGCGATCAGCGCGCGAAGCACTTCGTTCGTCCCTTCGAAAATCATGTTGATGCGCGAATCGCGCACCGCCTGCTCGTACGGATACTCCTTCGAGTAGCCGATGCCGCCGGCGATCTGCATCGCGTCGACCGATGACTTGAAGGCGAGCTCCGACGCAAAGACTTTGCACGCCGCCGTCTCGAGCGAGAAATCGATTCCGCCCTTATCCACCATCGAGGCCGTGAGCATCCACCCGGCATCCGCCGCGTAGCACTCAGCGGCAGCGACGGCGAATTTTCGCTGGATCATCTCGAATGATCCGATCGGCCGGCCAAACTGCTCCCGCTGCTTTGCGTAGCCGAGCGCGACATCGAGAATGCGGCGCGTTCCTCGCGCGGAACCCGCCGCAAGTCCGAGCCGTCCGGAGTTCAGAATCTCGAGCGCGATCTTGAATCCGTGGCCGACCTCGCCGAGCATGTCCTCCACCGGCACGACGACATTTTCGAACGTCACCGCGCGCGTGTCGCTCGCCTTGATCCCCATCTTCTCTTCGATCTTGCCGAGCGTGATGCCCGGTGCGTGCGCGTTGACGATGAACGCGGTCACGCGTTGCTTGGGCTTGCCGTCGATCTCCACGGGGACTTTCGCGAACACCGTGAACACGCCCGCGTAGCCCGCGTTTGAGATCCAGATCTTCTGGCCGTTCAGCACGTAGCTCTTGCCGTCGGCGCTCGGAACCGCTGTCGTGCGCATCGCCTGCGCATCGGAACCGGAGCCCGGCTCGGTAAGGCAAAAGGCGGCAATCAGCTCGCCGCTCGCGCACTTCGTGAGCCAGCGCTTCTTCTGGTCGTCCGTCCCGAAAAGCGTGATTCCCTTGCAGCCGATCGACTGGTGTGCGCCGAAATACACGGTGAGCGCGGGATCCGTCGCGCCGATTTCACCGAACACGCGATTGAACATCATCGCGCTCGCGCCGAACCCGCCGTACTCCTCGGGAATATTCATTCCCATGAGTCCGAGCTCGGCCATTCCCGTGCGAACGTTGTCCGGGAAGTGGGCGTCGTGATCCTGCTTGGCGGAATCGACGTTGTCCTTTGCCCACGCACGGAACGAATCGAGAATGGCGGCGAGATTCTCTTTCTCTTCGTTGGTCAGTTCGGGAAATGGAAAGACCAGCGACTCCCGGATCTCACCGAGGAACACGCCTTTGGTGAAGGAAGTGTTGTGATCCGGATCGGCGAGATGGACGGTCATGTGTCAGGCCCGGTTCTTTGTGGAGTCGGAGATAAGCTTCACGGCGCCTGCGGGATCGCGCACCTGAAGAATCAATGCGTCGTATGTCTCGTGCTCGAGATCGACGACGATCGTGTGCTCGGGTTTGTGCGTGTCGTAAAACACAAATCGTCCCTTGGTATAGAAGGCGCCCGCGGTGATCACGCCGGGCAAGTCCGCGCCGCCGATCTTCACACCGTGCCACCACCCCTTCGCGGCATCGTCGTCGACGCGCGCGCCCTTGATGTGAGAGAGCGGAATCTCGAGACGGCTTCGCAGCGCCCACAGCTTGTCCCACCCTTCGACTTCAAACACGAGACTGTCGCCCTGCAGCGTGATGTCGACCATCGTTGCGTCTCCGGTGTTCCTGCGTGAATCAGTCCAGTAATAGTCTAGCGAATTCCGTCGAATCGCCGCTCGCGAGCCGTGCCGCCGCGCGGCCGCACAGCGCGCCAACGGCGTTTCCCGTGCCGCTGTACCCGCCGAGCGCCCATACGCCCGGACGAACCTCCGCGAGCACCGGCAGTCCGTTGAACGTGTACGACACGTTCGCGGCCCAGCGGTGGCTGATGGGCGCCTGCACGTGAAGTTTCTCCCGCAGCACGGACTCGAGATAGTTCTGAATGAATGGCGACGGTTCATTCTCCGCCGTCCACTCGGTGGCGATCGATTTGTCACGACCGCCGCCGAGTGCGATCGATCCGTCGGGAAGCTGCTGGTAGTAGTCGAAACCGTAGCGCGCGTAGACGGGGCAGGGAACTTCAATCTCCCGGGTCGGCGCCGTGGCGAGCATCTGAAGGCGCGCCGTTCGCACGCTGCCGGCGAGTTCAGGAATCAGCGATTCGAGCCGTCCGTCGACCGCGACGATCACGCTTTCGCAGCGAATCCGGCCGCGATCCGTCACGACTTCATTTGCACTGAATGAGAGGGCGCGGGTTTTTGCGAACAGTTGCGCGCCGCGCGCAATGTTACCGAGCGCGAGCGCACGGCAGCGGGCGAGTGGATTGAACGAAGCGTCACCCGGGAAGAACAGGCCGCGCCCGAACTGTCCGTTGTAGTCCTCGACTGCCATTCCGTCCTCACGCATCGCGTCGCGCTGTCGTGCGCAGTCGGCGAACTCGTCGTCCGACTCCGCTATGCGCAGCGACCCGGGAAAACGCACGGTGCCCGGTGCCTGTTCGGCGATCCGGCCGATCTCTTCGAGCGTCAGCTGATGAATCCGCAGCGCCCGTGCCTTGCCGATCGCCGTGCCCGCATCGTGATGAAAGTCGGCGGTTCCGCCGAGAAGAAAGCCGCCGTTTCGGCCAGCGGCTCCCGCTGCAACGTCGGCCGCATCGATCCCGATCACGCGACGACCGATGTCGAGGAGTTCGCTGATCGCGGTCAGCCCCGAGCCGCCGAGTCCGATTACGCAGACGTCCGTATTCAACTCGGAGTCTTGCGGCGCGAGCGCGCGCCACTTCAGGTCATCCCAGACCGGGATATTTTCGAATGATCGCGGGGTCACGGTTATCAGTATACTCGGTTTTAACGTACATTCTTGGTCTACTCAGCCCCAATCAATATGCGCGCAATCGCACTGCTCTTTGCCCTCTCGACCATCGCATCGGCCCAGGGTGTTCAACCGGGTGTCCAAGGCGACTACACGATCAAGAATTTCAAGTTCGTGTCTGGTGAATCGCTCCCGGAACTTCGAATCCACTACACCACGCTCGGCAAGCCGCGCCGCGACGCAAAGGGAATCGTCCGCAACGCGGTGCTGATCGGCCACGGCACGGGCGGCACCGGGCGGGCGTTTCTCTCACGGACTTTTGCCGGCGAAATCTTCGGACCGGGTCAACTCCTCGACACGGCCAACTACTACGTCATTCTCCCCGACGGCCTCGGCCACGGTGGTTCGAGCAAGCCGAGCAATGGACTGCACGCGAAATTTCCGCACTACGACTACGACGATATGGTGCGTGCCGAGTACCTGATGGTGACCGACGGGCTGAAGGTGAATCATCTCCGCCTGATCATGGGTACGTCGATGGGCTGCATGCACGCGTGGGTGTACGGTTACATGTATCCGACGTTCGCGGATGGACTCGTGCCGCTCGCGTGCGCTCCCGTGCCGCTCGCCGGCCGCAATCGCATGATTCGCAGGATGATGATGGACGACATCCTCGACAGTCCCGACTACAACGGCGGTGAATACACGACGCAGCCGCACGGTCTGCGCGCGGCGCTCGGCCAGCTCTACATCATGTCGAGCGCGCCGCTCGTGCAGCACAAGGCGGCGCCCACGCGCGACAAGGCCGATTCGATCATCCGTGCTTATATCAACGCCAACATGAAGACCACCGACGCGAACGACATGCTCTATTACTTCGACGCGTCACGCAATTACGATCCGTCACCGCATCTCGGCGAGATCAGCACACCCGTGCTCGCGATCAACTCGGCAGACGATTTCGTGAACCCGCCCGAATTGGGAATCGTCGACACGCTGATCACCCATGTGAAAGGCGCGAAGTTCGTGATGATCCCGATCAGCGATAAAACACGGGGTCATGGAACACACTCGCTGCCTGCGGTGTGGGGTAACTATCTCAAGGACTTCATGGCGACGCTGCCCGAGCGCTAGAGGCGGGACCGTATGCGACTCTCGTTACTGAGTTCCAGATGGCTCAGGGTGTTCGCCGGTCTCGCGCTGGCGGCCACGGCCGCCGCGGCGCAGGAGCGTGTGCTGCGCGTGACCAACACCGACAGCGAGCCGATCGCGTACGCGTTCGTGCAGGCGAACGGCGGGCGCGCGCTGCTGACCGACGAAAACGGTCGCGTCAGCATCGGCGCGGGCAAGAAGCAGACATTCACGATCGAGGTGCGCCGGATCGGATATACGCCGTACTACGGGAAGATCGATTTCCCCGATACTGCCATCACGATTCCAATTATTCTGCCGAGTATCGCGCAGCAGCTGAGCTCAGTGAAGGTCACGGCGGACAAGGGGAAATCGTCGCTGGAGCGAAACGGTTTCTACCGGCGCTGGCTCGACGGGCAAAAGGGAGTGACCAGCGCCGCCTTCATCGGCCCTGAAGAGATCGAAAAGAGGAATGAGTCGCGCGTGAGCATCATCCTCGGCAGCATCAACGGGATCCGCATCACCCGCACGAATAACGGCAACAACGTTGTCGTATCGGGCGCGGCTTCATGCGGGATGGCGGTCATCATCGACGGACGCCAAGTGTGTCCCAACGCCGGCTGCCGGATGCAGGACGTGAGCGGCGGGATGACCGACATGAACTCCGTGCTCATCGATCAGGTGATCGACCTGAGCTCCGTCGCGGGGATCGAGGTGTACCGCCGCGGCGGAAACATGCCGTCGGATTTCCACGTCGACGGTGAGTGCGGCGCGGTCGCACTCTGGACCGGATCGCGCCGGCGCTAGTTCCGTCCGTCGTTCCGGAAAACTTTTCCGCCCTTCATCACGAAGCTCACCCGGCGCACCGCCGTGATGTCGGTTATCGGGTCGCCGTCCATCGCGATGATATCGGCTTCCATTCCCGGAGCGATCGCGCCGATTTTGTCACTGAGGCGCAATGACGCTGCGTTCACCGATGTCGCCGACATGATCGCGTGCATCGGCGGTTCGCCGGCATCCTTGACGCGGCAGATGAGATCTTCGCCGTTGCGTCCATGCGCGCCGGCAACGGCATCTGTTCCATAGGCGATCTTCAGTCCCTTGGTCGCGAGCGCCATCCGGATGTCCTGCGCCGCGAGCGGAATCGCGCGCTCCATCGCCGCGAATCCCTCCGCATTGTAGTTGCCGATTCCGTCGTACTTCGCGCGGTTGTCGAGATAGTTGTGGAATACGAGCGAGCACTGCGGGTCGAACACGACGTTCTTCTGTGCCATCAAGTCGAGTTCGGTCTGCGTCACGAAAATGCCGTGTTCGACCTGCGTGCATCCGGCGTTCACTGTAGCGCGCACCGATTCGGCGCTGTGCGCGTGGACGATCGTCCGAAGCCCCTGGGCGGTTGCTTCGCTGCACGCCGCAGCGAGCTGTTCGTCCGACATCGACTGCTTGCCGCCGTCGCGAATGCTCGCCGAAGCGAAAATCTTGATGAGGTCGGCGCCGGCAGCTTTGCGGCGGCGCACGAGCGCGCGCAGCGTGTCCGGCGATCCGCCCTGCAGCGGGGTGAGCGAAGTGAGAATGCGCGGGCCGGGCAGTCCCTGCGTGGTGATCCAGTCGCGCAGATCGGCGTCTTCCGGTGAGCCCGGGCTCTGCACTGTGGTGAAGCCGGCCATCAGTGTCGCATACGCGTTCGCGGCCGCGGCGAGGATCGACTCGATCGGCGTGTCGTTGTCGTTCGCGTTACGCCCGCCTTGGTGATAACGGCCCTGGCGATTGAAATACCAGGTGAGGTGCGAGTGCACGTCGATCAATCCGGGCAGAACGGTTTTGCCGCGTAGATCGATCACGCGGGTGCCCTTCGGGATCGCCGCCGCGGGTCCCACGCGAGTGATCGCCCCGTTGACGACTGTGATGTCCATGTTGGACAGCGCCGCGCCTTTTCCATCGATCAGCTTCGACGTCTGGATGATGGTCGTTCCATCCTGCGCCGCGGCGGGCGCAGAAGCGGCAAACAAGGCGAACGCGGCAGCTGCAAAAATGCGACGTGTGTCGATCACGTTTCTGTTACTCCGAGGCTGGTTTGCGGGTGAAGCTTGCACTGGTCTGGTGTGCGAGGCGCTCGAGCAGCATTGCGGTGCGCTCGGTCTGCATCTGCAGTGAGTTCAGATTGACCCGCTCCTCGGGCGCGTGCGCGCCGGTGCCAAGCGCGCCGAGTCCGTCGATGCCGTCAATCAGTGGAGCGACGAACGAAATGTCACCGGCGCCGCGGGATCCCGGATCGAGCGCGCGCACTGGTCCGTAACCGAGCGCCTGGCTCGCGGTGTCGTACGCGGCGAGAATGCGCGCGTTGCCCGCGGTTGGCGACATCGCGGGATATTCGTCGAGGAAGGTGATCTTCGCGTCGGTGCCGGGAAGATGCTTCGCGACGATCTCGCGCATTTTCGCGCGCGTCCGCTCCTTCTGTTCCTCCGAAATGAATCGCAGGTCGCCGTGCGCAATCGCCGATTTCGGGATGATGTTGAGTTTGCTCGCCGTCGATCCCTTGATGCCGATCGTGTCGTATTCCACGTCCGTTCCGCCGACGATGGTCGCGGCGTTGAACGTGAGGTACTGCTCGCCAACCAGCTGCACGCGGAACTCGTTCACGATGCGCGCGAGTTCGTAAATCGCGCCGTAGCCGGCGCCACAGAACACGCCCGCCGAGTGCGCCTGGCGTCCTGTTGCCGTGACACGCCACGAGCTCGCCCCGCGGCGCGCGGTGGTCGCGTCAAAGCGATTGCCGCCTTCGTAGGCGAGTGCGATGTCGTTTCGTTTCGCGGCGTCGATCAAGTCTTTGCGGGTCACCGAAAGCGGATCGCCGGGATGTTCTTCGTCGCCGGTGAACACGATCGTGATGTTCATGTCCTTGAGCGTGCCGGCGGCCTGAAGCGCCTTCAGCGCGTACAGGATGATGACATCGCCGCCCTTCATGTCGTTGGACCCAACGCCCTTTGCCATTGAATCGGTCCGTGCCCAATTCGGACCGTCCGGTTCCACAACGGTATCGACATGGCCGATCATCAGGATCCGAACGGCACCGGGCTTTCCCTTGTGCTCCGCCACCAAATGACCCGCGCGCTGCGTGGCCTCGGGAAGCATGACCCACTTCGTTTCGAAGCCGAGTGAGTCGAATGACGCGCGAAACGCCGCGCCGACTTTTCGAACCCCCGCGAGGTTGAGCGTGCTGCTCGGGATGTTCACGACACGTTCGAGATACCTGATCTGATCGTCACGCGACCGATCGATGGTCTCACGAATCTTCTGCTCGGCGGGCGTGAGCGCGAGTTGAGCGCCGAGTGCGAGCGGCGCGGCCAGCAGAAGGGCCGCCGCGGCGTGGCGTATCCGGCTCATTTCGCGATCGCGATTGGAGGGAGGGGGATCGTGCCGACCGAGACCGAGTTGCCCGTCACGACGCGGCGATGGTAATCGACCTGGCCGAGGTGGTAGGCGAGATGCGAGGCAAGATGCTGGAGAAAAATGCCCGTTTGAATCTTGTGGCCGCCGACGTCGATCGGAAACGGTTTGTCGAGCAGCGCGGCATCGAACGTAGCGAGCGTGCGCGTGACTTCGTCGGCCGCAGTCTCGATGTTCTTCACCATTTCAGCGCGCGGCACGCCGGTGCTGGAGAACTCGGCGTCACGATCGCGTACGAATCCCGTCGCGCCAAACTGCGTGCCGATGAAGAAGCGTAGATTTCCAATTAGATGCAGCGCGATGTTCCCGCCGGAGTTCGGCAGTCCTTTCGGGAGCGCCCACATGTCGGCTTCGTTGGGATAGGCGAGGAGCTCGTCGCGGAGCGAAGCGAGTTCGCGGTTGATGAGGCGGGAGATATCGGCGGTCGACATGGGACGCTCATGTTCGTGTGGGAACTGCGCAGATTCAAACTCGCGGCGGCGCGACTGCCCTACTCGTATCGTTTCGCGATCTTGACGCCGTAATAAATGCCGGGGCCGTAGGCGATCGTGCTGATGATAAAGGCCGTGAAGAAGCTGCCGCCGAGTGCCGTGACCAGATAGCCCACGACAAGGCTCGTGACCGTCCCTCCCACGAACCCACCGATCTTTCTCAAACTCAAGACCGCCCCCTTGGGAGACGAGATGTGTACGCACACTGTATCTAGTGCGCCCAGCGCGATCCTGCCACTCGGTTCCCCGGGGTTCTGTATCCGGCTAGATTCCCGAGAGGAATGCCTGACCCTTACCCGGATATTGAGTGAAATCGAAAGACTGGGAAACGCTCTCGAAGGTCGAAGTACTTGGCGACCTCGAGCCCGTCGTGGACAAGCTCATGGAAGCCCACGAGTCGAAGCGCGTGCTCTGGTTTCCGTCCGAGCTTCTCGCGCCGCCCAAGGACGAAGATCCCGACCGGCACAGGGCCGCGCTGCGCGAGCGCGCCCGCGGCATTCATGAGTCGGCTCGCGTCGCCGTCGGCCTCAATCTGCTGACCGAGGAAGGGCTCCCGCATTTCCACCGTCTGCTCGCGAAGTACCTGGATAAAGACGGTTTCTGGTCGAAGTGGAATTATCTCTGGACTGCGGAAGAGGATCGCCACGGCGCCGTGCTGCACGACTATGCGCGCGACGCCGAGCTGTTCAATCCGCTGGTGATCGAGCAGATGCAGTTTGCGTACATCCGCAACGGCTTTGATCCCGCGTGGGACAGCGATCCGTACCGCGTGTTCGTGTACACGACGCTGCAGGAGCGCGCGACGCAGGTTTCGCACGCGAACACCGGA
>Ga0210389_10001526_pt1 | contig 18756 bp, 18 predicted proteins | sample IncBWH28OmetaG_FD_160127 | JGI IMG/M metagenome (GOLD analysis project Ga0210389, IMG submission 160127) | Forest soil microbial communities from Barre Woods Harvard Forest LTER site, Petersham, Massachusetts, United States - Inc-BW-H-28-O ...
TGCTGTTGAGCTAACATCTTAAAGCAGTTCTAATTCGACTTTAAGATAACGAAAAAGGAGCAGAAAACCTAAGCTTTCCACTCCTTTTTTTGCCCCCTTATTTATGAGGGACTTTTTCAGTGCCCTCAAATTAATCTAAGGGCTTTTGTGGAGGCTACTGTACAAATCTCGAACCATTTCCTGTCTGATTTGCGTTTAATTGCTGATTTGGACTTATAAATAATTTGATTCAATTACGTACCCGTTAAAGATTCGCTTCCACAACGCAGGGTCCCTTCTGAGACCCTACCAGGACAGAAATATGTCACTTTCAACCAGATTGATCCTTTCTAATTGACTCGACATATGTATATATAAATTCTCTTATGCAAAGCCTTAAATCTGAAACTTGTTTTTGTAGAACTTCTGATAATAATAAGTTCCTTTCACCATAAAGAATGAACTCATTCTTTCCTCCTCCTGCTATCACTATACCTCGTTTACTTAGATTTATTGTCCCAACTGAAACAAATTCATAGTGGGAAATAATATCCCGAACAGATTTTCTTTCTCCGTCTGATAGGACAAATTCAAAGTTCGGGCTATATTTTTCGTGCACTTTAATTAAAGATTCTGTGACGGTGGGCCGATTTAATTTTTTCAAATGTTCTCCAAGCTTCCGAAAAGAGTTGAAATCTTGAATAAAGTAGGTTCCAATGGCTCTCGCTAAATAATCCAAGCATCTACGATATGCCAAGATATATGCTTGGTATTCAAAATCAAAAATTAATGTATTTCCACCTCCCATACTTGAATTTCTACCAATCATCTCCCGATATTTGAATTTTTCAATTCCAGTGAAAAGCGAATTTTCCAAATTGAGTAATCTTTCATAATGATAAAGGACGCAAGGAAAAGCATTTTGAACATCGCCTAAAATTCTATTTGAAAATTTATTGTACCATTTTTCTTTTTTGGAATCATTTCTCCAGTCCGTAATAAATCTTGGTTGAGGATCAGTGAGATAACTGTGAAAGTATAAAAAAGGTTGACGATCTGCGGGAGAAAGTTTGTATCCCAATATTGATTCAATAAATTGAAAGCATTCTTTTAAAACTATGCTTGAAGCCATATTTTCTAATTCTTCATTTCTTTCCATAGATGATTGTTTTTATGACCTATTTTATAATTTGCGTATAACGTTAAGCTGCGAAGGCATTAAAATATTAGATGTTCGTCTCGGTCAATATATTTTACTTAAGTTTAAATATCGATAAATAATTGGATATTAAACGGTATAGAGGAATATCAAATTATCGTTCTATAATTATACTTTTGAATATGCGTGATTATCAAGTTTATTATGATATAGAAAACTATGTCAGAAAAGAAGTTCATAATAAATTTCATCAACAAGGCTACATAGAAGCTTTTGACTTTTTTTACATAATTATTTGGAAAGCAAACAGGGCAAAATCCAGAATAGCAAAAAGGCTTTTTAAAAGATGTAATGATTTGGATTCGATCTGTAAAGAAATAACCCAAAGGGTTAATAAGGCTACTTCTTCTAAAGAGCGGCTTAGAATTTTTATAGAAGATTACGAATTTCGATTTCCAACCGCATCTGCGATTTTATCAATATTATATCCTGATAAATTTTCAGTATATGACGTTAGAGTTTGTGGTATATTGAAGAATTTCAAAGAACTGGCCAACATAACTAATTTTGAAAAGCTATGGAAAGGATATGAGAAATATCTTAGTGCAGTTAAGGAATATAACCCAAGCAAAAAAAACTATACAGAAGCTGACCAGAATCTATGGGGAAAATCATCTTATGACGAACTAAAAAATGATATTGACACAAATTTTTTCCGGCTACTCAATAAACAATAAAGTCCGCGGCCAGTCTGCGACTGCCGTAAATCGAAAAAGCCTTCAGAATTAATCCGAAGGCTTATAAAAACTTTTTAATTAAAATCCCATATGGGATATTGTGTGACAGTCACTGGGTTTGAACCAGTGCGTCTGCACTGGCTCAAAGGTGAACGCTGATATTTAAGCCCCACCAGTGTGGCCGCCGCCGACCGGATTTACAAGGGCTCCCGACATTCAGAGCGCTGATTATCAGGTGTATTCAGGCCGCCCGTTGCTCGTCATTAAAAAATTGTAAATAAATTTTTGAAGAATAGCCCTGAGATTCTATATTTGCAGTCCCAAAACAAAGGGAGTTTAGCTCAGCTGGTTCAGAGCATCTGCCTTACAAGCAGAGGGTCACTGGTTCGAACCCAGTAACTCCCACTTAATGAAAAAAGCCTTCGGATTTGTTTCCGAAGGCTTTTTGGTTTTTGTAAGATTGCGATTGTCCCGGCGATTTTTCCTCGATTAAACCTGCACCGCCGGTACTATCACAACCCCTGGCTTGTACAAATGGAAAGCCCCAAATGTACATGCACACGCCAACAACGAGATGCCGGCCGCGAAGGGGAAAAAGAATATCACTTCATCTATTCCCCACGCTAACAGGCACACGGACATCGTCAGCATCATTTTTTTAGCTAACCCTGGCGAACCGTATAATTCACCCGAAGTAAACCAAAGTGCCAGCGTAAATAAAAGTATGCCGATGGAACATGCATAGCCGTAACCATCAAAATACTCGCCCATGCTGCGGGTTACGCCCATAAACGGGAACTTTGGCCCGGTCATTTGATTAATAACACCCTGTTGTACCGGGTCGGTTGATTTTTTCCAGCCGCTGTGGCCGATGGTATGGCCCAATCCATGGATAAGCATCAGGGCGGCGGCGATGCGCAGCAGAATTTTAGAAGTTTTCATTTTATTGATTATTGGTTGTGATTTCCGTTTCAATATGCGTTTTATACAACTGCAGTATCCATGCCCAGCCATAGTCCATCTCTGCAACGGCCTTTATACCGCTCATCCGGCCAAGGTTTTTATGCTCAAATTTTACTTTGGTGGTTTTCGGCCCTTCGGCAATAAAACGGACCTCCACTTCGGTGATCAGGTTCGGGTCGTATTTATAATCGCCGTTAATTTGCCAGGCCAGCATCACACGCGAATAGGGGTCCCATTCCAATACATGGCCTACATCGCACCGTGTTCCATCTTCGTGCATCGTGTACCAGCGTCCGTTTTCAACAGGCTCCAGCACGCTTTCGGTCACAGGCGTTTTGCCAATATGGTGAGTTCGGGGCCACCACAAGTCCATTTTTTCGGTAAAAACTTTAAAGGCAGTCATTTGCGAGGCCTCCACGGTAAGTTCTTTTTTGATCGGCGGGATGTCAGTGTTATCCATTTTCTTTTTCTATTTGTTCTGCTGTTGATTTGAACGCTGCGAGCGCATCGCTCCAAAACTTGTCCAGGTACTCGCGCATAGCTAAAACGCCTTCCTGGTCTACCTGGCAAATACTCCGGGTGCCTTTTTGATACATCGTAATGAGCTTGGCTTCCCGTAAAACTTTCAGGTGCTGCGATACAGCGGGCCTGCTTACGGATAACCCCGCAGCAATATCAACAACGGCCAAAGAGCGGTCGCGAAGTTTTTCGAAGATCAGTCTTCGTGTCGGGTCTCCTAATGCATTAAAGGCTTTTTCGCAGGCGCTCATAATTTGTAATGGTAAGTATTAACTTACCGTAAGTACAAACTTACTATTAAATTTAATATTTGCAAATATTTTTTTGAATGATTTAACAAATGATTTGGCACAGGTTCAGTAAAAGGTCTGGCCCGAAAAATCAAACAGTATTTTTAATAATTTCGACTCAAAAAATAAATGGTTATTTAAAAGAAATACAGATATTTATTGATCACCATTATAACCAATCGCCCTTAACCGCAAGAGGCTCAACCAAACTATTATATGCAAACCGGGGAAACTGTTAATCCTACTGAACCCACCAGCCTGTACCGAAATTATGTGCTGGCGATGCTGACGCTGGTTTACGTATTCAATTTTATCGATCGCCAGTTGCTGGTGATCCTGCAGGAGTCCATCAAAAAAGAGCTGCACCTGTCCGACACCCAGCTTGGTTTGCTTTCCGGGTTTACGTTTGCGCTATTTTATGTACTGCTGGGGATTCCGATCGCCCGTATTGCCGACAAAAAGAGCCGCAGGAATACGGTGGCTATATCCCTGGGCCTGTGGAGTATCATGACCGCCTGCTCGGGCCTGGCGCGAAATTTCGTTCAACTGCTTTTGGCCCGTATCGGCGTAGGGGTGGGAGAGGCAGGCGGAAGCCCGCCGGCCCATGCCATGATCTCCGATTATTTCCCCCCTAAAAAACGGTCGACAGCGCTTTCCATCTATTCTGCAGGAATTTATTTCGGCATATTGATAGGGTTTTTGATGGGTGGCTATTTAAACCAGCGCCTGGGTTGGCGAACCGCATTTTTTGTGGTGGGCCTGCCGGGTGTCCTGTTCTCATTATTATTTTACCTTACAGTGAAAGAACCGCGAAAAGGCGCGACAGATACAACTATACAGGCCGCCCAGTCGCATACATTAGATGAAGTACTAAAAGTGCTGTATTCTACCAAAACGTTTGTTTACCTGGCGTTTGCATCGGCTTTTAATGTGTTTTGTATTTACGGCCTGATGAATTGGGCGCCTTCATTCCTGCAGCGGCTTCATGGTATGACCAGTGCGGAAACAGGCAAACTACTGGGCCCCATCCTGGGTATCGGCGGGGCAGTTGGTTCGTTTGCCGGCGGCTGGCTGACGGATCGTTTCGGTAAAACCGATAAGAGCTGGTACCTTAAAATACCGGGCTATGCTATCCTGATCGTTATTCCCTGCATTGCCGGCGCTATATTTTTTGAGAATTCGGCATTATCGGTGGCATGTTTAGGTTTGTGCGCCCTGCTGCAAAGCATGTACCTGGGGCCGTCGCTGGCAGTTGCACATAGTCTTGTGCCTGCATCCATGCGGTCGCTTACCTCCGCGGTTTTTTTCCTGGTGATCAACCTTATCGGTTTGGGTTTCGGCCCATTGGCGGTAGGCTTCATCAGCGACCTCCTTAAACCGACGCTGGGCGTTGAATCTCTGCGATGGGCTTTGTCGATTGTAATATTTGTAAGTATTGCCTCGACAGCGATGTTTTTTACCACCGCAAAAAAATTGACGGTGGACTTAAAACGGAATGTCTGAACCTTGATTTTTAGGATGACCTTGATTAAAAAGAGCAGCTTGTAGAGACGCGATACTTCGCGTCTCCCGCTGACAGGTAGCCGATGTCCGAACCTTGATTTTTAGGATTTTAGGATGGCCTTGATTAAAAAGGCAGCGTATTGAGACGCAAAAAAATGCCTCTTACCTCGCCGCGCCGCCGTCAATCGTCAAACAAATCCCGCTCACAAACGATGCTTCATCGGAGGCGAGGTACAGGTAGCCGTTTGCAATATCCTCCGGGTATCCCCACTTGCCAAGCGGTATAAAGGGGAGGCTTTGCTCGCGCACTTCTTCGGGCATCATATCGGTCATAGCGGTGTGAATAAAACCGGGCGCAATACAGTTGGCAGTAATGCCATAGCGGCCAAGTTCCATTGCCCATACCTTCGTCATGCCGATAATGGCCGATTTGGTGGCGACGTAGTTGGTTTGTCCATAATTTCCGCGGATGGCAACGTTGGAAGATGCCGAAACGATGCGGCCATAGTTTTGCTCCTTCATGATCGGCGCCACCGCCTGCGTGCAATTGAAAACACCGGTAAGGTTTACGGAAATGACATCATCCCATTCCTGTTTCGACATTTTAAGCAGGGTCCTGTCTTTGGTAATGCCGGCATTGTTGATCAGGATATCGATGCGGCCAAAATGCTGATTGGCTTCGGTTACGGCTTTTTGAACCTCGTCCTGATCAGTGACCGATACTTTTTTAAAGATAACTTCGTGCCCCTCTTTTGTTAACCGCCCCGCCACTTCGTTCCCTTTGTCGGATACATCCCATAAAATAATTTTTGCGCCTTCTTTGGCAAATCGTTCGGCGGTTGCAAGGCCGATGCCATTGGCGCCGCCGGTGATTAGGGCAACTTTGTCTTTTAGTCTCATCGTCAGCTGAATTTGAGTTCTGTTTATAGTTTGGTTGCAGGAAAGATAGGGAAAAAGTCCGGATCCTGATAGCTATCGGGACCGAAAGTCGCAGAGCCCGAAAGCCCGAAAGAAGGAGTTTATAGTACAGGTCCGCAGTTTATCGGGCTGATTGGTACCGTACTTCAATCGAGTGATAACGTTCAATTTGTTGCCAGGATATCTTGCATCACTTAATTAATTTTCTATTTTTGATAAACCAACTATAAGTCTTATGACCCGTTATTTTATCACGCTGCTTACGCTGTTTGCATTTATCGCTTACGCAAGCCCGGCCAGTTCACAATCAAAAGTGCTTACAGAAGCTGTGCCGGCGGCAGGCGGATTTTCGGCTGCCCGCCTTGCGCGGTTAGATTCAGGCATGAAGGCCTGGGTAGATCAAAAATGGGTAAACGGCTCTGCCGTTCTGATAGCCCGCCATGGTAAAATTGTTTTCTATAAAGCGCATGGTTACAATGATATGGATACCAAAGCGCCGCTTGATAAAAATGGCATCTTTCGCATCGCCTCGCAAACCAAAGCAGTAACGGTGACGGCCGTGATGATGCTGTGGGAAGAAGGAATGTTTTCGCTGGACGACCCGGTTTCCAAATTCATTCCGACCTTTGCCCATCAAAAAGTCCTGGCCACCTTCAACGCCAAAGACACCACTTACACCGCCGTTCCCGCTAACCGGCCTGTTACCATCCGCGATTTGCTCACCCATACCTCTGGCCTGGGGTACCCGGCCATCGGCACGCCCGCCGAAAATGCGATTTACGCCAAGGCTTATCTTACCGGGGGCGTGGGCACTAAGGGTCAAACACTCGCGGATGCGATGACCCGCCTGGGCAGCATGCCTTTGTTTTTTCAGCCGGGAACATCCTGGAAATACGGACTGAATATGGACATGCTCGGCTATTTGGTTGAGAAATGGTCGGGCATGACGCTGGAGGAGTTTTTTACCAAACGCATTTTTAAGCCGCTTGGAATGAACGACACCTATTTTAATCTGCCCGCCGCGAAAGGCTCCCGGCTGGTTAATTTCTTTATGGGCGATTCTACCGGAAGGATAAAAAAGACGCCTGCGGTCTTCGGCGGCGCGCTGGACATGAATTACCCGCTGCAAAAATCCAGTTATTTTTCGGGCGGCGGCGGCCTGGTTTCCACGCTTCATGATTATGCCGTTTTATTGCAGATGTTTTTAAACAATGGCGAGTACAATGGCGTGCGGCTGCTGGCCCGCAATACGGTGCGCCTGATCACTACGAACCAGATCGGCGACATGCACCCGGCTATCGGCGACAATGCCGCCGAAAATAAATTCGGGTTCGGCTTTTTTATCATCTCCGAAGCCGGCAGCCGGTTTACGCCCAGCCAGGCAGGCACTTATTCCTGGGGCGGCGTGTTCTCCACCTCGTATTGGGTCGATCCTAAGGAAGATATGCTCGTAATTGCTTACGAGCAAATGTGGGGGCCGTACGTGGTCAATACCGCTAAAGCATTTAAGCCTTTGGTATACCAGGCGCTGAATGATTGATGACGCAAGGGTTAACCCTTCGGCATCAGCAACGCCAACTGCCCGCGATGGTTGCTTAAATGAAGGGTGCGCACCAGCATCACATTCAGGCGGTTGCGGTGCGGTTCTTTGGCAAAATCTTCGGGGCTGATATTGGCGTGGCGGGTAAACCATTCATCCGGCGTTAAGCTTGCAAAAAGAGTTGTTATTTTTTCATTTAAAGTAGCCCATTGTGCCCTCAGTTCGGCTATGGGCGGAAGATCAGTCACCGCCTTGTCAGGCAAGTCGACAAATGGATGATGGAATTCAGGGTACACGGCGTCGCCAAGCAACAATAACGGGAGCATCATGTCATGCACGGCGATCAGGTGCCCCAGCAGGTAAACACCGCGGTTGCGTGATGGCGCTATTTCCTGCATCAGTTGCTCATCAGATAATTTGTTGAACAAATTGCTGGTGGCATTTAACTGGCCCTGCCAGCCATCCAGCGCCATTTTCACAAAAATTTCGTTATTCATATTATAAAATTAAAATATTTCCGATGGTGCGCCAATATGCATTCTACTTGACAAGCGGGTGCTGCGCTGAGCAATGTACTGCTTATTTCCGTTATTAAGGGCCTATTTACCCGTTTCCTATTAGTTAAATTAAATTTATAAGAAACCTTGATTTTATCAATAATTAATATTTAAATTTGATCAAGCTAAACTTATTAGCCCTAAAACTTACTACAACGGCCGGAATTATTTTTTTTGGCGTTCCAAAAGATATAAATTATAAGACAATACTGAATGTTTGCAACACTTAAACCGTTGCGGCATTTTTGGAACCTATAATGCAATTGGCGGGCCTTGCACTATTTCAAATAAACCGGGGAAAGTGCATATAAAAACGAGATCTAAACTAACCAAAATTAACCTAAGCGAATGAAAAAGATCAACACCATCACCTTTTTAATTGCCATCGGCGCTGTCATGGCATACCTCAGTTCCGCCTCCTGCGGAAACGGGAACGGAGGAAACAAAACTTTAGGAAGTACCGATACCGGGAAGGTAACTACGAAGCTGAGCCCGATACTACCGTTCGACGTTACGTTGCCGCCGCCGCCTCAGCGTGTGCTGGAGACCACCGTACGCAGGGGTTTCGACCTTTTTTCGTGGGACTCATTTATTGCCTTAAGCTGGCCTACCGACACTACCCAGGTAATTGGCCAGCACGGTGATAACGCAACCGTATGGGAAACCTGGAAAAAGAATTACCAGGTATTTTTGGACAGCGGGCAAGCGCCGGGGTCATGGGATTTAACTACGCAAAGCAAAGAGGTAAACCTGTCGCAAACCGGCAAAACACCGCCGAACATGACGGCAATTTTTCAGCCTTTCCTCACAGGTCCGCTGATCGATCAAAACGGGCAATATAACCGCTTTGAGATCGCCATGAACCAGGAAATGTTTGAATATATCGATCAGCACAAGCTTTATAATATACAGGGCCAGCAAGGCTTTACCGATACCGTTAAATTCCCGGAAGGTGATAATACAAAAAAGGTTTGGGGCGCGATAATGGTAAAAGCGTCCTGGAAAATACTGGGCAAAGGCGACGATACCTCCAGGTTCCATAAAATCAGGGCCACAATTCACGTCCCGGCCTTACCGTCAAGGGGTATCAAAGACAGTACCTACGAAGCATGGGTGGGTCTTGTGGGATTTCACATCGGCACAAAAACGGTGACGTCACCCCAGTGGATATGGTCCACCTTTGAGCAGGTGGATAACGTGCCCGTTTTTGGAAAACTAGAAAAAGGCAAGCATTACAATTATTATAACGGGGCCGCGGGCGACAAAGCCCTGAACAAGGCGCCTGCCCAACCTTGGAACCCGGCTATACCCAACCAAATTCCAAGCCAGGTAATGCGCCTTACCCCGATAGATACCGGCACACAGGCACTGAACGATTCGATCCACAAAATGCTTGTTATGATCAATCCGCACAACGTATGGCAATATTATGAGCTGGTAGGTACCCAATGGCCTGTAAACCCTACCCAAAGCAACACCGGCAACCCGTTCCCGGTGTATATGGCCAATGCTACCCTGGAAACCTATGACCAGGGCTTTATACATGCCGGCAAGATCGTTTACAGTCCCGGAGTTACCTCCAGCTGTATCGGCTGCCACAATGCTTCCGTCACGTGGGGAGGAAGGCCCTCAGATTTTACTTACCTGCTGAAAACGGCAAAACCAATTAAGAAATAAAAACATTAACCAATAATTAAACCTGTCCATATGATGACCCTTGATGAATTTATAGCCCTTTCTTCGGCTTTGACCGGCTATCCGGCAAGTACGCTGTTGCCCGCGCGGGATACGCAGAAAGTAGCGGCAGCACTCTATGCAGAATTAAGCCTGTCCACCAATAATATACCAGCGGCCCAGTTGGACCAGTTGACGCAGGTATGGAACAGCATATCCGGCACACCGCCGCCCCAGCTGGAAGCTGCCGTGAACACCAATATCATCCAAAACCTGGCGATAACCCGGCTGGCGCAAAATATCATTTACCTGTGGTATTTCGGTATATGGTATGACCTGACTAAAAACCCCAACTCATTTTTGCCGCTGAAAAATATCGACCATGTGGTTTCGCCGCTGGCGTATACCAATGGCCTCGTATGGGGCGAAATGGGCGCCCACCCAATGGGTTTTAGCGTAGGCGAATTTGGCTATTGGGCAAATGTGCCCACCCTGCCGGTGATCAGTTAACAAAACAAAAACCTAACCGAAAAAATATTAAAACAATGGATAGTTCAACCAAACAATATGATGTGGTGATAGTTGGCGGCGGCTGGGCCGGCAGTGCGCTGGCCTACAAGCTTGCATCGGCCAATAAAAAAGTACTGGTGCTGGAAGCAGGCATAGCTATTGACGGCCTGATCACCAATCCCGACGAAAACCAGCTGGTAACCGGTAACCGCGCCGAGTTTATGAATGACTTTTTTATGGCGATGGCCAAAACACCGGAGTCGCCCTATGTGCAAAATTATAATGCGCCGAGGCCGTCGGTATTGGACATACAACCGGTTCCGCCATTTAAGTTAACGCAGCCGCCACCTCCCGACCAGGCCGACCTTCCGCATCTTCCGGAGCCTGCCCCGCCGCCTGCGCCAATTAATTGCACCGATGTAAAAGCATCTATCGATAACGGGTACTTTATCCAGCGCGGCCCAATACCCTTCGGCAGCACCTATGAGCGCCGGGGCGGTGGTACTTCGTGGCACTGGCTGGGTACCTCGCTGCGCATGTTGCCAAATGATTTTAAATTGAAAACCGTTTACAACCAGGCGGTCGACTGGCCCTTAACTTACCAGGACCTGTCTGACTACTACGACCAGGCTGAGTTTGAGATCGGCGTATCAGCTGATGTTAATGAACAAACCATTCATGGTATAACTTTCAGCGAAGGATACGTTTACCCGATGGCAAAAATACCCCCTACCATCCTGGACAATACAATTCAAGCAGGAGTTGGCAGCTTAACATTCGATGGCAGCTCATTAAACGTGACTGGCACGCCTGCAGGGCGCAACGGCGTACCTAACCAGCTGAAGGATGGCAGTTTTTATGACAACGGCCGCCGGCAATGCCAGGGTAATACCAACTGTACGCCCATTTGCCCCATACAGGCAAAATACGACGCCACGGTAACCATGGCCAAGGCCCTGATGACCGGTAATGTGGATATTATTTACCAGGCCGTTGCTACCAATGTTTTGCTGGATAAAAATACTCCGGTGAACCCGGAAGTGGTAGGGATTGAATACAAAACCTACGAGACGACAGGCGGCCCCTGCACCGGTACATTTACCGCGACAGGTACCAAATATATTATTGCGGCCCACGCCATCGAAGCTGCAAAACTGTTGCTGATGTCGAACACCCAAATACCTGCCGGTGTTGCCAACCACAGCGGACAGGTGGGCAAAAACCTGATGGATCACCCGATGTACCTGGGCTGGGGCCTGATGCCGCAGCCTGTATATCCGTTCAGGGGGCCTTTGTCTACGTCAGGCATCGAAGGCCCGCGCGACGGCGCCTTCCGCAGCAATCGTGCATCCTTTCGGATCGAGATCGGCAACGAGGGATGGAACTGGCCCGGAGGCGCGCCTTATGCCCAGGTAATTGACCTGGTGAGCCCGATGCCGCCGGACGGATCAGGCACTCCCACTGCCGGGATATTCGGCCCGGCGTTGCGAAAAGCCATTCAAAGCACCTTTACACGTCAGTTCCGCATCGGTTTTTTGATCGAGCAGCTGCCGGATGATAATTGCTATATCGTCCCCTCAAAAACCTGTTTTGACAACCTTGGCGTGCCCCGGCCCGAGATCTATTACCAGTTTGACAACTATACCATGGAAGGCTTTAAAGCTGCCGCTGCCGCTACCGACTTTATTTTTAACACGATGAACGTTGAAAATAATACCGGCATACCGGTTGGAAGCGGCGGCGCATTTGTTTACGAGGGTGTAACCTATTATCCGCAGGGCGCCGGCCACGTGATGGGCACACATCGCATGGGTTTCACCAATGGCGATTCGGTAACGGATGCAAATATGAAAAGCTGGGACCACGACAACCTGTACATTGTAGGCTGCGGTTCCATGCCTACAACGGCAACATCAAACCCTACGTTAACCATGATGGCGCTTGCTTTTAAAGCGGCGGACGCTATTTTGGCGAGTTTTTAATCAGGCCGAAAGACAGTAATCCCGATAGCTATCGGGGCCGAAAGTCCGAAAGGAAAAAGCCGGGTCTGTGCGAATCCTCTTGAGAGGGGAGGAGGGGGGTGTTAACCCGGGATGTCCGGCAAACACACCCCCGCCACAACACAGCCTGCCACACCCCCTCTCAAGAGGGAGTGGATATAAATAACAATAACCAATAACCAAAAAATCATGAAAGACAGTAGTTTACCGAAGATGATGCACAGCACCTACTTCAGCCTGGCCATGGGCAGCACGCCGGGATTGCGCGACAGTTATATGGATGCCTGCACCGCCTATTTGTCAACATCCGAAGGGATGCTTAACTTCTGGATTGCACAACTGGCCGAAGACATGTTCCGGCTGGAGAATGACCGCAATTTTAATGTGGCGATGAACCAGATATTCGAGGACGTGAAAGCATTTGACCACTACAATTCCAACGATACCAGCCACAGCCAATTTGTTGTGGAGGTGGATCGCTGGGCGCCGGGAACGGGGCGGCGGGTATACGATTCATTTCTGACGGACCTGATCTACGGCGACAACACGCCGCCGGCCCCCGGTCAGCCGCCACGACTGATGCACAGTATCTATTTTTCACTAACGGATAAATCGGCGGAGTCCATTAAAAAGTTCACTGCTATTTGTGTGAAGCTGCTTTCGGGCCATCCCGGCACCTGCGTATTTGCAATTGGTGGCTTAGCGAATATGAAAAGGGATGTATCCATAGCCAACTATGATGTGGCAATGAATATTTTGTGGAAAAGCAAAGCATCCTACAGCGCCTATCTCAAAAGCAAACAGCATGATGAGTTTTTCCCGGCTACCAAAGGAATGATCGCGGACACTTATATTTTCGATTCCTATTTGATGGAAGGAACGGTGGCGTCTGCATAGTAAACTTTAAAAAAAGCCGGGGCCGTGCTATTATGAATGTTATAATTTTTTTTCAATGGCATTCATGAGCTCCTGGCGTCGGTTCCGCTCTTGAGAGGGGAGGAAGGGTGTGTTAACCAACATATCGGCAAACACACCCCCGCCATAACACTACCCTGCCGCACCCCCTCTCAAGAGGGGAGTCGTGGCGGCATTAAGTTTCAGATCGCCAACTTATTTTATCAACTAATCACAAAAACATGATCAACACTGCAATTAATGAATTAATTCGCCAGCTAAGCGGCTACGTATTGCAGCCCGGCGACCCAAATTACGAGAGCGCCATAGCTATAGATAACGGCCGCATCCAACTACGGCCAAGATTGATCATCCGCCCCCTGGTTGTGGAGGATGTACTGACCGGCTATAATTTTGCAGTTGCCAATAACCTGCCTTTCAATATCAAAGGGGGCGGGCATAGTGCAGCCGGCTATTGCCTCAACGACAACGGGGTGGTAATCGACATGCGGCACCTCAACAAAATATCATTCAATAAAAAGAAAGAAAGCATTACCGCGCAAATGGGCGTGATCTGGAAGGACCTGTACCAATTTATGCTGGATACCGGCACCGGGCTGATCCCGGTAGGCGGTGGATGCCCCACGGTTGCGCCGCCGGGATTTATGCAGGGCGGCGGCTACAGCTTTGTATCCCGCTCGTATGGCATGAGCGTGGATAGCCTGCTGGCCATACAAATCGTTACGCCCGATGGCCAACTAAGGCGCATTGATGCTGAAAGCAGTTCGAAGGAAGACAAGGATATTTTTTGGGCCATCCGCGGCGGCGGAGGTGGTAACTGGGGGATCATCGTTGAGATGGAAATGCGGGTGCATAAACCATTTAGCGAAAAGATGCTGGTAGGGCAGATCAGGTACCCGCTGGAAAGCGTGGAAGATGTTTTGGGCTATTATAACGAATGGGTGGAAACCATCCCCAATGCAATGACGGCATACGGTTTCATAGGTAACCAGCCCGATCCGCTGGACGCGACTAAAAACGTAAAGACGATTGGCCTTACGCCTGTATTTAACGGCGAATGGGCGGAAGGCATGGACCTGTTAAAAGGCTTGCTCAAAATAGCACCCATTAATACCGACCTCCGCAACATGACGCTGCCCGAATGGGAGTTTTATAACGGGTATATCACCCTGGTAGGCAGCCGTAGCGCCTATATGCGGTCGTTGATAATACCCAAAGGCGGCATGAACAATAAGGTAGCCAAAATTATTAAGGAATACATGGATATGGCGCCCTCGCCGGCAAGCTTCGCGGTGTGGACGCTGATCGGCGGCGCAATAGAAGAAAAAGCGCCCGACGAGACTGCTTATTTTTTCCGCCAGGCACGTTTTATTCCCGAGGTAAAATCCATTTGGGACCAGGACAAGCCAGGCGATACGCTGGCAAATGTGGAATGGGCGTATAGCTTTTTCGAAGCCTGGCGCGTTGCCGGCAACGCGGTGGGCGCCTATGTAAATTACATCGACCCCCTGCTGCACGACTGGCCAAAAATGTATTATGGCGATAACTACGAAAGGCTGCTTAAGATTAAAAAGGACGTAGATCCCAAAAACCTCTTCAACTTTCAGCAAAGCGTGGGTTCGCCGTTCAATCCGCCACCGCCGCCGTTAACCGATTTGAGTCCGTTGAACCGGACGCAGGTTGTCCCGAAGGTGTGAGGGGAAAGAGACGTTTGAAAAGAAATGGCGGCCTGTGCGAATCCCCTCTTGAGAGGGGAGGAGGGGTGTGTTAACGAACTTATCGGCTAACACACCCCCGCCACAGCACTTCCGGCCGCACCCCCTCTCAAGAGGGGAGTCGTGATTATAAAACTTAAACATCAAAAAATGCTTACAGCTCAACAAGTTATCGATTGGTTAAAAATGGAATCCAATCCGAACGAAGGCGGTTACTATGCCACCACGGCTACCTCGCCTTTGAATATCCCCAATGATGCATTGCCCCCGATCTTCCCACCGGTTGACGGAGGACGCCCTGTATACAGCTCCATTTATTATTTAATTGACCCGGCAAGCTTTTCGGCGATGCACAAAGTAACGGGCGATATGATCTATAACTTTTACACCGGCGACCCGGTGCAAATGCTGCTGCTTTATCCGGAGGGCTATTCCAATCGTTACGAGATATTTAATTTTGGCAATAACATCGCTTCCGGGTTTTTGCCCATGAAAGTTATTCCCGGCGGTACCTGGCTCGGGTCGAGGATGATCACCGGCGGAACGTATGCCCTGATGGGCGTTACACTGGCGCCCGGCTTTGAGCCGGTGGATTATTTTATCGGCAAGCGCGCGCAATTGGTTGCAGCATATCCGGAGGTGGCTGAGATGATAACAGCGTTGACGCGCGGGTAATTTAAATATTGTATAACGGCGGGTGTCAGTTCCCGGCAGGTAACCGCCAAAGCCTGTATTAATTCGGGACTTTTTTATTTCAAAACCTTTACACAATAATATTTGGTAAATGGTTAATATTTTTCGCTTTGTTTTTTGCCTGAATTTTATTTTTTCTCCTACTTTTAAAAACGGAATCGAAGCCCTTTTTTATTCGTAATACACCCAACTTGAAGCTTACTGAAGACCAGATACTTGCACTTGCGCCGGACGAAGCTTCAAAAAAGGCCGGCCGCGATTTGGCTGTTCCGGCCAAATGGGTTTCCAAAGGGATCAACGAGCTTGCCCTTTGGGGCGAGTGCCAGGGTAGCGGCAGTAAACCCTATCAAACGCAAGTCGACCTTTCTTCAATTGCATTTAAATGTTCATGCCCCAGCCGTAAGTTTCCCTGCAAGCATGGTTTGGGACTGTTATTACTGCATGCCCGGCAGCCGGGGACTTTTGCCGTTGCCGAATCACCGGCCTGGGTAAGTGATTGGATCAATAAACGGTCGGAAAAAGAAGAGAAGAAGACCGAAAAAGTTGAAAAACCGGTTGACGAAAATGCGCAGGCCAAACGACAGCAGGCCCGCGAGCAAAAAGTGAGCGCTGGTGTAAAAGAACTGCTGGTTTGGATAAAAGATATTGTGCGCAACGGGATACTCACGGCCCCGGAAAAAGGAGTTTCCTACTGGGAGAATATGTCCAGGCGGATGGTGGACAGCCAGGCATCCGGGTTATCCGCTATGGTTAAAAACCTGGGCGCCACTAACTTTTGGAAAGAAGGCTGGCAAAGCGATTTTATGGATCGCCTCATCTCCTTATATCTTGTCGCCGAAGGTTATCAAAATATAACCAAGCTGGATCCTGTTTTGCAGGAAGACATCCGTTCGGCGGTCGGGTTTACGGTAAGCCAGGAAGAATTGAAATTAAAACAGGGCGTGCAAGATAGCTGGCTTGTTTTAGGGAAAGATATCCGCGAGGAGGGCCCGCTCACCATCGAACAAAACTGGCTGTATGGCACTAAAGCTAACCGCTTTGCACTGATCCTGCAATTTTATGCCAGGGGGCAGTTTCCACCGCTGGCATTTACGCCGGGCCTGGTTTTAAATGCGGAGCTGGTTTATTTCCCATCGGTATTACCGTACAGGGCGATCGTCAAAAATCAACCGGCGACAGCCATTGCAAACTGGACTGACCTGCACACTTCGGCCGGTTGGGAGCAAGTTGCTGTTGACGAAGCCGGTTCAAACAGCCGCCTTCCTTTTCGAAGTGAAATGCCAATCATCCTCGGTGGGACAAAACTTGTCAGTTATCAAAAGCAATGGTGGCTGCAGGATAAAAATGGCTGTTTGTGCAAACTGGAGGCTGATCCTAAGCAAATCTGGAAGCTGTTAGCTGTTAGCGGAGGCGAAGCGTTAACGCTGGCGCTTATAGGCAGGGAAAATACTTACAGGCCGATTGGCCTTTGGCATCAAAATAATTATACAACCATCTGATGGGCGCCTGGGAATATATTTTAAACACGGCCATGCTGGGCACCGATAAACGCGGCGCCGCGAAGCCTGATTTTCCCGGAGAGTTGGCGGAGGCGCTTGACCTTATTGAAAACGCACCCGAATGTGATAAAGAAACCAGGTTTCTGAATACGGCCGCTATCGCTTTCAATTATCGGCAATGCGGATTTGTACCGATAAAAAAGCCGGAGATTAGTACTGCCGCCGCGCTTCCAGAGACACGTCTTTATTGTAATGAACGCGCATCTGCAGTTTTAAGGAACATCCTTGAGGAAAATAATGCCGCCTTATTGGAAACATGGTTATTGCAATGCGATCAGCATCAGCAGATAGTCACACCTGCTGTACTGCCGGAACTGCTGGACAAGGCGGCGCAAAATGCCTCGCTGCAGCCTGCGGTAGTCAATTGCAGTGGAAACCGGGGGGCCTGGCTGAGCCAGTTTAACAGCGCCTGGACTTATTTTAGCCAGGCAAGCGACGAAGAGATTTGGCAGACAGGCAAGCCCGAAGACAGGGTAAAAGTATTGAAAAAACTTCGCCAGACCGTACCCGGGACGGCCAGGGAGTGGCTGCAGCAAACCTGGGACCAGGAAAATGCGGCTGCCAGGGCCGAACTTTTGAAATGCCTGAATATAAATGCCGGACCGGAAGATTTGCCCTGGCTGGAAACCTTATTGGCCGAAAAAGGGCAAAAGGTAAGGGATGAGGTGATGGGCCTGTTAAAAAAAATACCTGGTTCGTCCATCATCAGGCAATATGAGGAATTGCTGAGCCAGTCCGTCACCCTGAAAAAGGAAAAAGCTTTGCTGGGGATGATGAATAAAATCGCTATTCAAATAAAGTTGCCGGCAATTATTGATGAAAGTATTTTTAAATCGGGGATAGAAAAACTTTCCGGGCCCAAAAGCGCATTTTCGGATGAGCAATTCATCATTTACCAGGTGATCAACTTTGTGCCACCTTCTTTTTGGGAACGACGGTTTGAGGCGTCGCCTCAGCAAGTGGTAGAATATTTTGAAAAATATGCATCATTCATGCTCCCTGCGCTCGGACTTGCTGTTTCCCATTTCAATGAGCGGCACTGGGCTCCTTATTTCCTGCACCACGAAGGGTTTCATATCGACTTTATTAATATGCTGCCACAGGGCGAAGGGGACAAATATTTGCTGCGGTTTATGCGGAAGGAGGGCAAAGAGATCATTCACTACGCACTGCTATCCGGCAATGAATGGGGTTTGGAGCTTGCATTAACCGCTTTGCACATCATGGCTGATCATCCTTACGAATACAACGGCGCATTTTTCGGTAAGCACATCCGGTTAGTACCGGTTAGCGCGATTAGCCATCTTGAAAAGATCGACCCGAAGAGCGCTAATTTAGAGGCGTCCTGGGGAAAGAGCAAGGCGCATCTGCTTAAATTATTAAACCTGAAACAACAGATTATACAGACCTTTAACGCATAAACAATCAAATATGTCACAGCTATTACGTCTCCATGCCGAGCAGTTATTTGCACATGAACTGGAAGAGCTAAAAAAGCAGGACCAGGAAAAACGGCCCGCAAACT
>Ga0210389_10001527_pt1 | contig 18749 bp, 12 predicted proteins | sample IncBWH28OmetaG_FD_160127 | JGI IMG/M metagenome (GOLD analysis project Ga0210389, IMG submission 160127) | Forest soil microbial communities from Barre Woods Harvard Forest LTER site, Petersham, Massachusetts, United States - Inc-BW-H-28-O ...
CGCCACCCGTTGGAACACCGATACCACCGGCGCACCCTTTAACAACAACAAAGCGATCTACGGATACTTCTACTCCTATTTGTCTATTCGCAATGATGGGAGTATCTGGTATTGGGGCGGCGATAGTTATAATTTCTACGGAGGCGTGACCATCAATTCGCCGGTAAAACTACATGCCCCTCCGGGTGTACAATTCACAAAGCTGGCAATGGGTACTTCGCTGATGGGCTTATCCACTACCGGCAATGTCTATCTCTGGGATACGGGAGACAGCAATTACCACCAGGTGGTGCTGCCACGACCGGCTTCCGATATCGCGGCCAGCCGTCAGGGTTTCTTCGTTGCCGTGGTCCCGGATAATATCGCCGCGGGCACCATGGGTTATCCCTATGCCTTTGGTCCGGAAAGCCGCTATTACGGAACGACTACACAGGCGACCTACACCGCGCCGCTGGCCTGTAAGAGCCTCTGGGGAATGACGGTTCCGATCAAAGAGATCTCGGCCAATCAGAATACGATCCATTTTATCGACAGCCTGGGCAATCTCTATGGAATGGGCGACAATGCGCAGGGAGAGGTCGGTAACGGCCAGGAGCTCGTGAATCACGCAGAACAGTATGCAACGCCCTACGCCTGGAGCTGGGTTAAATATGGATTGATGGTCAGCACGCCTGTGCAGATAGCAGCCGGAACCAAATTCAAAAAACTCTTCACCGGCAACGACTACGTGTTCTACAATTACGCGCTGGATGTCAACGATTCTCTCTACTTCTGGGGTCGTAATAAGAGCTTTGTCGGCGGCGATGGCGCCGTCAACAACCAGGAAGGCACCCTGCCCAATGCAATGGATATCCTGAAACCGACCCTGCGTACACCGATTGCGATAAGCCCTACTCAAACCACCAGCTATAACTTTACCCCCTATACCCTAAAGGCTCCGGCCGCCCGGACGATCGCCTCCGCCGGCGCTACCTTATCGGCAACCTCCACCGCCAGTCTGCTGACGAGCCCGGGCAAACCGAACTATGGATATACCATCACGAAATACCATTGGACAAAGAGCAGCGGTCCAGTAGCCTATACGATCACGGCGCCCGACTCGCTGACTACAACCGTGACGGGTCTGACCACGGGCACCTATATCTTCACGATCCAGACGACCGATAACAATACGGCTACGATCAGCGCCAATGATACCATCGTGGTTGCAAGCCATCCGGTGGCCAATGCCGGCGCCGACCAGGCGATAACCTTACCGACGGATAGCGTCACGTTGTCCGGAACGGGTACGGAGACCAATGGTACCATTGTGTCTTACAAATGGACACAGATCAGCGGCTCGACAGCGGCGGTCATCGACTTCGATAGCCACGCATCCACAAATGTCAGCGGTCTTGTCACCAATAGCTATCTCTTCCAACTGACGGTTACCGATTCTCTCGGAGCGACGGCCGTCGACACCGTGAAGGTGACCGTGAATCCAGCCCCTCCCGGAACACCCGTCTTTATCGTGAGTGCAGGCCCTGATAAGACGATCACGCTTCCGACCAATAGTCTGACGATCACCGGAGTCGCAACCGTCCAAAACGCAACCGTGGCGACCTGCCATTGGACACAGATCACCGGTCCCTCCACGGCCACCTTGACGGGCACCGGCTCCATCTCGCCGACTGCCAGCAACCTGGTAGCCGGAGTCTATACCTTCCAGGTAAAGATCACCAGCACCACCGGCCTCTCGGATAGCGACCGGGTCAACATCACCGTCAACAGCACCGGAGGTTCATCGACAGCTACGGCATTACTCAACGGAAATAGCCTGGCATTGAGCCCGGATAAGGGGTTCAGCCTTTACCCGAATCCCGTTCCGGCCGATCAGATCCTTACGCTCGAAGGCCGCAACTGGGGAACCGGCCAGGTGAAAATAAACATCTACGATATCAGTGGTCACCGGGTGCGGCAGATCCTTATCGATGGAGCGGCAACCAGTTTCCGTCAGTCGGTCCCTCTCCGCGGATTAAAGAGAGGCGCCTACCTGCTGTCCATTGAGTCGGCAGACGGGAAAAAACCAATCGTGCTGAGGTTCATTGTCCAATAAAAGGATGTTGATTTGCTAAAAGGGTTCCTTGACAAAGGAGCCCTTTTTTGTGCGGGTAACAGCCCGAGCCATGCCCTATCCATGAAAATTTCCGGCAATCCCCTCACTGCAGTCTTATTGCCGGGATATCGTTTACTTTCTCTCATTCAAATCACTCCTTAAACTTGATCTACATGAGAAAAACACTGCTCGCCATTCCTGCGATCCTCTTCTTGTTGACATCCTGCGTAAAAGAATATAGCAACCTGTCCGCTTCTTCTACCGGGACGGCTCCGGGTATGCCGATTCCAAAAGGGGGCGCCACACCCCAGGTGGTACAACCCCCGGGCTATGCAGAACTGATTTCCGTGAATAACGGCGAATACTACCAGGCGAATTGGAAAACGCTCAGTATCCAGGTATATCCATACTTTACCTATCGGACCCTGGATGATTTTAACAATCCCCTGCCGCCAAGAAATGGCGATTTCCTTTGGCCGACCCAGGGGATCATGAATGTTGGACCCGACGCAATGGTCACCTATGCGGGAACGCAGTTGCCATACAATCAATTCGTGATTACACAGGGGATCTTCAGTGCCGGTGCAGGAGATATATCCGGCGATATCTCTAATTTCGAAACCGCCTCGAATACCGCCTGGAGCACCTATCAAACCCAACTCCAGGCCTGGATCGGGACAGTGATAGGCGCTGTTGCCACTGGCCAATATAATGTTCCGACGGCGCCGGTGCCCAACATGCCTTTTATAAGCACCTTTTTTACCGCTCAATCCATGAAAGGTGGTGCAGGCTTTGTAGTGATCCCCGGGAAATTTATCCGGATCGATCACGGCTCCACTTTTGCCATTGCAGACCTAAGCTATCCGGTCCCCCCCGATCCTCCCCCCGCAACTTGTTCAGTATGTATTTACTGTCAGGCGCATCCCGACGACCCCAATTGCCCATAGCATAAGAAAGCATTTTTAGCCTTATATTAGTGTGATGAAACCCACACACTTATTATTGATCATTTCAATAGTACTATCCCAGCTTTGCTTTGGGCAAATCGGCCAGGATACCCTATCAAAAATTGAAAGAACGGTAAGTAAATATCAACCCCTTGGCCCGGGCTGTCAGGTATCGATCTCAAGAAATGGACAAACGATCTTCTCCAAAGCCTGGGGCATGGCGGACCTGGAACACAAGGTCCCCCTCACCACCAACTCGGTGATCGAAGCAGGCTCCGTATCAAAACAATTCGTCGCGGCATCTGTTCTTTTATTGGAACAGCAGGGAAAACTCTCCCTCGACGACGATGTCAGAAAATATATCCCCGAATTGCCGGACTATGGCAGTCCCATCCGGCTGCGCCATATGCTGCATCATACCAGCGGGTTGAGGGATTGGGGCTCCGTAGCCGAACTCACCGGCTGGCCGCGTACAAAAAAGTTTTATTCAAATGAAGATGCACTGGAAATTATTGCCCGTCAAAAACATTTAAACAACGAACCCGGCGCCGAGTATATCTACAGCAACTCCAACTATAACCTCTTTGCGATTATCATCCAACGGGTGAGCGGCTTGACATTGGCGGTCTTTACCCGGAAATATATCTTCGAGCCGGCCGGGATGACCCACACACAATGGAGAGACGACCCGAACCGGATCGTGATCAACCGCGCCATCGCCTATTCAAGGTCGGACAGCAGCTATGCGACGGATATGCCCAACGAATACGTGTACGGGAATGGAGGCCTGTTGACGACAACCGAGGATTTATTGAAATGGGATAATTTCTATCAGCAGGGACAGTTGGGCACGCCCTCCTTGTTCCCAAAACAAATCAAAACGGAACCCTTGAACAATGGAGTGATCAACCCCTATGCAGCGGGACTATTTATCCAAAAGGTCAGGGGCTGGGACAATATCAACCATAGCGGCGCAACGGCAGGTTATCGCGCTTATGTAGAGACCTATCCGGAATTGGGCCTGTCCTTCGCCGTCCTGAGCAATAACGGACAGGTGAATATAGTAGAGGTGGCAAGGACACTCAGTAAACTGTTCACCCCCGAAAAAACGGGTAAGGCCGCAGCCAAAGACGCCCGCCCGAATGGCGCACCCCGAGACACCACTCCTTTCACAAAAGTCGATCCCGCGGATCTCGCGATCTATGAAGGAAAATATTTCTCAGACGAAACAAACTCTTCCCTCACCATCACCAGCGACAACGGCAAGTTGATGATCCATGTGAAACCCAATGCAGATTATCCCCTGAAGCCGGCATATAAGGATGCATTCACAATAGAGGCGCTAGGCTGGGATCTGCAGTTCATCAAAAGCCCCGAAAACAAGATCCTCACACTAAAAATAAGCCTCTCCCGGGCCAGAAACGTAGAGTTCAAAAAAATACAATGAAACCGTCCATCAGCCGCCAATTCCCTTAATCTTTATACAGCCGTCTCATATCCCCGCCTCTTATTAAAATTGCATTGTGGTTTTCAACCCTTTAACTAAACAGTATGGGTAAAAACTCTTACGAGTTCGGCTAAACCGAAAAATGGGTGTTTTAACGGGTAACGCCTGCACTCTTAATGTACTAACTTAGAAAGAAGATCATATAATTTAAAGCGATCATTCTTTTACTTCCCTTATTTCCCCTATCATGAACCATCCGCGCAGACAATTCCTGAATCAATCGCTGCTAATAGGAATAAACCTCCTGTTTTTCAAATCCATTTCCGGAAATATGATCCTCCAACCGGATTCATCTTTTCCCCACGCATCGGACCCTGTTGATTTTGGAAATTTGCTCATATCCTATTCCAATGCTTACCAACTCAACAGACAGCGGGATCAGAATGCCATTACATTAGGAGCGCTCGCCTCCATATATGCAAAAACAAAAGAGAATAATATAAAAAGCAATAAAAGAGCCGAAATCCTGAAAAATATCGAATCGGATCTCACTACAATCCGAACCTTTTCCCCCGACACCTTGAAATATGCCCCATATTTCATTAATGAAAACAATAACCCCGTCAATTTTAATCCCGAGGATATGGCCAAAAGTATTGGGTTGGGCATTTCTGTTTTTGGCACGGTCGCAGGTGCATTAAGTGTGCCCGGTGCATTGGCATTGACCATAGCAGGCACATTGGCAGAACCTACGCTTACTTACCTGTCAACTCCAAACCTGGACCTTTCTCATGACCCATTCTTAGCAAATACCTCCAATGCTGATCTGGAGATTATTACTCAATGGGCCCTTCAGAGTTCTTTAAATATTGCAGCTAAAGACTCCAATTTTCATGCATTCCTTTATGACCCCAACACTCAGTCCAATCTGCAGATCAATCTGTCACAGGGTCTCGCCGATATCGCGAATAATTTACCGCCCAATATTAAACAGGCAATTAGCCAGGAAGTAGCCCAGGATGTCGACAATATCATTAAAAACCCTGGCCTCGCAAAAGACCTGGCCGCTTCCATTAAACAGGGGATCAGGAACAGCTTGGCCGGCCTGAAAAATCAGGCAGATCTGATTGCACAAAAGCAGAAAGAAGAATTGAGTTCAATCGAAAAACAACGGGAACTCCAGGCTGCTCAGGCCGATTTTGAACGAATAAACCGCGAGATTACCGGCGGCATCGCCATAGGCACGGCATTCTTCAAGTATATTTTAGGTGATCCCGACGCCGCCCATGTTCTTCAATCCGTAACAGGTGCAGCTCAAAAGATCTACAATGCAGTCAATCAGTTTAACATCGACCAGGGAATCCTTTCATTAACAGGTAGCTTTATCGGAGGTGCACAGATGCTTTTTTTCGCATTTGGGAAGTCCCAGGATCAGGAGATACTGGAGACGTTGGCCGAGATCAGGAAAACCTTGTCGCAAATAGTAGAGCAGCTCAATGAAATAGAACACCAGCAAGCAACAATAATAGAAGGTCTAAACAAGATCTTTTCAACGATGCAACTAAATGCGGCAGCAGCTGAGGCCCTGCTCCAAAACCTGCAATCATCATTGGATCAAATGCAGCAAGATGTCAATGCCGGTTTCAGGATGAACGATGAAGTGGGATTCGGGTCGCGCATCGACCTATGTCTTTCACATATCCGTAGGAGGACAGATCCTATACATTCCGCCGGCTTTATTAACCAGTACAACGACGATCTCGCAGCTTTCTATTCCTATGCGAAAAGAACCTCTAAAAAACCGACATTTGCCGGAAATGTGGAGGTCCAATACGATCTTTCTATGGCAGCCGAAGAGATCAAAGTTCGAAAAAGGGTGGATTTGCTCTTTGCGCTCATACCACAATTCGGAAGCCTAATCGCCACATTTCCAAAAGAGCCTTCGGCTATGATCGAACCATTGTCTAATCCGCTTACCTGGGCTCAAGGAGTCAATGCCTATCTCGAAGCAAGGGTCCTCGCGGCTGACACTGTCATTGCCGATGACAAGCAATGGCTTCCCGACCTTTGGAATGAAGGGCTCAGAATCAATTCTTTTACAAAAAACGCCGGTAGCTACCGTTTCGTCCAAAGTGCATCCAATGCCTATAAAGTCGCGGCAGGTATTGACCAGGATCCCTCCGACAGTTTCCTGTCCCAGTCTTCTTCGTTGCTTGGACTGCTTTACCGCTCGCTCCGACAATATGAAAACGACCAGTTAACACCTGTGTACTCGATCTCGGCAGCTTCGTCGAGAATGATAACCAATGGCATGACAGCCTATTCGACTGGCCCCTTCTCAAGTACCTTTCCTGTTTTGGTCAGAAACGATCCGTTCGAGATGGCGGTTAGCGGTAACTATCTAAAAAAAGAGGGCGGAGTATTTGAACAGAACAATGTCAGAGTGAGCTCGCGCTATACCCTAACAATCTTGCAAGGCCCAAATGCAGGACAGCAATTATTGAATGGTGTTTTGGAAGAACATATCATTAATGGATTTGGGCAGAATGGGATCTATCGGGTATGGAAACCTGTACCTGGAACGGACGGTGGATCAGATCCACATGAGTTGCTGGCAGCAGCCTTCAATCTGCTGCGAACGGTTAAAGACTATGACATTATACAAAAGAATCTGGCACTCCATATTCGGAAAGTACTGACCGCCGCTACATTAAAATCATTTGAAGGAACAGCAGCCATACTGCAATTGGTTTCAACCCTCGCCCAATGGCGGTGTGCGTCAAATGGAAAAGAGACGATGTTCGCCTCCCTTGCAAATAATCCTGGCGTCACTACAGTGGAAGAACTCGTCGCCGTTCTTAACGTTTATATCAATAAAGGGTTGCCAAGGGGAGAGTCTTATTTTTTCCCGATTACCATCGCGGTTCGTAAAATGCTGTTGGATTGCGCAAACAAATACTTGTCAATCAGTGAGGGAATAGATCCCCAAAGAGGAATCGCTGCGATAGATACAACAATGAAAAAATTGGCAGCGTTCATGAAAACCAGTGATATTCCCTTTTCATTACCTCAAAAGAAGGGGGCCTATTAGTAGGTGATCAATGGATTCACCCAGTACGCCATCGCCCCGAATGAAGGGAACTCGTTCGTCACCTGCAGACAAATAACGACAGACTGGTTCTGGTAGGATGAAAGATCGGCTTCCACTTGAGTCAACATACCGGTATAGCTTTTGGTCTCATTGATTACGGCATTGGGAATGGGCGTTGGGGTATTGGGCGTCAGGACAAACACCTGGAACAGTATGTTGATATTTGTTGCGCTGCCCGGAGCCGCTCCTGGTGAAAACCCGATATGTGCTGTGAATTTACCCATCCCATTCAGCGTAAAAGCGGGATATACCGCCTTCACCGAACCATAGGATCCAGCCATCGTGAAAGTCCTCAATGCCTTATAAATGCCGCCCGTCTCCAGCTGTACATGCTCGTCAACTCCTGCGGATCCCATGACATTGGTAAAAGGCTGCCCCCATACCAATGGGTCGTAACTTGGAGGCACAGCTGGAACCGGGGTGTTGATAAAACTAGTCCAGGTAGCCGACGGGGCCTTGTCTATCAGTGAATAGCTGCGGACAGGAAGACTATCATCACCCTGCGGTGGAAGAGCCGGTAATTTTTCGAGCATCCAGCCGATCACCTGTATCTCCGGATTTTGAAGCTGATTCCCTCTTTGGGTGCCTACAAGGAATGGACCGAAGGTCGCCGCTACGACAGGGCTGCCCGATGCCAGGGACTGACCTTGTATCAGTAGATTTTTGATCACGATAAGTCCTACGGGCATACTCGTCAGGTTGGTCGTTGTATCATTAAAAGTGGTCAGTTGTCCCTGATATTTACCCGGTATATAACAGGAATTGTCCTGTATAAAAGGTTCAAAAAACCAGGGTCTGGTGATATCCACTTTTCCATAATCAAAAGAGATGGAGATTGTATTATCGGGCGCGGGGGCTGTTGGATCCGTCACCGTAAAATTATGGCTGGTCCAGAATCCATTATTGGTCGGCACGTACCAGTCCGTAGGTGCAGCATAAGAAGGTCTGAATTGTGTACCAGGCTGGTTGCTTGACTCCAGCCGGACCAATTCGTATTTATCGAGCGCTTGTTGTCTTAATTCACCAAAACTGGCAACATTGACCACATCGACTACAGTAGCCGGTGTCACCAGTTGATAGTAATACGTCTCATCGATGGAATTGGTCCCCGAAAAAAATACGACCCCATTTCCCTTATCGATGGGGATCTCATTCACCATACGGGAAAAGTTTTCGACCGCAAGATTGGGCGTCGCATAATCCGCAGCCGTTATGGGAATATGTGATTGGCCAAATCTAAGAATGATCTGCCCTTCATTCAATCCCATATTGAACTGACCATAGAAATAGCTATTAAGCGCCTGGTACACCTGATCGGGAGAAAATGCCATAAAGGATCGGTTATATACGGATTAAGAATTGCCGGAGGTGACATACTGACTACTGTCGACAGAAGGGCTACCGGGATTGATTGCGGATATATACCCAAGCAGCTGGATTCCGGGTATCACAAGGGATTCGCCACTGGCATCGCAGGTAAAATCCCTGGATTGCTGCGAATGCGAATAATGTCCGCTTACTGAAAAAGGGCCAAATCCGATCGAGGTACTACCACTTACACTCGACGAAGCGCTGGCCCAGTCTGCCTGCCAATTGTCCCATTTGATACTTACGTTTTTTACCAGGATCAGACTGGTAACAAGGGATGGCAGAAAAAGCGGCTCCACCTTATCCGTGGTGAGTTGCTGCGCCATAGTCCCGTCCGAGATACAATTCTTTTTGTAATCACCCATCAGGAACCAACCCTTCAGATTGAGCAGAGTGGTATCCAGCCAGGGTCTGATAATATCTACCGTACAATAGTCAAAGGATATTTCGAGATTATTGGTTTGTACGTTCAGATTGGTTTGTTGACTGTCGCTGTTAAATCCGCCTCCCACCGACCATAAGCCGACGCTAAAACCACCTCCGCCGCCATAGGCAGTCTGGGAAGCCGAGTAATGGCTCTCCGAGTGAAAGTCCGTGGTGGAGTACTCGTTCCATCCATCGTCATTGTCCTTATCATACCAGGTATTGGGCAATAAAACGGTATATGGAATTTTCCCGATGCCCGTGAATTCTAAAAGACTATTGGTAAACCGGTCTTTGGATTGATTGATCAGGGCCATCGAAGGATCGCTGCCGCGTGCGGAAAGGATGTTTAAAGCCTCTTCGATATCCTCCTTGGACCCGGAGTTTACCCAATCTTGCATGGCCTGTTTTTTGTCGTCATCATAAACGACGCCATCGAGGGGCCAGTTATTTCGTTTTACCGGGTCCGTAAAACTGTCTGCGTAGGCTTTGTTATAAGCTTTTTCCTTTGCCGTGTATTTATCCCGATAGTCCTGGTAATCTTTAAACTCAGGGGTTGTGGAGCGGTCTGCATTCTGTAGTTTCGACTTTGCGTTATCATATGCCTGCTGCAGGGCAGGGCTCAAACCCTGTACCAGCGGAATGCCGTTAGCACCGGTGATAATGGCGTACCAGGTGTCGCTGACCCTGCTTGACCCGGGCATGACGGACCAGTTATTGCTCATCTGTAGCTTACTGTCGGTCAGCAGGAAGGTATTAAGATAGGATTGCTGACTTTTGGACACGGCGGCAACAGTGCTATCACTGACATTGGAACTCCCGGTTTTTGGTGCATTGGTTGGATCCGTGGCTGCGGCTCGGGGTATCGGCTGATCGAGATTGCCACCGGTAGGCTCAAATGGGTTTTCATAATCCTCTTTTGTAATGGGCAGGCCAATCGATCGGAAAGAAGCAAAATACCCCTCCTGCATTTTATCGCCTTCAGGGGTGAGCCCGACCGCTTTTAGTTCGAGGTCCTTTAATATTTTTAAAACATCTTGTGCCATGATGAAAGATTTATTGGTTTTTAGTTGTCGCTTGTCGGCACCAAGTTACGATGTCCATTAATCGTGGAGAACGGGAAAAACACCCATATCGTGCCTATTCCCGACACCGTTAAAACACCTTTTTTTCATCAAACACTATGGAAGTCACTGAACACGGAAATACTCATCCGGCTGATCATTCAGGCGGAAGGACACCGAAGCCGCAACAACGTCCATCAGGCGTGTGACAAGTACAGTCGAAGGTCTTTTGAAAGAAATGGCTCTCTAATTTGTCATCACCTTCTACCGCGAACCGTAGCCCGGATACTTTTATCTGGCGTTCATCCAACCCCAGCAGCTTGGCGACAGCCTGGTGGGCGGCTAACAATGCATGACGCTTGATAGGATCGGAAAGACTTTTTAAATGCGCGTCTAACATTTCACTGGCTTTTGAGGCGGTTTCTTTGTTTCCCATTTGTCAATTTTTTAGCGTGAGTAAATTTGTATGGTGTCCATGATGGGGCCACTACTGTTTGAAGTAGCCCCGACCAGGTTGATGGTGCCAGTGTAATTGGTATGATTAAGGGTGGAATCACCCAGGACAAAGATGAAAGAACATTGGCCCATCGCATTGCTTTTGCCATTGGAAGTACGATAAATTCCTAGGGTTTCCGTAAACTTATCGTCCCATGCGACCAGCGTGACAGCGGCGCCCGCAGTGGGCGTCCCTCCGCCTTTTCGCGATAATTGGGCATAAACGGTGTCTTCCGTCTTGAAATTGGGTGATACCTGGAGCGTTGAGGCGCTTAGGCTGATCTTATCCGGAAAAACGGCATAGAAGGTTATGATGCTGTCTTTTTCGACGCCGGCATACGTAAATTTGAGACGCGCCGAATCCTTTTTGGCAGAACTTTGCAAGATCACCTGGGCGATAAGTTCAAGATTGTTGGCCGTATCCAGTTTATATTGCGGAGTAATGCTGAGGGATTGCATCCCATTATTCACAAAAGTGCCGGCACTGGTGGTCACGGAAAGGTTAAGGGCCGATATATTGATACTGTCCTTCAAATCTCCTTTTAAAAAAATAAGGTTCAGTGTATCTTTGGAAGCCCCGTCAGCAGGCAACGAGTCGAGTGTAAAGCTGATCGACAGGTCATTGAGCTTATCGTTATAAATTGTAACCGGCGAATAACTGCTGTTTTTTATACATCCGGCAATAAGAACGGACATTATGAGGATAGCCTTGGGTTTCATATTGTCTATTTTATCAAGGAGACCATGTTTGAGAAAATTTGATTGAAGTCATACGATACACCGAAAAACGGTAAAAATCCAACCGTCGTATTAGCGATCAGTTGATTAGGGTTATCTTTTTTGACAATCATCGTCCCGGCAACGATACGCAAACCATCGGTGTTGACGCGGTAGCCAAGCCCCGCCAATAGCGCGCTACTGCCAAACAGGTTATTAAACTTACCGGATTCCGCAACGGACAGGATGGTGGCGCCCAGAAAAAAGGAGTAACGGGCAAAAGGACGATAAGGCCGCCGGGAAAAAGGAATATCGGTATTGCTATAATGAAAGTTCCAGTGAATGCCAAAATAGGGAGTGACCCGACCCCAATTGTTTCCATACGCCTTGGTAAAGGGTGGACTGTTGATGCCATAGTCGATCAGACCGATATCCGCGGTAAGCTTGAAGCCCTGGCGCGTGGTTAAAGAATAGGTATAGGAGTCTCCCGCAAATAAATTGACATTTTGGAAATAGGGGTTGGCGATTATTTGATTGGTATAGGCGCTTTTTATGGATTGGATCTTCCGGGTATAGAAAGCGAGCAGGCTGTCGATCCTATTGATATCCGATAAGGCCGAATCACATACGGTTTGCTTCAGGTTATTCATGTATTGCCCTACCAATGTCAAGGTGTCTGTCAGGTTGGTCTTATCCGATGCATAAAGATCGGGATCTTTCAATTTAGCGCCGAAGGAGTTAAAGAAGATGACAAAAGGGTTTTGGTTGTCCTGCTGCATCATCCCCAGCAAAAAATTAAAAAAACCTGTAGAATCCTGTTTACAGGTATAACAAGAGGCAAGCGTCTTTAGCGCCGGAGGGATACACTTGCCGCTATAAAAGGCAAATAGCGCATTTTTCAAGGTATCGGTTGCCAATAGCTTAAGAATTCGGTAGCTCGAATCGAGATCCAAAGAAAGTTTGTAGACGGCGAAGAACTTATAAATGTCATTTTTTATATAAACCCCCGTATCCGTATAGTTGCGTCCTTTTAAATATGGGAAGGCAGGGGCGTAGTCATAATAAGGAATGCTTGCCAGCATGTATTTGGCGGTTATTACCTTATAAGCATTTTTATATAGACCAGCTCCTTCCTTAAAGGATTTACTGGGCAGGTCCGTTGAGTCGGGAGAAGAATAATTCGCTTTGTAAATGGTCTCCCAGTCATATACCAGCTTCTTGTAAGACATGTAGTTCGAATAGGGCGCTCTTTTAATGGAATCAGTCAGCGAATCCAATGCACGCTTGTAACTGCGGTAGTCGCCCTTGGCGGATCGAAAGTAGTCTGCAAAGCCTACCGTGTCGGTAAGCGTTTTACGGGCAAGCCGGGCATCGTCCCTGGCTAATTGGTATGCCATCGTCGAATCCCGTAAATCCTTTAGCCGCGCAAATCTGGGATCCGCGTCAGTATATACTTTATAGTCAGCAGACAATTTCCTTTCGTTGGCATCCGGGCTCCCGCTGGGGTTTCGCGCTTCATGTGCCTGGATGAATTTAACCAATGCCCTGTTGAGCAGCGGAAAATATTCGTTGCTATTGATGCTGGTGGAATAACCGAATATATAGCTCTTGCCGCTTTTTAGAAAGACAGGTGTATGAATGGTCAGACTATATTTTGGGCCGGTAGGATCAGTGTTGAGCTCAAAAGTGTCCGCCTGGATCAACAGGACTATATGCTTTTGCTTTGGCGACAACGCGTCGATGGCTTTCTGGAAATACACGGAGGCGGAATCATATTTCCCATTGATCAGCTTTCGATAGAATTTATTTTTGGTCTCCAAATAGCCGATTGAACGAATATTTACTTTTTGATTGAAGAAAAATTGTAACACCACAGGAACGTCAAAGGGAATGCCTTGGAGATTGCTGTTCTTACCATCGAAGGACGCCACATAGGGAGACGGGGCAGGTGAGGAACTGCTGCTAGCTCCTCCCGCCGCCGGAGACGAGGCAGCAGCGGCGCTGGGAGAACTTGCACCCGAACCGGAAGAGGATTTCCCTGAACCCTTTTGCCCATAAGCGCCCAATGAGGCGGAAAAAAGGAAAAACAAGAAGGTCGCAAATAAGAAAGGCTTATTTCTGCAGGCCGGGTAATTCATTTTGGGGATAATATATTATTCAAAAAAAAGAAGCAGTTTGGCGGGAGAGGATTGCGGAGATAAATGTAAACAGTTTATTTGATATTCGTTAGAGCAGGCCCGATAATGGGTGTAACCCCCGGCCCTTCCCCGTGTTTTCCCCGTTTTTTTCAGTCCTCCCATCCCCTTTCTTTGTACGAACCCTTTTACCCCTAAATCAATCACCATGACAAAAAAATGCTTCATCGGGCTATTCACATTGATCAGCCTTACCGCCCATAGCCAAAATTCCACCAAGTACACGCAGCTGTTTGCCCACGTTAGCAAGGATACTTCCGTAAGCACTAACGACCGGTCTCTGATGTACAAAATTTATAAGGACACGAGAGACTCCTTTAGCAATAGGGCTGTCCAGCTCGAAATTAGTGCCAGGACCATCTTTAACAATTCCGTCGCCGCACAGCCGATCCCCACCAGCGCGGATGGCATTACAGCCTATGATGCTCAATTCGGCACCACAAGATCGGCCCAGGAGATACAGATCACTCAAGCAGGAAAATACCGGCTGGAAGCAAAGAAATTCGATTACCTCTTCAGGACCCAGGGCAAGCTTAACCATATCTTCCAAAAGAGCGGCTTTATTAAGAACTCCGTGGATGCCCAGCTCTTTTATGAGAACGATGCAAGCAATACTTCCGCTAAATTCCTAAATAATACCCTCCTGTCTTTTGGGACCGACGCCAGTACTATATCCATTTATAATGAACTTTTTGCCGATTATTTTGGTCCCATTAGACTAGGGGTCGGCGTGTTGCTGAACAACCAGTCACTCTCGGACCAGTCGGTCAAGCAGGATACCGCTAAGATGCAACAAAACGCCATTCAAACCCTTATAGGTGGCGGTGGCAACGGTACCGTAAATATCTCCCTCCCGCTCTTTAGCTATGTGACCAACGATAATAAATTCTATGTCAAAATGCTGTTCAATCCCCAAACCGGTGTAAATGTACCCAAGATCGGCACTTCAACCTCAAGCCCTGCATACAATTGGGACATAGGCATCGGGGGAAGCGTATATTATACAGGATCGAATGGAGCTATAACTTTCTTCTCCAATTACCGCTTCTCCTACCTGGGCGGGTCGCCTGAATTTTATCAGGGATTGAATAAACCGGATAATAAGGCATTTTTCTTCAATCAAATATCGATAGGGATGGCTATCACCTCCTCCGTCAGGTTTAGCTGGAATACTTATTACGGAGATCCCTTTGTGAATAAAACCTTCCCACACAGCTTTTCCGTCTCGATCATCCCTAACTGAGCGACGCCGGCCGGCATTCCACCTCACGCCCCGGTGGCAAACTGAACATGCATCGGATCGGGTGTTGCGAAATGTCTGCCGTCACTCCATCCCTGCTGGCTCCAAAGGGCATACCACCAGTCCGGAAGGGTTCGCACCATCGGCTTTTGATGCGGATTATGGATGGGGTCCCAATCGATGGCAATCCCATACGAATGGAGGGATAATTTTGTCGCATCGCCGGTACTCGGCCGGAAGTTGAACCCGCCCCCTGTGATATCCAGCCGCAAATTATGCAGCCATGCCCGGACCGCATCGTCTTCTGGCGCGCCGCCTATCTGTTGCACCGCATAGGCCCAGATGGATTGCAGCACCTGCTGAAAACTGTCTTTTAGCAAATAATGTATCGAAATTCCATTTACAGGGGTCAGTGAGGTGGGGCTGGACTGGTAGAATAATTGCCAGCCAGGCGGCGGGGGAACGGTAATAATGCTGGCACGATACCAGGCGTGGTTCAATGACCTGTCCGCGTTGGAGGGGTTTCCGAACATCGCGTTTATCTCTGCATATCCGTTGGGTGTGTTCATGGCTTGAAATTTTAAATGAGTTTTTGGTTATTAGAAATCAATGTTCACCGGGCTTGGGGTGGTTTTATCGATCTGGCCGTTCCAGGTAGTAGTTAGAACCGTAGAAGGCGGCGGCGGCGTTCCCGCGGGTACCGAACCGCTCCAGTCCGCCTTGATCGTATAGGCGCCCGCAGCGATATTGACGGCGTTGAAATTGAAGCTCGGCGCAGCCGGATCGGGTACAGGATGAATGGTATTACTACCCTTATCGACAATGGATATGACAGCATTGGGAAAGCCGCCGGTGGCCAATGCATTCAGCACAGCAGGCGACAGTTTAGCGGAGGTCGCCGGTGAAAGGCCCAGCTTTATCTTTAATTGATCTACCACTTCCGGCGGTGTCGGGTTCTCCCTTGTCTTCATGGTCAGGTAGGTAGCGCTGCTGATCCCGGTGAGTGCAAGCAAGGTACTATCCAGCACGGGCAATACGTCCGTTGTCCCTGAGGGCGGGTTGTTATACCGATAAAAGTAAATGACGATGGCGATGATCGTCCAAACCAGGTTCTGAAACCGGTGGACCGAAACACCCTTGCTGTCGGACAGGATATCCCTCAGAAAATTATTGGTCGAAGGCTGATCTTGTATCCGGGGTATCCCCTGCTGGATCTCAGTCGTATCCACGATAGCCCCCACCGCAAAGGTACCCGCGGAGATGCCCATCAGGATCAACGCCGTATTGTTTATGACCAGGGGGTCTCTGCCGTCCCACAGAACGGCAAAAGTATACACCGATCCGATGATAGTGATCCAAATCACCAATTGGGTTCGCGCCAGCGAATATGGCGGGTCGACGGGGTCTGTGTTGCCAACGGCCGCGTTGGCAAGGGCCTGCCCCTGCAACTTGCTTCCGTCCCCAACCACATCGCGCAGGATATCCGAAAACAGGCAGAGGCCCAGCGCCAGCATCCAGATAAGCCAGTCGAGGAATAAGGCGATCAGCTGATTCCATTCCATATGACCCTTCGACTCGTACTGCGCGTCCAATAGGACCCTGTGATCATCCTGGATCTTCTTCGTCAGCGCACCCGCCCCGGCCCAGTCCTTGATAAAATTGTCGAAAGCCGGTTTTAAGGCGGGTCTGGCTACGGTATACTTATGTCCCGCGATTGCATTGTTGAGGCTGTCAATAATAAGTTTAGCCGCCGGGTCCGTCGTCTTGTTCCCGATCATCGGGGCGCCAAAAAGCTTTCCCGTTGTCGCTTTTATTTCATCTAAGCCGCTCTCCACATTACAGTGATCCCAAATGATGCCAAATAGTATGGCCGAAACAATGGCAATCACTACATAAATGGTTTTTTTAGACATAAAAATGATTTAGGGTTATTGATGGTTTTGTTGGACAATATGAGGCTCCAATATTAAATCATGCTCTCTCAAAAAAAAACGGGAAAAACACCCATTCCCGTTACAGCAGCTGCGTTCCTTATGACAGAATGGTTAAAAAAAGCTATTTCCCTAGCAATTGGGAGATCAATGCGCTGGCCAGCGGTGAAATGACCACCAGTGCATTACTAAGATTTTCTTTGAGAGAGACCTTCAGTCCCAGATGGTCTTCGAGTATCGCCTTATTGGAATTCCATAGGGTCAGATCGTGAGAGGAAAAAGGGTTTAATTTGTCAAGGATCGCCTTTCCTGTGTTGGTCATAATATAATAGGAAGGAACATATACCACGATGATAAAGATGGTGAACATCAGAGAATAAACATAAACAATCTCAGTTGGCATCAATTCGAAGGGGGCATCTGCGACAAGCATCTGACTGAGGCAGCGCCTTAAGGCCGAAGTGGTTACCACCGAACCAGAGGCAACCAGGATACCAAGGATCAGCAAGTAAAAATTCATCCCGCTTCGAATCCTTCTGAAAGCGTCGATCGTCTCATTTTTACCGGCAGGCCTGGTATTAAGGTTATATATATTGAAAGCGGACAAAACAATCCCGCTGAGACATAATGCTCCTACAATTATCACAGGTAATAGAAGCACAAAGATCGTGTCATGAGGATATTTAAATATAATCCGCAGGTCACCCATAATATTATCTGCGACGTAGGTAAATTGATTACCCTTATCAAGAAGAAAAAGAATCGTGCTGAAGGCAAAAGAACCCGCCAGGATATAAAACGATTTCCATTTATCATTAAGCTCCCCGACATTTTCAGCAATCTTACCGATCAGAGGCGCGATAAAAGCGAAGGAAATAGAAGATAGGGATATGATAAGGAAGATCCAAAGCAGCATCCGGGGGTTCCTATTAAAAAAGATCTCATGGGTCTTGTCTTTCATGAGCACACTGTCCTTACCTCGATACGCCTGGCTGAGTACAAAGTTGTCGTTAAACCGGATAGTATCGTTGCCCTTGGCCTTCGGACCTGCCTGATCCTGGTATTGATGGAATACCAGGAACGAGGTATGAGCCGTCGTTTGCAGATCAAAATGCATAATTAGCAGCGCGGCGGCGCTGAACCATACAGTACAGCATATAATTGCAGATAATGCCAATTTGAATGCGGAACGTTTCATATGTCTTGTATCTGCTTCAATGTACCTCATCTTCCTTGCACCTCTCACCGTGAAAACACCCAATTTTGGCTAAACTTAACGACATGGGTATTTTCACCATTTCTGTTGCGCGGGCGACACTCCACAAATGGGGCGAATTCAATGCCCGCTACCCGTATTGGCAGCAGCACTCGGGATCAGCAGGTTAAAGATCGATAGACCGATACCGAAACCGATAAATAATTTACGCTCATTGACGTAATATGGATGGTAGTTGCCAAATACCCATTGAAGGCCTGCCACCCCCATGAGTTGAATGCTGTTAAAGCTGAACGCTACATGCCCGCCCGTATACACACCCGGGAAAGAAAACGAACTTTTACCAAGTTGGGTCTTGACAGCGGCATTCGATACATGTGACGAATCGATGGTTATACTCGATATACCAAAAATCACCCCGCCGCCGAAATAGAAATTTCGAGGCGGCATGATATTATCG
>Ga0210389_10001529_pt1 | contig 18740 bp, 19 predicted proteins | sample IncBWH28OmetaG_FD_160127 | JGI IMG/M metagenome (GOLD analysis project Ga0210389, IMG submission 160127) | Forest soil microbial communities from Barre Woods Harvard Forest LTER site, Petersham, Massachusetts, United States - Inc-BW-H-28-O ...
TGGTGAACGTGGAGTACCGGCGGGCTCGCGTCTCCACCGCGCCAGCCGCAGTCGAGGACAGTTTGTGTGCCCTGCGTTGGGTGGCCGCAAACGCGGATCGGCATCACATCGATACGAACCGCATCGTGACCTCCGGCAACTCTGCGGGCGGCCATCTCGCCCTCACCACGGCCATGATTCCCGAGGGTTCGGGTCTGGACAACGAGTGCCCGGGCGTGCCACTGCCGAAGGTGGCCGCTGTGGTCGACTGGTACGGAATCACGGACGTCAATGACCTTCTCGAAGGCGCGAACCGACGGGCATATGCGGTGCAATGGCTGGGTTCATCGCCCGACCGTGCGGAGATCGCGAAACGCGTTTCGCCGCTGACATACGTGCGGCCGGGGTTGATGCCGGTACTCATGATCCAGGGTGACGCGGACCCGGTTGTGCCCTACCAGCACAGCCTTCGACTGAAGGCGGCGCTCGACAAAGGTGGAGTGAAGAACGAGTTGCATACGGTGCCCGGCGGCAAACACGGAGGATTTTCGCCCGCGGAGAATGTCGCTGCGTGGAGCGCCGTACGCGAATTTCTAAAAAGCAACGGCCTGCCGGCGAATTAGATCCCGCGTTTGCTCAAAACAGGAGTAACTCATGAAATCACCGGCATTCACGGTACTGTTGCCCCCCCTTCTTCTGGCGAGTGTTGGGGGCGCCTTCTGCCAGACACCTCCCGAGACGATTGATGGCCTCATAGCCGCAGCGAAAGTCGCGGCCGGCACGGATTGGGCCGGAACCTTTGTTCGGCTGTGTGTTCCGCCACCTGCCGCCACCGCTGCCCCGCCCGCTGGAAACCGGGGTGTCCCGGCACGCGAGACCTGGTACGCCGAACCGGCAAAGGTTGCCGACAACTTCTATTTCCTGGGCACGAGAATCCACAGCTCCTGGGCGCTCGTGGGAAATCAGGGCATCATCATCATCGAGGCTTTGTTCGACTACGCCGCAAAAGACGAGATTCTGGATGGCCTGAAGAAGCTCGGACTCGATTCGAACAAAGTCAAATACGTGATCCTTTCTCACGCTCACGGCGACCATGACGGCGGCGCCAAAATGCTGCAGGACACGATTCCGTCGGTGCACCTCGTCTACGGTGCGGAGGACTGGGACGCCATCGGCAAATCGTCGACCCATATGGGTGGCAAACCAAAGCGTGACGTCACGGGCGACGACGGGATGACGATCTCCGTCGGTGACGCCTCACTGCGGATCGTTACGATGCCGGGCCACACCCCGGGAACTCTTTCGTACCTCTTTGAGGTGCGCGACCACGGCAAACCGATGCGAGTCGCGTATGTGGGTGGCACCGCGATCCCGTTCAACGCCACCGCGGAATTTTATGACCGTTATATTGGGTCCTCGAAAAAGATGGCGAAGGCTGCCGCCGATTACGGCGCCACGGCCCTGATTTCGAACCATACGGAATTCGACGACGCTGTGTTCAAAGCCCATGCCGCAGACGACCGCAAAAGCGCGGAGCCGAACCCGTTCGACGTGGGCGCCGCAGCCGTGGCGCGCTATTTTGCTGTAGTTGAGGACTGCGCCACGGCTGCCAAAATCCGGGCAACAGGCAAATAGAGGCTCCGCTTCAACGCTCTGCCCCGTCCGCTTTACGCCCGTTCACGTGATGCCGTCGACCGTTCTCCCCTTCTTCACATTCGTCCTCGATAATCTGAATCCCCTTCTGCAGGCGAAGCGGCATTCGGATTTTCCACGGACGCGTGAACACCTTCGGATCTTCGATCGTCGCTTCGTAAAACAGCGTGTCGCGGTTTATGCGCGTGTAGCGCTCTACAACATGCAATTGCTCGCTATGGAAGTCACCGGCGCCATCCAGCCACGTTGCATCGCTGAAGCTCGTGACGTCCGCGACCAGCGTGTTTCCCTCCCAGTGTCCGCGTGAATCCCCCATCGCATACGCCAGCGCCTCGTTGTGTGGCTTGTCATCCAGGTAGATGATCCGGTACGCGTGCACATCCTGGTAGACCATATACACGGCGCGGTCGTTCTGGAAAATCTGGAACGGGGACTGCACCCAGGCGGCGCGCGGGACACCGGGCTGAAAGCATTTCGTTTCCGGATCGGCCGTCGCGCGATTCGCAAAATTCTGCTGTTGCGTGGCATGCGCCCCGGGCTGATAAGGGATTTTGCCGTCCGGCGGATCGACAATGACGTGCGCGCGTTCGAGACCCGAGTCCGCTTTGTTCCCGGCCATCCAGATGCCACGCAGATCGGCGCCCGGGCTCTGGGCCGGGCCGCGGTCGCCTGCCGCGGTCAGCAAGGCGGCAAGAATGAACATGCGGCTAATGTTTCTGTGCGGCGCCGGGATAGTGAACTTCACTCTTCTCTCCCTCGATACAGTCGTATTCAATCAACTCGGTACCCTTCGGCTGACGCCGCAGCGACACACGCAGAGTCCAGGGCCGTGAATATACGCCAGGATCATCGACACGCGCCTCATAGAGAATCGTGTCGGGCGCCTTCATCGTGAATCGTTCCACAACGTGTTCGTTCTCATCCACGAAATTACCCGCCTGATCCAGCCACGTTTTGCCATTGAAGTTGGCCACATCCACGACCAGCGTGTCGCCCTCCCAGTGCCCCCGCGAATCTCCGCCCCAGGCGCGATAGTTCTTCGGATGCGGGCGGCCATCGAGCGGAATGATGCGCACGCTGTGCTCGGTCTCGGAGAGCAGGACCACGTGGTTGCTGTCCTGTACGATCTCAATCGGAAACGGCGGCACCAGCGAACGCGGCACTCCATGCGTATGGCAGTGTCCCGTGGGATCGCGTTCGCGATGAATGTGATTGTCATTCGCCTGATCGAGGGCGGCCGAAAGATAAGGCAGTTTTCCATCCGGCGGATCTACGATTACCGACGGTCCGCCCGGCTCGTTGTAGAACGCCTTCTGCCCTTCGACATTGAATGCCGCCACGATTGCCGTGTTGCTCCAGACTCCCTGCAGATCAGGGTGGCCGGCGGCTTGCCGAGGCGGCTCAAACTTCGCCGGCTGTCCGAATGCGGCAATCGAAACCAGCAGAAGGAAAAATCTCATGTCAAATTTCTACCATTGCGCCGGGCCCGGTGGTGAACTAATCTCGTGAATCGAGTTGATCGGCGGAAAAATCTCGTATCGTGAGGTCCATGCCATGAAGATTCTCATTGTCGATGACGATCCGGAAATTCATCACCAGGTCCGTCTGATGCTCAACGATCCATCGTTGACTCTCGAGAGCGCAGGTAACTTCAACGACGCTTTAGTCCGTTTGCAGAGTCAACCGTACGACGTTGTATTGACCGATATTCCCGGGCCGGATCCTGATGGCTTTGCCTTTCTGGACCGAATCGCTGCGATTCGCCCACAAACGAAAGTACTCGTGATGAGCGCCGGCAATCGACGCGATCGGGTCGCCGGATCCATGCGGGGCCGCGCCGCTTCCTATGTAAGCAAGCCGTTCTCCGCTGAACAGCTGAAGGATGCACTCACAGAAACCCTGATCCTACGCATCGAGCCCGACGACATCGAAGTGCTGTCGGACAAGCCGAATTGGATTACGGTCAGAGCGCCTTGCAAGCTGGAGATTGCTGAACGGCTCACTCGTTTCTTCCGCGAGTTGCCTTCCGATCTGGACCAGGAGCTGCGCGACGGAGCCGCGACGGCATTCCGCGAGCTGTTCATCAATGCCGTTGAGCATGGTGGTCAACTGGACCCCGAAAAGAAAGTGGAACTGCATTTTATCCGCACCAATCGCAGCATTGTTTATTACGTGCGCGATCCCGGCCAGGGTTTTTCGATGGAAGATCTCCCGCACGCAGCCATTTCGAGTCCGGCAGATCCGCTCAATCACGTCAAAGTTCGCGAGGAGATGGGTGTTCGCGCCGGAGGATTCGGTTTGCTCCTCCTGAACAATTTCGCCGATGAGCTCATCTACAACGAAAAAGGCAATGAGGTGATTCTGATCAAGCGCCTATAGGTTTCAGGGACCTTCCCCAGCATGCGCTTCGGCCACGAAACCCTCCACTTCGAGATCGCCCAGGACGTCCTTCTTCGTGAACATGCGGATTTCAGATAACCGGCCATTCCGGACCTTGTTCACCCACGCCGCGTCGCCGATCAGGCCCCGGCCAACCGAGATCAGGTCGAACTCGCGATTGTTAAACCGTCGCAATAACTCGCGCAGTCCTGCCTCGCCGGTCGACTTCGCTTCTTTGCCGAAGAAATTGTCCATCACATCCGTATCCAGGCCAACGCTCCCCACTGCAATCACGGGAGCATCGGTCATGGATTTGGTCCAGCCGGCGATTCCCAAATCCGAATCCGGCCATTCGGGAACCCAAAAGTAGCGCGCGGACGCGTGGAAGACGTCGACGCCGGCATCGCGCAGGATTTTGAGCATCGTTCCGAGGTCCCTCGGCGTGCGCACGATCCGTGCATGATAATCGACTTCCTTCCACTGGGAAAACCGGAACGAGAGGGGGAAGTGTTCGCCCACGGCCTGGCGTATCGCCGCCACGATTTCGGCCGGAAACCGCACTCGTCTGCGAATATCGTCACCGCCATAGCCGTCCTCGCGGCGATTGGTATCCGCCCACAAAAACTGGTCCAGCAGATAGCCGTGGCATGCATGAACTTCGACGCCCGCGGCTCCGAGTTCCTTCGCCGCCAATGCGCCGCGGATGAACGCGTCGCGAATCGCGTCCAGATCTCCGGGCGTGGCAGCTCGGCCGTTTGGCTTGCCCGCGTGAACCAATCCCGAAGGACTCAACGTGGGAAATCGGGAATAAGGGCCATCACCGCCTTCTTTCCGAACCGCACCTTCATGCCACAGCTGCAGAAACATGCGGCCTCCGGCCCGGTTTACCGCATTGAAGCATTGTTCCCACGCGCTCATGGTCTGGTCATTGATACGGCAGAACATCGGCGTCTGCGTGGAAGAAGGATGATCAACGGCGCACGATTCGGTAATGATCAGCCCCACGCCGCCTTCGACCCGCTCACGGTAGTATTCGGCAAGCCGCGGCTGCGGCACGCCATCGTCGCACCACTGGCGCTGCATTCCCGGCATCACGAAGCGATTGGGCAGTGTGAGCCCGTTGATTGAAAACGGGGTAAACAACGGAGCCGGGTCAACTCTCGACATGGTCATTCCCTTCGAGGGAGCGTAGCGCAGCGTGTCCCGGCGAAAATCGAATCGGATTCAGGTGGCTATTTCCCCGCGGCTGCCGTCTTTTCCTTTGCGCGCGCCCCGCTAAGAGAGTCGAACATCGCGTAGTTGCCTTCGTGGCAGGCGTATTCGAAATTCTGGTAGCCGGGCTCCTGCGTAAGCGGGAATCCGATCTTGAATGACCGGACATATGTCTTCGGATCGTCCACTGTCACTTCATAGCGCATCTCGTTTGGCCCTACGCGCGTATAGCGTTCGACCAATCTCAGCGCGTCGCTCAGGGGAATGCCCCACCCATTCGCGCTGGCGGATGTTTTATAGCCCAGGAAATTCGTGGTTTCGACCACCAGGGTGTTTCCTTCCCAATGCCCTCGAGGATCGCCCATATAAGACCGGATGTTCGCACTGGCGTGAGGCCGCCCGTCAAGCGGAATGACGCGGGATTCATGAACCATCTCCTGCATGATGTCGACATAGCCTGGCGATTGTACGATCTGTTGCCCGTTGCCATAGACCACCGGATATATCGAGCCGACCACACCGCGGCTGATGCAGCGGATATAGTAGCTGAAATCCTCCCAGGAATCGGCTTTTGGATTTTGGTTATTGGCGTCTTCCCCTCTCGGCCTGTTCCGGGCCTCCGGAACCAATGCGGGTGTCTGCCCATCAGGTGGATCGACGACCAGCGATGTCTGCTTGCAGGGCCTTCTCGCGCGCTCGCCCCAGTGGTTCGGAGGACCGGTACCTACGCGGGCATCCGGCGCCACGGTTTCCACAAGATCGTTTTCATGTTGCTTTTCGATTTGCTTCTCCCGCTCATCGAGCTCCTGCTCCGTATAGTTAAGCCGGGTGCCGAATTTGGCAGGGCGATTCAGAGGAGTGCCGATGCAGTCATCGCCCGTCCAGGTACCCTGCAAATCCGGATCGCCCCACGGTGTCTTCGGCTGTACCCATGCCCGGGCCGCTAAAGCTGCTTTGGGCGCCTGCGCAACCAAGGGCTGGCTCGCTATAACAAGGATCGAAGCAGCAGTCGTTATTCCGGAGATGAGTCCGGCAAATCGGAATCCCACGAGAACTCTCCTTTCGCGATGCAAACGCGATTATGCTACTTAATCCTGGGCCGAGGGGCAAGCGTCCACTGCATCGTGTCCACTGCATCGTCCACTGCATCGGCGTGTCCACTGCATCGGCGTCCACTGCATCGGTCCCCGCGATCTTCTGGGGCGGGTAAGCTTTCCAGTCAGCCTGATTACAAGGAAACCAACGTTTTCCAAAGGCGTCTTAACCAGCAACCCGATTTAATGATGCCGCCGGCGGCTAAAAACGGCCTTTTACGGGATTGACGTTGTCTGCAAACCTATGAAACATTTGGCGCTTCAGGCCGGTTTCGAATCACCGACCATACTTGACAACATTCCAAGGCACTGACTTTTCTGCAAACCGCCCAATTCCATTTGCGGAAAAAAGAGCGGTTTGTATGTTTGTATACGATTCTTTCATGTAACAGATTTAAGACAGGCTGGTGTGGGCGCCCGAAAATCTTTACAATCTCGAAATTATGCGCCAAAACCGTGGTTGCCCTGGCCGGCGAACCTGACCTCATCATTTGCCAGAACGGTGGTGCTGTGGGTGCCCGCAAATCCCAACGCCTCCGGTCGCACATCTGCAACCCGAAAATTAAACGGTATCTGGTTCGTCTTCATGAGACCAACAATTTCATCGGTCAGCGCCTCGCCAACTATTGGTAATTTGCCTTGGTAATTTTGCCTCGGTAATTTTCCTGTCTTCATCAAATCCGAGCAATGATACACTGACGTAGCCCTAACGATCGAGTTCGAACTTCCCCCTAAGCTTGGCGAGGCTGTTTTCATGGGAGCCCGTGTTGGAGTTGCACAGGAAACGAGCCGCGATCCTGCGGTTTGCAAACCGGAATTGACTGTCAAACCCGCCGCCGCGCGCGGGTTGATACTGCTGGCGGCGGGCCTGTGTGCTGTCATAACCTTACCAGTTGCATGGATCGCCAGACAATGGATATCTACAGACGGTTTCGCCTATCTGGAGGTAGCAAATAATGCCGCAGAATTGTCTGCCTGGTATCTGGTGTCCAATGGGTGCTGGAGCCCGGCGTACCCGGCGCTGATCGCCGCGATAATCAAACTGGCCAACCCCCTTCCGTCTTCCCAACTGGCTGTGATCCACGCGCTCGACTGGGCCATATGTTCCAGCGCCTACGGGTGTTTTGGGTATTTGCTCTACACGCTCCTGCGATGGGTCCAGTATACGCACGCCGAGGTGTTCGAAAGTCGCTTGAAGCTCCGGAGCATAGTGACGTTCGCATACGCACTGCTTTTGTTTAGTAATATCCAACAGCTGTCAGTCTGGTCTGTTCATGGTTCTGATTTGCTGGTTGAAGCTCTGGTTTATTTGGCTGCGGGACTGTGCCTGGAATTGAGCCTACCAAGTTCGCGCCGAATGCATTATGCCACGCTAGGTTTAACCCTGGCACTGGCTTATGCCACCAAAGCAGCGCTGTTTCCGTTATCGATCATCCTGCTCATCATATTGTTCATGTGGCCAGTTGCCGACCGCGGAGGAAGAAAGGGAGTGCTGATAGCGGCCGGTTCGTTTCTTATCGCGTCGTTTCCCCTGGTAGCGGCGTTAAGCTACAGCAAGGGGCGCATTACATTCGGCGAGTCTGGGCGGTTGAACTATGCGTGGTACGTGAACGACGTGCCATATTCCACCCTTTGGGAAGATGAATTACCACACTCGCCAGTGAAAATCGCGGGCAATCCGGTGGTTCTGAAGCTCAATGGCCCGGCACGATCAACATGGCCAATTTGGTACGATCCGACCTACTGGTATGACGGGATCCGAGCACACTTCGATCTCCGGCAACAGATTGGAGCGTATCTGGTCTTCCTGGGTATCCGGCCTGGCAAAGAATACAACGCGGCAAACATAAAAGAGTTGTCTCAGAGATGGATTCCGCTCTTAGCCGGAGTGGCGACTTTTGTTTTAATGGGTGTTCGCTTTAATAAGAGCACCCATCGGTCTATAGTAAGGCACATATGGCTCTTCTTGTGGCCAGCTTCCGCATTTTTTATGTTTGCCTCGGTGCATCTGGAACAGCGCTACCTTATTCCCTTCATCGTACTGGGTTGGGTTGGTCTCTTTGTAGCCTGTTGCATTCTGATGAAAAGCGAGAAATCTACTCCGATAATCCTGGTAGTCACGGTCAGTCTTCTCATGACTGACGGCTGGACCCTGCTTTCGCTGCGCCACATCCCTTCCGGAGTTCCGCCCGTTGATATATCAGGCAGTCTGGAGAGGCTGGGGATCCGGCGCGGGGACGAGTTGGCGACTGTTGGCGCCCCGGGGATTCCGCCGGCTTACTTTCCCGCGTGGCTGGTCGGCGCACGTTATACCTATATCATCGTGGGCGACCCCGATAAGTTGGTTAAATTGCCGGAAGGCGTCGTTCGCACTGTTATTGCAGCGCTTCGTTCCAGCGGGGCAAAGGCCATCGTTTCAGCCGCGCGGCCGGCGTTTGAGGCTGATTCGGGTTGGGTCGAGATTTCGCGAGGCCTCTTCTTGCGGCCGCTCAAGTGATAGCTACGGGACGGCGACGGTTGATGGCCCCGTCTTGTCCGCACGCGAACGCGTATGCACTTTGCAGGCAAGATCCCATTTCCCGGCAATTCGCCCGCGCTGATGTCATCGTTGCGCCGGTCGTGGAGTGCCGGGCGATGCGCTGGGCGACTTCAATGGCCCCCGTTTTTTAGGTAGTCCGTTATCCCGAAAGTATGGCAGCCAGGCGCCGCTTTCAAATACCCGCATCGGTCGCAATGTCGCCAACTGCCTGATGCGCGCCTTCAACTCCACACTCGCCATGGACGGGAACGGGAGTTGTCGGACGAAACGGCGACTGGATAGTGTACCGACGTCAATGCTGCACAGTGATCAGGCCGGCGGTCGACAAAGTTCCGCCCACGTTCACAACCAGCGCCTGATCTCCGTCTGGCGCGTCCGGTGGAATTGTCACGTTGAATTGATAGGCCTGCGAAAGCGGCGGAACCAGGCCCCCAAAGACGACCGCCGCAGGAGCGCCTCCAAGAGTGGCCGTAGGGATCGGGTTAAGCCAATAGACTTTGTCGGTCGCGATCCCGTTCGCTATCGGGGGGCTGGTCGGCCCAAATCCCGTTCCGTAGAGAATAATGGTCTCCCCGGGTTTGGCCGGCGTTGTGAAACCCGGTGGCGTGCCAGGGAAAAGGCCAGCCTTTCCGACGTTGGTGAAATCGGAATGTTGTGCCAGGAGATATCTGCCCGAATCCGGTCCGCCTGGCTGCCACGTAAAGAACGAGGGTGCCAGGCGATTTAAGGCAACATTGAAAACGACGGTGGGCTGGCCGTTCGTTTTCACTACAACAGGAACGTCGCTTCCCGTGACGTTCGGTGGAGTGATGATGTTGATCTGTCCCGGGCTGACGTAATTGATGTAAGCCGCCGCGCCGCCAATCGTGACCGATGTCCCATCCAGCGAAGTAGGCATGTTGAGAGTTCCGTCTTTGTTCAATGTGAAGTCCGCTGCCCCCCAGCCTCGCCCTGTAATGTTTGTCGACAGATTCTGGCCGAAAATCGCGGCATACGTACTGGGGGCAAGAGTCGTTTGAAACGTCGCCGCGTTCTGCACGTTGGTGATTGCCGGAGCGCCGGGAGTAGACGCAAGGGAAATCTCGTAAAATGTAACGATTGCCGCCGTCTTCGAACCAGGCGGATTGGGGGGAATGGCCGGGAGAGCGGCCGTAAGAGTTCCACCCGCCCCGACAGTTTGATTTGTTCCGCAGGGGTTGAGCAATACGGTGTTCGAGTAGGTGTAAGTGCACCCGTAAGTCCCTGGGTTGACGCCGGTAATGTTGATGGTTTGATTTCCAGTCGGATGCACGAACACCACAACCTTGTCGAGTCCGCCCGGTGAGCGGAAGGCCAGGGGAAGGAAGTTGGCATCATTCGAGACTGCCTGCTCTCTTACATCATTCTCCCGGATGTAATGCCAAAGCTGCGGAAAGAAAAATCCGTAACTCGGGCCGCTGTTTCCAGTCGCATAGTGAGATGCGTACGGGTTGGCGGACGTAATCATCAGCAAAGATCCCTCGACATCGTTGGTCGAGATAAGCGCCATGCCATATTTTTCAAGGCCACTGACATTCCCGGCTGTAATCAGATCATAAATTTGATCGACAGTCAGGATGTCCAGTTCCGTCATGACCACGGGCACGTTGTCAGCCGCCGCCTGGGCCGCGTTGGCTGCAAACGCGGAAGTATCGGGAACGTCATACCAGTGGGTAGTAAACGCGTTGGGAGTGAGCATTCCCTGCGCTTTCACATTGGTGTACCAGTCTTTGGCCGTCCTGCTCAAGGTTGTGCTGCAGCACCAGATCTGAGGGCTGAAACCCGCCGCGGCCAGGCGCGTGTGGATTCCAGCCATGGCGCTGCCGAGTTTCCTGAAGTCCCACTGGCCACTCCTCCCGCAGTCCCCCGAAGGCAGGTTCGCGCTCACACAATGCACGTCCGGCTCTACCATCATGTCGAGAATGTCCGGAACATATTGCGGGCCATATTTGTTGCTGATGTGCGTAAACGCAGCCAGGATGTGTTCTCCGACCTCGGCGCCCGACGTTTCGAGAAATGTTGGCGAGATGGGCCAATGGATCCATTGAAAAACAATGTGAAAATTTTCGCCATTGGCGTTCACCAGAGCCTTGAGACCTCCGGGGCCAATGATGTAGTTGTCGTAGGCGGAATCCAGACCGGCCAGCGGGAAACTAGCGCAATTCACAATCGTGGAATCGGAGCAATTGAAGTGGTTGGGATCGCCGTCGTCGTTAACCGGAGCGTAGTGGCAGGAACCCCACCCCCCGGGACTTTGCGTGACGATGTTGTAGTAAGTCCAGCAATCGTTGATTCCGTCAGGGCGAAGATTGTTCTCGATATCGCCGGAAGCTACTGTCAATTGAACCGTGTTCATCCCTAACTGGTTGACAAGCTGCCCAAGCATGGCGCCCTTCAAAGACGTGTTCCAAATGGGATTGGTATCGGGTTCTGCGCTGCCAAACGCCGGAGTGGGAGCGAGGAGGGCCATCCAGTAATGCCAGGTTTGGTATGTGACCGAGGGAGTAACAGTGATGCCGGCTGTGCCGGCCTTGAGAACTCCGCCGAACAAAAGGCAAGCAAGGAGAATCCGCATGGGCTGGATTCATCATAACGATCTGGCAAATGTGTTTCTTCGGTGGAGTGTGAGACTGAAAACAATATCCGAAAAGCGACGGGCGGTCCGATCCGGTCTTTTAAGGTCACGGGGGAGCGGCTTGAACGGCCTGAAAAGGCGTAGGAGCCGTAGGGCGCGACCGGCCTCAGGAACTCGTTCGCACTGAACCTCGACAGGCCGGCGACCTCATTCATTCACGATAACGGCATTGACGGAACCGCGTAGATCATGAATCAAGTAGCGATATGATCGACGAAAATCCGGCCTACGCGATCGGAAAGCAAATATACGACTTCGGCTTCCCCGATTCATACGCCGACTGCGGCACCGGCCAGTGGGTGAATGGAGATCCGAGCGCTGTCCCGCATGTAATGTCGATTATTCCGTCGCTGGACCGACGGAATCCCCACGAATCCGATTGGATCCGCAAGTGCTTCTTCCGACTGGCTCGCTCGCGTTTGCGGGGAGCCGGGCCGGCGAGATCGTGTCCTGCAACGGCAATCAGGGAGGGGCATGGACAGTCAATACCGATAACGCGCTCGTCTATTATGACTTTGCTTCCGGTCAACTGATCCCGATACTCGATGGCGAAAATCCGGAAGTCGGCCACATTGACGACCTGGCTCTGATCGGGAGTGATTTGTTCCTGTTAGATTCCGCCATAACCGGTTCGCTGGACGATCTCACCGGGGCGGGACAGGGAGCCATTTTACGAAATTTGACCCTTCGTCTTCCGCCCGAACCGGGAACCTGGGCGTTGAGCCTGGCAGGTATCGCCCTTTTGATTCTTCGAAGGCGTCAAGCAGCGCCGAACGCCACCGCGAATACCTGGCAAAATCGGTACATAACACTCGTCGAAACTGCCACCTGGCCTCCGACCAGGATGGAAGGAGCTCAGTTTCATCATTAGCCCGCTCAGTCAGTCGCTCGAGTTTGTTGCCTGCAGTTCAAGTTGCCAACTGTCCGGGTCTGTCGCCGTTGAACAAGGCAGTGGGCCGTTTGGCTCCCGAGGTGACGGACGACTGACACCAGTGACATTGAGGCGACTCGCGGAATCTACGGGACTTTTCAACCATCAGCAGTTTCATCGAGATAAATGTCAGGCGAGTGGCGAGAAGGATGCCCTTCGCGAGGGCAAATGGTGCTACTGCCAGGACACAGGCGCAGCCCGCTCCAGCCACGCGGATCGAGATCAGCATCGATTGTGACTGAAATCCGAAAATACCGCTTACTTGTGCAAGCGGCTCAGCATAAGCAATGCACCAAGGCGCCGCGACCGTGATGGAGCAGGTTTTCCACGGGTTGCCAGGACTTCGCGGATTAAGGGAGTGATATGAAGATCATTGAATCAAATACGATTTCTGAGCCACCCGTGGTTCCGCTGCGAAACGAGGGTTTGCTCGGGCAGTTAGCCGCGATCGGCGTACTGCTCGCGCTGATTTTGGGTTTCTTTCTATATGCAGGCGGCTGGCTCACACCGCACGCGCTTACCCCGGCGTCGATTGTCAACACGTTTGAGCGTGTAGCCGGAATGCATTCCGGATTTCGGCGCAACCACGCCAAGGGGGTCTGTGTCACTGGCTATTTCGAGAGCAATGGGCAGGGACAGGCGATCTCGAAGTCTTTGGTCTTCCTCCCCGAACGGGTGCCGATCGTGGGACGTTTTGCCTTCGCTGGCGGACAGCCCTATGCCGCCGATTCAGCCCAGACGGTGCGAAGCCTGGCGATTCTGTTTAAGCTGCCTGATGGCGAAGAATGGCGCACTGCCATGATCAACATCCCCGTTTTCCTCGTCAATACACCACAAGCGTTCAATGAATTTCTGGTTGTGTCGTCCCCGGAACCAGGCACGGGGAAAGTAAATGCGACAGCCATGAACGCATTTCTCTCCAGGCATCCTGAAACCGCTGCGGCGTTGAAGATGATCGGTAGTCATCCGTTCTCCTCGGGATTTGGGGACAGCCCTTACTTTGCTCTGAACGCATTCCGCTTCATCAACGCCGGCGGCGAGTCCGTGCCGGTTCGTTGGTGGGTGGCGCCGGAAGAGACCTTCAGTAGGGCGAATTCCCCAGTAACGGGGAAGAACTATTTATTCGACGCGTTGATCAAACAGGTTCATGCGAAACCTCTGCGCTGGCATCTCTTTCTTACTGTGGGCAAGCCCGAGGACCCGACTGCGCAGGCTGCGAGTCCCTGGCCACCGGATCGTAGACAAATCGACGCCGGAACCTTGACGATCGATTCCATCGAGAGCGAGGATACGAGCCCGACCCGCGACATAAATTTCGATCCACTGGTGCTTCCTGACGGCATAGCACCGTCGGACGACCCGTTGCTGAGCGCGCGCTCTGCCGTATATTCGCAGTCCTTCATCCGGCGCGAAGGCGAGCGTAAAAGCCCCAGTGCCGTATCACCAGCGGAGGTTGGAAAGTAGCGATGCTCACGCCAAATAATCCCGCGCAATTCGCACCGCTGGCTCGCATCGTGCACTGGGTGATGGCCGCCTTGCTTCTGGCCATGCTGTTCATCGGTGTCTCAATGGTGTCGTCTTTGGGCAGTTACCACATGCTCCTTTCGATCCATCGGCGGCTGGGCATCTTGATTCTTGTGTTAGCGGCCATCCGGCTTGCCACTCGAATGTTTACCAGACTCCCGGCGTTTCCGCCAACGATGTCGCAGCCGGAACGATTTGTGGCAAAGGCGTCCGAACTGTTGATGTACACGTTATTCTTCGCTCTACCGCTGGTAGGTTGGGGCATGTTGTCAGCGGGTCATTACCCGATCGTGATGTTCGGAGCGGTGCACCTCCCTCCGATTCTCCCCGCGAGGCCGGGACTCTACGCCAAGCTGCGCGAAACCCACACGATACTCGCTTATCTCCTGTTCCTGACCTTTCTGGCGCATCTTGGCGCGGTATTGTTCCACACGCTGATCCTGCGTGACCGACTCCTGAACCGTATGGTTCCGTGGTCCGTTCGCGCAATAGAAGGCGAAGGTAGGCACTGATCAGAGCTGGTGGTCAGAACAACTGGAGACAGTGCGGTGTGCATGGCAAGCGTGTCGCCTGGCGTGGAAATCTTTTCCGGATTGTCGGAGGCGAAAGACGAAGAGTTCCACCTCGTGGTGAGCCATGGAAGGTGGAGTCCCTATCACTATTTATCAACCCACCGGCCGCAGCGACTTGAAGCGCCAAGATCGCAGTTGCAGTCGCGACCAGAGAACCCCGAATCATCTTTTTCGAGCGCCATCTGAATCTCCCGGGGAGCACGAACGTCATACTCGGGAACACAATTTAGCTGTTTGGGGATCTTTCGGAGATGAGCTTTGCGCTGGTCTGTCGAACCGATTTGATGCTTATTGTAAGCGGACTCGCGCGCAAAACAAGGTCGGTATAGCGGGTTAAATTCCGGGCCGCCCCCTTTCCGCACTTGCCGCGCTTTTCGTGCACCCGAATTTGTGATAGTCTCCTCCCCAAAGGAGACAGCATGCTGCACTGGCTGCTTCGTTTGTGGGAAAGGCTTACCGCCTGGACCCGTCCGCATCCTGCGCCAAAGGATTATCGTCCTTCAAACCTGCACGGCCGCTATCGCTGAATCTTTAGGCGAGCCGGATCGATCGGTAGTTGTTCAACGGGCGTTGCGCTTTAAGCGTTTCCGGTAGCACCGTAACGCTTTGGCATAGCCCTTTCAGCGTGTTGGCGGTTATTGGGTTACCGATGAAATCGTAGCCGCCGCTCCAGAATTCCTTATCGCGCTAACTGCGCGTTTCGCGCACGTTTGGCCCACATTGCGCCAAGGCTCGACGAACGGCACGGTTTGCCAGAGGTGAGGACGCCGCCACGGCGGCGCGCCTGCTCGCCAAAAACCACGGGGAATTCTCGGGGACCCTGAGAGATAAGGAAGGGGAAATTTGAATAGGCGTGACGAAATCGAGATTTCGTCAGCAGTCTCGACGCGGACGCGCAAATGGCCAGGACGCCGCCCGCCAATAGACCCAGCCCCTCAGGGATTGAGATCCTCCATGTTGATCACAATTTCCTCGGCGGTCAGCGCCGTGCCGATCGAAAGATCCATCGTTGTGCTGAGTGCGCCATCGGACGTCGCCGTTGACTCGTTTATGCCATCAGTGACCCGAACGTGCCCGAGGAGACTATCCCCGAGAAGGCCGCACTTGTGATCGAAATCGACGAATCGATATTAAACAGGAAGGACTGTTTCGGATCGTTACGCGTTGGCTCTATAGATATAGCCGCCGGGCGCAAATGAAAATCCGCTGGATGGAGTGCTGGTTAAGGTTGAAGTGTTCTGAAAGTTCAACACGGTGCAAACCGGGATAGCATTCGTCAACAAGGGCGGCCGGCCCTCGTGGGGCAAGGGCAACGAGAATAATTGTTCCCGAAAGCTCCGCTGAATGTTAACGGCAATTCACCCCTCCGATTTTTGAGATGATGCGCCGCCTTGCGCGAGAAGCCGCAAGGATGGCCCGGTATACAGGCCAATCCAACTGCTTCGAGTCAAACCAGTCGCAGTTTCGTTGAAGGAAATGATCGTAAATTCGCAGGGTTTCGGACTCACACACTGTGGAGAGTCGGTGTGGGACGGGACAGGAACTCGCAATGTTTTCGAGCGCAGCTCCGCCGGAGCAACGCGAATCACGATGTGGAAAGTCTTTCCGGTCGCGCCGCGACTACGACGCGGGGCTGTTTTTAGTTTCCCACCAAAGCGAACAGCGGAAGACAAGACGCGCCTGAGGAAACGCTTTATGGCCGGCTGCAATGGCGCCCCGCGCTAGCTCCACGTCGGCCGTGTGCTTCGGACCGCTGGGTCTGTGAAGACATCGTCGCCGCCCGCCCAAGCCCTTCGCTGCCTGGCGCCGCGTCGGCACGGTCAAGCGCCGGCCTGCCGTACTTTTTCGGTTGCGTTAAAAGAAGCGATTCCAGCGAGCGGATACATGCATCCAACCGCTCATGCTCGAGGTGCATTTCTTCCAAAACTCTGTTCAGATTCACAATGCCCGCCCTAACAGCTTCCAGCCGCCCCCATCCCAAGCCTCTCCCGAGGAGCAATGGTGTCGCATCATGCGTCCGTGGCTGCCGGAATCGGAATTACTATGAACCTGGTGCGCCGCCTGCGCCCAGAGTTGAAATCCGAAGAAACCGTAGTAAGGCGCTTACCAGCGACGCGCCATGCTTAAATCAGGTTAAGACTGAACACCTGAATGGCATTGGGATTACACCCCTGGAATTGGGGGTGGATTCCATGGAATGGCTGCCGGAACCGCAGTTGGAGTGACTGGCGGCCGCGCCCCGCGGCGGCTGGTCACTCGATTTTCACCCCTCGGACTTTGAGATGGCTTCTTCCGGTATCGCGGTGGACTTCCATGGAAGGGATTTCTCCCTCAACATCGATCGTGGTGCCAATGGCGTCTCGTCCGACAGATACCCGCGCGGCTGCTTCGGCGCGGCGAGATGTCTCCGGCGAAGCGGGAAGATTCAAAGCCGGGATCGGAACTCCGCTCTCAGCGAGGAATCCTGATATTGGGTCAGCAGCGATCATGCGCGACGTGCCAGACCTCTCGCCGCCAAATAGAGCATTCCGACCACGCTGGAAACAGCACCTACCCCGGCCACGACCGCGCCGCCGCTGAATCGCGCGTCGCCCCTCCCTGAAACTGGGCCGGTTGCAGCACTCCGCCGTGCTGCTCATCCATCCACGCCTTCAGTCCGGGCTAGTACGGCCAGTGTTCGCCCGGCTTGAAACCCAATGCCCGCAATTTGACTCGATCCAGCCGCGACGTCGAAAACAAAGGTGCCGGGGTTATGCCAGGAAGCGGATCGAAACGGATGCAGCGCAGATCCCCTCGGTCTGACGCGGCAACAACGACGCGCGGTTGGAGTTTGGAAGCACACTCGACGCACACCTGACGAAACTGGCCGGCATGTCCAGCGTCCTGCTCGGTGTTCGGTATAGCCACCACATGATGGCGCGTGATGGCGGTATCCGGGGAGACCGCAATTCGCGCACCGAGTGCGTCGGAACCGTTCCACATGTATACTCTCAACGAGCCGGTCTGCGGTGCCAATCCTCCCCGGGAAGGAGCGTGACGAAGTTCCACGAAAATCGGAACCGAAAACGGAACCGGCAAGGCGCAATGGCATGATCGGGACCATCGATTTAGCTTCGCTTTGTACCGCTCCGTGCGGCCCTCCGGCGCTCCACACCGGCCCGAATAGACAAATGACCAGAGGAAACTTGCCGTGAAACACGAAGAGCATGCGAGAAGAATCGCGCAAATTATCACCAAGGCGTGGACAGACGAAGTCTTCAGGTACAGGCTGCTATCCGACCCGGCGAGAATGCTGAGGGCGGAGGGCGTGTCGGTACCCCAGGGCGTCGAGGTTCGAATATTAGAAGACACCGACAAGGTGCTTCATGTGGTAGTGCCGATGAAGCCCTCAAAACAGGAACTGTCGGAAGAACAGCTCAGGCTTTATGGCCGACCGGGTTGACGCTTCGGAAGGCGAGATGCATGACGCGGCAGCCTTTTGCATCGGGCAGGGCGGCGCTTTCAGGCTGAAACGGCGAGCGGATATGTACACGGGCACCATCGCCGGATTATTACCGGCGCTCGGCGCAGAATTGTAGAGTCGAGCCATCTTCCCCGATGGTAAGGCCGCGGTAACCACCCGACGCATCTGGCGCGGCACGGCATGCTGAGTTTGTCTTTTCCATTTTGATCCGTGGCCAAATTGCGTTTGGTCTCTTCGATCCAATCGGTTCTGTGATTTAATGTCGTTGGTCATTTATGGAACTGGGACTAAAAGGACGCGTCGCCGCGATCACTGGCGGAAGCAGGGGCATCGGCAAAGCCATAGCCAGAGGATTGGCCGCGGAAGGTGTGAACCTTGTTTTGCTCGCTCGCGGCAAGGAACAGCTCGAAAAAACGGCTGAAGAAGTCAGCCAGGAGTCCGGCGTTCAGGTGCTATCGGTGGCGGCCGATGTCACCAACGCCGAGTCGCTCAAAGCCGCAGCCGCAGTCGCAAAGAACCGATTCGGCACAATTCACATCGTGGTCAACAATGCCGGTGGACCGATACGGCGCATGGATCGCCAGATCACATGGCCGGATACGGATTGGGCCGACGATGTCAACCTGAAAACGATTGGTATGCTGCGTACGGTTCAGGCCTTTCTTCCCCTGATGCCGCGTGACGGCACGGGCCGGATCATTAACAACAGTGGCGTCGCCGCAACACTGGTGTTCAGTACCG
>Ga0210389_10001530_pt1 | contig 18736 bp, 19 predicted proteins | sample IncBWH28OmetaG_FD_160127 | JGI IMG/M metagenome (GOLD analysis project Ga0210389, IMG submission 160127) | Forest soil microbial communities from Barre Woods Harvard Forest LTER site, Petersham, Massachusetts, United States - Inc-BW-H-28-O ...
CGACGGCGCTCTCATCACCCCCGAGCACTCCGCCTCGGTCCTGCTCACCCTCCTGGCCGGCGACGACACCGGGGCCATCTGGGACGTCAGCAACGTCCCGGCGGGGGCGTAAGCCCGGTCAGCCTTGGCTAACGGCGAGCGCCGGGCTAACGGGCCAGTGCCGGACTAACGGGCGAGCGCCGCGGGGAGTGCGTCGAGGGCGGGCACGGTGATGTCCGGCCGCGCGCCGATTGTGTCGAACGGGGCCGCCGAGCGGTTCACCCAGGCCGTGCGCAGCCCGGCGGCACTGGCCCCGACGCTGTCGAACGTGTTACAGGTGACGAGCCGGACCTGCCCGGCCGGCCGGGACAGACGGCTGGCGGCGTGCTGGTACGCCCGCGGCGACGGCTTGAACGCGCGCACGTCGTCGACGCTGATCCGCTGGCCGAAGAATTCCCCGAGGCCGCTGTTAGCGAGGCAGTTCCGGATCATGGCCGGGGTGCCGTTGGAAAACACGGCGAGCTCATACCCCGAATCGGCCAGCTCCCGCAGCGTGGGAGCGGCATCGGGGAACGGCCGCAGGTGATCGTAGAGCTCGACGAGCCGCTCGGCCTCTGCGACGGTCAGGCTCGCGCCGAGGGAGGCGAGGGCGAAGTCAAGCGCGCGTGCGGTCACCAGGCGGAAATCCTCATAGCGGTCCATCGCGGTGAGCCGGAAAGAGTATTCCAGCTGCTTGACCCGCCAGAGACTGGCCGCCGCGTGGCCGTCGGAGTCGCCGAGTACCCGGCCGAGCTCGTCGGAGATCGCGATCGGGTCAACCAGCGTGCCGTACAGGTCGAACGCCAGCGCCTCGCGTTCCGGGCTGCCCGCCGGGCTACTCATTGGCGACCGCGGCGAGGAGCCCGGTGAAGTCCGCACCGCACGGGCCGCAGGCCCGCAGGTGCGCGGCGACGCCGGGATACCGTTCGGCCGGGTCCGCGCCGGCCGCCACGATGTCGACGTAGATGTGCAAGACGGCCATCGCCTCGTCGCAGCCGACATCGCGCGGGTCGGTCCGCAGGAACCGCTCCAGTCTGCTCAGGTCGCTCATCACTGCTCCAAGCCCGGATCTTCCAGGTAACCCTTAGCGACGAGGGCGCGGCGGATCTTACGCCGCGCGTCGAAGATCACCTTGTAGATGGCATTGCGTCCCAGGCCCAGTCGGGCCGCCATCGCGTCCAGCGGTATCCCGTCGACCACGAGCGCGACGAAGACACGACGCTGGTGGCTGGTCAGCTCGTCCTCGACAACGCGGCGTACCTCGGCGAGAATTCCCGCCGCTTCCGCGTGCCCCTCCGGATCGACCCCGAGCCGGTCGGGAAGCAGCTCCCACTGCCCGGCATCCAGCGCGACCGGCGGGTTACGCCAGTAATGCCTGCCGATCTTGCTTGAGACTTCGAGGATGACAAACCGGTATGCCCACGTGGTGAACCGGCTCTCACCGCGGAAATCACCTAGCTTGGCAAGGATCGCGAGCATGGCGTCGGCCGCGGCCTGGTGGGCGAGATCATCGAGTTCGGGGCCGGTCACCGGAGTGCTCCCCGACCTGCGGCTGACCTCGGCCAGCGCGATGCGTACGAGCTTGGCATGCAGCTCACGTTCAGCCGCCTGCTGCTCCCCGCCGCCGGCGACTAGACGGCGCAGCCAGGCCGACGACTCCTCGTCCAGGTCACCGGCCGGTCCCGAGGCACGTTCCACGCCCGACAGGCTACCTCCATGTTCACGATTGCCCGGTCGCTGCTGATCAGACGTCAATCAGATGCCAATTGACTTAGCACATCGTGGTAGTGAAGGTGCCAATGCTGACGGCGGCAGTAAGGAACTCGTCGACGCCAATCCGTACGACGGCTCGGTTGTCGCCGAGTTCCCGTGCCGTCCGCCACATCGAGGAAAACACTGTGGAGATCACCGGCCTGACCTTCCCGCCCGACCACACTCACCGCAAAGGGAGACATGACCCAGCTTCCTGATTTCGACGCCGTCTACGACGGTGCGCCGATGCTGCCCGGCGCCTCGGCCGCGCCCTGGAACATCGGCTGGCCGCAGCCAATTCTCGCCGGCCTGCTGGCTGGCATGCGATCACCGGTGCTGGACGCTGGATGCGGAATCGGGGAAACGTCCCTGGCGCTCGCGGCGCTGGGGCGTAACGTAGTCGGAATCGACAAGTCTAAGAACGCGATCGACCAGGCCAGGGCAAGCGCGCGCGAACGCGGGCTGCGAGCGGAATTCACCGTGGGCGACGTGACCGACTTCCATGGCTATGACCGGCACTTCGCCACGGTAGTGGACAGCTCGCTGTTCCACTCGCTGGCCGTAGAGCGGCGGACGGACTACCTCCGTTGCATCGCACGGGCCGCACGGCCCGGCGCCGAGCTTTACGTATCGGTATTCGACGCGGCGGCGCCATGTTAATTCGGCCGCTAATCTCGTAGCCTGCTCGTGCAGGCCGGAGCGACGAACAGCATGTTCTTGGGCAAAACGGATGCAGGGGCAGTAGCGACCCGATAAGCTCTGACGGATCATTGGGCCGACTCGGGTAGGTCCGTATCATAATGACCTTGCCGGAGATCATCTGTGCCACTCATTGAACTTGCTGATGAGGCTTCGTACGAGGCCGAGATCGATCAATGTGTCGGAGTCACGGGCTATCACCGCTGGTTCTTCTTGTCGGCACTGGCAGAGGCATTCGGGATGCGGATGAAGGCGTTCGCCGTCGATGCCGACGGGGAGCGACTCGGGGTCGTTCCGCTGCTGTTCCGCCGACGAGGGCCGGTCTCCACCGCTAACTTCCTGCCAGTCATGGGCACCGGCCCGATGCTGCGCGTGAAGGCGCTGGAAGCGGGCCGGACGGTCGACCTAGTCCGTGCGGTCGAGCCGGTGCTGCTGCGGGAGCGGGCCGTAGTCACCAAATGGTCGTTCGCGCCGGGCCTCGATGTGGACCTGAGCGGCCTGACCGGGCACGGCTTCGAAGTCGGCACCGAGGACAGCTACGCGATCCCGGGCTCACTGTCCATTGACGGCTACCTCAAGGGCCTGTCCCACACGTACCGCCGCAAGATGCGGGGCCTGGAGCGGCATGGCTTGCGCTCCGCACCTTCGACCCGTACCGACATCCTCGACTGGCTGCCACAGCAGATGTCCAGGATCCACCGGGGCCAGGGCATCGCCTCGGACTACAGTCTCCCGGTGGCCCGCGCGCTGATGGAGCGCCTCGTCGACCACCCGCGTATGCGCTGGTGCAGCGTCCGGAATTCCGAGGGACAGTTGCTCGCGCTGAACGCGTGCATCATTGACGAGAACCGGCTGTGGGGGTGGCTGCTGGCCGGCGAGCCGGTGCCCGGACCGAGTCCCCACATGGCGGCGTGCTGGGACGCGATCCAGTGGGCGCTGCCCCAGGGCCTGGGCTATGACTTCGGCGCCGCGACGAGCGAGGGTAACCGCAACTTCAAGGTCTGGCTGGGCGGCGAACTTGAGCACTGCGCCACGGCGGAGCGGGTCCGCCCCCGGTTCTACCGGGCTGGCCGGGACGCCTACGCGCGGCTGGCCAGCCGGCGGGCCCTGCGCGCTGAGCGCAAGGCCGCGAGCGGTACCGCTGATCAGGCCTCGCCGGAGCGACCGGGAGACAGCGAATGAGCGTAGGCATGGGGACCACGCCGAGTGCCGCACGTGAGCCGGTGCTGATCATCGGCGCCGGGGCGGCGGGGCTGACGGTCGCGGCGGAACTGAGGCGGGCCGGCGTGGAGTCGGAGATCCTGGAGCGCGGCAGCGCGGTCGGAACATCCTGGCGTGGTCACTACGACCGGCTGGCGCTCAACACCTGCCGCTGGTACTCGCAGCTGTCGCATGAGCCTTTCCCGAGGAACGTCGGGGTCTTCCCCACCCGCGATGAGTGGGTTCGCTACCTGGAGTCCTACGCCGAGCGCCACGAAGTAGAGGTGCTGGTCGGGGTCCAGGTGGACCGGATCGACCCGTGCGACGGCGGGTGGCGCGTCAGCACGTCGGACGGGGACCGGATCGCGCGCCAGGTGGTCGTGACCATGGGGCACCAGCACACGCCCCGTCTTCCCGACTGGCCCGGTCGTCAGGGGTTCCCGGGCCGGGTGCTCCACGCCAGCGAGTATCGCAGCGCGGAGGGCTTCGCCGGGGCGGACGTGCTCGTGATCGGAGCCGGCTGCTCGGCGATGGACATCGCCTACGACCTTTGTGTCGGCGGCGCAGCCCGGGTCCGGGTTGCCGTCCGGACGCAGCCGAACCTCCGGCTGCGGCGCATGCTTGGGGTGCCAGGCGACTTGGTCCTGACCGCGTTCTTCCGGCTGCCTGTCCGCCTCGCCGACCGGCTGGACTCGATCCTGCGCCGGGTGTTCATCGGTGATCTCTCCCGGTGGGGACTGACGCCGCCCGAGGAAGGCCACTTCACCCGGACGGCCCGTGTGGGCTCTGGGCAGTCGCCAACCATTGTCAACAGGTCGGTCATCCGGGCGATCCGGGCGGGGAAGATCGAGATCGTCGCCGCTGTCGAGAACCTGGCCGCTGAGGGCGTGCGACTGACCGACGGGTCCGCGCTCCAGCCGGACGCCGTCATCGCCGCGACGGGTTACACCACCGGCCTAGTGCCGGTCGTGGGCCACCTGGGAATGCTCGACGAAAGGGGTCGCCCGAAGGTCTACGGCGGGCCCGCGTCTGCCCCCGGCCTGCGATTCTCCGGCTACACGCCGAACATCAACAACCTCTACCACGAGGGCCGCAGGACGGCTGAGGCGATCGCTCGCGAGCTGGCCGACGACGCCGCGGTCCCGGTTACCCAGGTTGCCGCCCCGGAGACAGCCTCGTCCCGGTAGCGGGGAGCCCCGCGGCCTGCCGGGCTGCAGGGCGCTCAGGCGCCTTGCGACCCGGGCAGTACCCGGTAAAGCACATCCACCAGATCGGGCGCAGGCAGGATACGCCACTACGACCGTTGACCTTCTGCGCCGTGGCGGGTATCGCCAGATGTTTCGGCGATCGGGTATCCGGCAGCCCTCATCATCGTCAACACTTCATACAGTTCCGGAGCATCGAACCGGAAGGTGTACTCATCCCTCTCCTTGTATACGCCTCCCGGTTCGCTAACGACCCGTATGCCATATCTACGAATCGGGAAGATCCGCAAAAGCCGGGGGACCTCCGCAACCGGCAACGGATATACGCGGCTTACTTCTTTCTTTCTGATCTCGTAAGTTCGCAGCTCTGGCTTGTGAATACCGACCCCGCAGAATCTCAGGCAATCCGCGTACACCGACATCTGACCGCCGAGGGTTCCTTTCAGGTAATGGTTGCGGATTCGCCAGTGCACGCGGACAGTCCCGCGATAATTGGCAACCATTTCTTGCGGTCCACTGGTATCCATCCGACCTGCTATCCGAACGCCCACTCCAACGCTTTGCAAAGGCCCGATCCCGCGTCACCTGCGACGTGATATGGGTTAAAGCTGAAGAACGCGCTCTGTCCGGTACACGTTTCCCGCCGTTGGGGTCCAGATCGACACTAGCGCCTAGCCGCACGCCCCCGCCCGCTATCCGCTGGATTGCAGGCCCCCAGTCCGGTGGAGCCGCCGGTGGCGATATCCGGCCCAACCGAGACGCTTCCACCGCCCAATCCGAACCATCCGCCGAGGTTCGATACCCGGTTGGCGTTAGATCGCTTTAAGCCATGGCGCCGCTTTGCGCCAACCCGGATCCGCATAGGTCGACACCGGCTCAGCGGAAACATCGACGGCGAGCGGGGCGACGGCTCAACCAATAGCGGCCGGTCTCGCATCGTCACGACGACGAGACGGTCTCGGTCTTAAAACACGCGATGCCTCACGCGCGTGTTCATGACCGGGCAGCGTCGTTCTCCCACGAGCAAGCCGTAGCGGTGCTGTTAGCAACCCAGTTAGCAAAAGACCCCTTCCGAATCGAACAATGACTCGGAAAGGGTCTTTGATATGAGAGCCGCCTATCGGAATCGAACCGATGACCTACGCATTACGAGTGCGTCGCTCTAGCCGACTGAGCTAAGGCGGCACGACGTCCTGACGGACGGCGTAGCACGAGTCTACCGGTTCCCCAGGGTGCCTCGCTCAACTTGGGTCCAGTCGTACCGGTGCACCGTTACCGGTCCTCCGTCCGGTGAGGTCCAGCTCGCGACCTCGGTCCCCGTGCGGGTGAACCCCGCGCTCGTGTACAGCTTCTGCGCCGGGGTCAACTGGTCCGTGACCCACAGCATCAGGTCCAAGTCCCGGCTCGCCGCCCAGTCCTTCGCGTGCTGAATCAGCACCTGCGCGACGCCCTGCCGCCGCGCCGCCGGATCGACGAACAGTCGGCCGAACTCAACCGCCGCGCGGTCGCCAGCGGGCTCCGGCAGCTTCGAGACGATCGCGTGTCCTGCCACCGGAGTCTCCTTGGTGCCCGCCACCCACGCCTCGATGAGACCCGACGGCGTGAGCCATCGTGGCGGATCAGCGGGCCAGTTCGTCGGGTACCCGCTGGTCGCATGCACACGCGCCAGCGCCTCCACGCAACTGACAAGATCTCCGGGTTCACGGACGCGGACGCTAACTGGCACGGCAGTTACCTCGATCATGGCGAGAGAATCGGGACGTGAAGCTTACCGAGGCCGAAGCACGGGATCGACTCGCGGGTGCGCGCGTGGCCCGGCTGGCCACCGCCGGCGCCAACCGCCAGCCGCACCTCGTACCAGTCACGTTCGCGGTCGACGTCGACCGCGTCTACATCGCGATCGACCACAAGCCGAAGACCACCACCAACCTCCAGCGCCTCCGCAACATCCGCGAGAATCCCCGCGTCGCGCTGCTCGCTGACCACTACGAAGACGACTGGGACAGGCTCTGGTGGGTCCGCCTCGACGGGCACGCCCGCATCATCGAAACGGGCGAAGACCGGCAAATGCCCCTAGACGTCCTCGCCGCGAAGTACCCGCAATACCGTCAGGTCCGGCCGGAAGGTCCGGTCATCGCCATCGACGCTCGCCGCTGGACTGGCTGGGCAGGTTGAGCCCACGGCGACTCGTCGTCGCAACGTGTCCGAATGCGCATTTGGGCACCTAAGCTTACGAGCTCAAAAGCGCATTCGAGCACGCTATGGCGGGTTCTTTTGCGCATTTGAGCCGGCTGAGCGCGGACGCGGGCATCACCGTCGCCCGGGCCTCGTCATCCAGGTCGTGTCTGTCCCCGGACGTGACCACCTCAAGGGCCATCAGTACGTCACCTCGACCAGGCGCCGGGCGCCGTCGACGGTGACCAGTCCGCCGCTCGGGATGACGTGCTGCGGTTCCGTGTGGCCGAAGTCGACCCCGAAGACCAGCGGCACGTCCGGGTGGTACTCCGCCACCGCCCGCAGGACGGCGCTCTTCTGCGCGGTCACGTACTCGGCCTTCTCGTCCGGCGACTTCCGGTCATTCAGGGACCACGCCTTCGGCCGCGCCCACAAGATCGCGCTGAACCGCTGGAGCAGTCCGCGTTCCCCCATGCTCATGAGCACCCGGTACACGTACGTGTCCGACCAGAGTTCCTCGGACGTCTCGAAGAAGAGCACGCAGTCGTCATAGGCCGGATCCGGCAGCAGGTACTTCCCGGTACGGAGATGGAAGTCGACGATTTCCAGGCAGCCGCCCCATGCCGTCCCGGTCACGGCCGCCGCGGGGCCGTGCCACGACCAGGGCTCCGCCGGGAAGGTGGCTGGCTCGGCCGCGAACGTCGCCGGATCGGCCCAGTCGCGGTCCTGGTCCGCGTAGTCCGCCGGTTCCTCGAGGATGTACGTGCCCGACGTGAACAGCGCGCGCTCGAGGGCCTGCCGCGAGAGCGGGTGCATCGACACCGGCCGCCCGAACTGGAGCATGACGGATCCGCCGTAGTACGAGACGATCCCGAGCTTCCACAGGTACACGTGCAGGTTGGTGTTGTCGCTGAAGCCGAAGAAAGGCTTCGGGTTCGCGGCGATTACCCCGGCGTCCAGGTACGGGAGCACCTTCAGCTGGTCCTCGCCGCCGATGCTCGCGATGATCGCCTTGACGGAAGGATCGGCGAAGGCGGCGTTGATATCCCTGGCCCGGTCGGCGGGCGGCGCGCCCATCACCCGCGTCGTCGGGTACTCCACCGGCACCAGGCCGAACTCCTCGCGCAGCCGGGTCAGCCCCAGCTCGAACGGCAGCGGGAAGATGCCGGGCAGGCCCGCGGACGGCGAAAGGACCGCGACGCGATCGCCCCTGACCGGCTTCGCCGGGTACATGAACTCGGGTGCCATGGCAGCGAGCCTAACGACTCCGGCCGGAGATGCCCGAACGATTTACGCGGCTGTCCGGGCATCTCCGGCCGATGGGCATCAGGACGCGGCGATCCCCTCACCGCCGGCAGCGCCCGGCACGGTGACGGAGCCGACCTTGGTCAGCGCACCGCCGGACCCGACGGCGAACTCGTCGACGATCCCGGCGGCGCCTGTCTGCGCGTACACGAACCGGCCGTGGTCCGCGGCCGTCGCGTCGACGGTGCCCGCGTCGGTCACCGTGTTACCGAGCGGCGTCAGCCCGCCGCCGGCACCGACGGCGTAGCCGCTGAGCGAGCCACTCCCGGCGTTCGAGGCGTAGAAGTACTGTCCGGCTCGGACTATCCAGCAGGTCGCGGACTGGCCGGTCAGCGCGAGGCCGAGCGGGGCCAGGTGCCCGGAGCGGCCAAGGGAGAAGCTCGCCACGGAGTTGTTCCCGGCGTTGGCGATCAGCACGTGCCCGAACCGGTCGTAGGAGATCCCGAACGGCACGTCCCCGGACTCGGAGTTCACCACCGGCGCCTCGGACAGGCTGCCGTCTGGGCGGACCGAGTAGACGTCGACGTCGTTACCGTTGGCTTTCGTGGTCACGATCAGCCGCGTGCCGTCGGGCGTGAACGCGGCCTGGCCCGGCGTGTTGACGAACTGGGGCGTGGCGGTCGGGTCGAGGCCGAGCGCCCGCGTCGAGCCGGGGATCGGAAGCAGGAAGTCCCCGAAAATCCGGTAGCCGGTGACCGACCCGCCGCCCAGGGCGTTCAGCACGTAGACAAGATCGCCGTGGACGGCCACGCTCACCGGGTAGGAGCCGCCGGAGCCGATGACCTGCAGTAGGACGAGCCGGTCGCCGTGGACGGCGAAGACCGAGACGGTGTCGCTGCCCGCGTTCACGGCGAACAGCAGGCCCCGCCCCGTGTCGTAGTTCAGTGACCCTTGCGAGGCCAGGTGATCCACGGCCGACCCGCCGAGCACACCGCCCTTCCCGCCGGTCGGGTATGTCCCCGCCTGGGTCAGAGTGCCGTCGGCCAGGCGCCGGTAGGCAACGACCGAGTTCCCGCCGACGTTGTCGGTCTGGACGAACACGGCACCGGTCTGGGCGAACGAGCCGTCTCGCGGTGCCGCGTCGCGCACGGACGCCGCCGAAGCGGAGGGCGCCGCGAGTCCCGCGAACGCGAGTGCGGCCGCGGCGGCGGGCATGAGTTTAATCAGGGCTTTCAAGGGTTGGATCCTCCCGTGGGCAAAAGCTTGCGCTTCAGCGTCACCCAGGGAGCCCTGGCGTTACATCCTAAGAACGAGTAGTTCCCGCCGCACACGGCCGCGAATTGGCGTGAAACCCGTCACGCGGAGGGCGGCGCCTGCTTGGTGTACATCGAGTCGTAGGCCTTGCGGGATCCGCATACGCTCGCGTGGTCGCAGGCACAGGTGCGGCCATCGGCGGTCAGCTTCACGACGACGCTGTCCGACGGCACATTGTGCCCGACGACCGTGCCGTCTCCCTCAGGCGTTGTGACCTGTGCACCTTCACGCGGAGCGGACTTCTTGAAGTCCTGGTAGAGCGGGTGCTCGTACTTCAGGCAGCACATGAGGCGTCCGCACGCCCCGGCGATCCGCAGCGGGTTGACGGGCAGGTCCTGGTCCTTCGCCATGCGGACCGAGACGGGCTCGAAGTCCTTGAGGAAGGTCGCGCAGCACAGGTCCCGGCCGCACGGGCCGATGCCGCCCTGGAGGCGGGCCTCGTCACGCGGGCCGATCTGCCGCAGCTCGACCCGCGCCCGCAGCCGCGCGGCGAGGTCGCGGACCAGCGCGCGGAAATCGACCCGGTGCGGCGCGCTGAAGTACACGGTGAAGACGTTCGTCGTGCCGACGTAATCGACCGCGGTGACCTTCATCGGCAGGCCGTGCTCGCGGATGAGACGACGCGAGGCCAGACGCCCCTCGGCCCGCCGGCGCCTGTTCTCCTCATCACGTTCCAGGTCTTCGTCAGTGGCCAGACCCTCGCACGTCGGAAGTTCGATGTCCTCGGAGACCCACTGCGCCGCCCAGACGCACTCGGCCACCTCGGGACCGGAGTCGGTGGGCACGAGGACCTTGTCGCCTATTTTCGGTTGATGCTCACCGGGGTCCAGGTAATACAGCCGCCCGTACCGCTCGAAGCTCACCGCTATCATCATGCCCACCGGTCTAGGGTACGGGCGCCCGGCCGAAAGGTCACTATCCAGTAACGTATATCCGCTCAAGGAGGGATAACGACCGCCTCCGAGCGCCCCGGCAGCCCCCGAACGGCGCAGGGGACACACTCCGGTACCGCCCAGACGGCCTGGGGCACTTCCCCGAACGGGCTCGGCCCGCCCCTGACGACCTCGCACGCCCCCGAACGGCTTGGGGCACGCCCCCGAACGGCTTGGGGCACGCCCCCGAACGGCTTGGGGCACGCCCCCGAACGGACTCGATGTGACATCACGCGCCTTCCTAGTGCGCTCGATGTCACGTTGGTTGCCTTCTTTGGCAGTCGATGCGTCATCCACCCTGCTAGGAAGGCGGTCGATGGCGCATCGACCGCCTTCCGCGGGTATATCCGACACGCTGGCGACGGCCCCCTGCCGATATCGACCAGTTTGCTAGTTGTTGCTGGAGGACCCGCTCGCGGCGTTGAGCTGGGTCGCGGTGATGGTCGCGGAGTTGAGCAGGTACGAGCCTTCTCCGGTGTCCGAGTCGTAGCCGAAGGCGTACACGTTCAGCGTCTCGCCGCCCGCGGGGACCGTGATCTCGGTCGAGCCGCTGTAGTACGAGTTGATGACGTCCCCGTCGGCCAAGATCGTGCTCGTCGGGTTCTCCAGCGCGCCGGCGCCCACGTTGAACACGTCGTTCGAGAAACCGGCGTTCGGGGCACCGTTGTACACGAAGAACTGCGGGTACACGTCGCCGCCGGTAGCCGCGTTGGGCGTGGCGACGAAGTTGGCGTTCAGCAGGTACGTGCCCGCGGCGAGCTTGACCGTGCCCACCATGCTGCTCCTGCTCGTGAAGCTGCCGCCCGTGTCGACCGAGTCTCCTGAGGAGGAGGTCACCAGCTGGCTCGTCCCAGTGCTGACGACCCCAGAGGGTCCTTGCGGTCCGGCTGGTCCCGCGGGACCTGTCTTGCCCGTGGCACCCGTAGCCCCGGTCTTGCCCGTGGCGCCGGTGGCGCCCTTCGGGCCGGTGCTGTTGAAGGCGACCGCGAACGAGCCTGACGGGCAGGTCTTGAAGTTCGACGCGACCGTGTATACGTGCTCGAGCGCCCGGGTCGTGCCCGAGACGCAGCCGTAGAGCGTGTAATTGCCCGCCGCCGGAGCAGACGCCAGCACTGTCGCGCTCGCGACTCCGGTACCGATGATCAGGGCCGCGGTCGCCGCGACGCCCGCGATTCCCCATTTTCCGATGTTCTTCACGATAAGTTCCCTCCCGCGCGCTCCACCCAGGGCGCGCTCCCCCGGCACCGCACAGCAGTGCCCGTATCCGCATCGCGCCACTGCGATGCGGTGAATCACTTCAGAACTATCGGCACCCTAACTCCCCATAAAGGCGGAAATACCATCGCCTGATGGGGCGTTTCCCCAACAATCTGTTGCCGACGTTGACATTAGTCGGGATGAGATTAGTTTCACAGCAGAAGTAATTATCTACGGGCTTTTCCCGTTTATCTCCGGAGAACCAGATGAGCCCCGCCAAGGTAAACCATGGCAAACCGGAAAACCCAGCTGCGATTCAGCTTGTGATGACCTGCTCGCTCATGAGCTCCACGCACCTGATCCGGTCAGCCACCGTGGTGTGCACCGCCACCAGGATCAGTTCGTCGGGCGTGAAGCGGTGCACCAGTTCGGCAAGCGCGCGGGCAACCGTCTCGGGACAGCCGTGCACGGAGCCGGCCAAGAAGCGGGGACGCGCCTTCGCGCCCTCCGCTCCCGCCTGGGGATGCTCTTCCGCCGCCCTCCGCACGAGCATGTCTTGCGTCGACCTCGCCATCTCGGCCGCTTGACCGTCGGTTTCGGCGCAGGTCACGCCGACGCCCAGCATGACGTGCGGGCGATCCCGCCACGCGGACGGCGTGAACCGGTCACGGTAGACGGCCAGGCTCTCCGCGGTGACCTCCGGCCTGATGTGATAAGCGAACGACATTGGCAGGCCTAGGTCGGCTGCCAGCGCGGCGCCCGAAGCGCTCGATGACAGGAGCCACGGTTCCGGTGGATAGTCCTCCGCCAGCCACACCCGCACGCCGGGGGTGGCGTCCGCCCGCAGGTAGCCGAGAAGTTCCCTGATCCGGCTGGCGTAGCCTTCCCCTGACAGCGGCGGCGCGCCCAGGCGCAGGGCATCGATGTAGCCGGGGTCGAAAGATCCCGGACCCCGGCCGATGCCGAGGTCGATCCGCCCCGGATCCAGCGCCCCCAGCGTGCCGAACTGCTCCGCCACCGCGACCGGAGAATGATTGGGGAGCATAACGCCGCCCGCGCCAATCCTGATCGAGGCGGTCTCGGCGGTTAGCCGGGCGAGCATGACGGCAGGAACGCCGCCGCTCACGGCTCGTGAACCGTGGTGCTCGGCCACCCAGAACCGCCGGAATCCCAGCTGACCGGCGCGCCGCGCCAAGGCGACCACATCGGCCACGGACTGCCCGGGCGATCTGTGCTCAGGCTCGATGCCCAAGTCAAGAACCGATACCGGCAGACCGGTCATGCCGTCTTCATCGTTTCCCCTGGTCCCGGCGCGTCCCTCAGCGCGCGGCTGACGATGATGCCGGACATGGCAGTCTGCGCGCGCCTGGGGGTCAGGTACTTCCCGAGGAAGTCCTGGGCCTTATTGCCCGCGCCCGGGATGACGAGCGACTTTCGGCCGAGTCCACGCAGCGCGGCGCTCACGACCGGGCCGGGCGGCATGGCTTTCCCGGGCATCCGGCCGAAGTCAATGCCCGGCGCGTTATCGGCGCCCTCAGTCTGAGTGAGCCCCGGCGCGAGGACAAGCACATCTACGCCGGATCCCTTGAGTTCGTAGTGCAGCGCCTGGCCCAGCGAGGCTATGTATCCCTTGACGGCTCCGTAGTTGGCGGAATAAGGCACCGGCCCGAACCCGACCACGGACGACAGCAGGATCAGCGCGCCGTGCCCTCGCGTGACGAAGTGCTGCCCGAACACGTGAGCCATCTCCGCCGGCACCATGAGGTTGACACGCAGCAACTCCGCTTCCGCCGCGAAATCATTGCCCAGGAACGGACCCGTCGTGAGGACCCCGGCGCTTGCCACGACTAGCCCTACGTCCAACTGCCCGGTGCGGCGGACCAGTTCGGCCACCGCTCCCTCGGTGGCCAGGTCAAGCGCGATGACCTCAGCGCTAATGCCATGGACAGCACGCAGCCGGCTGGCCAGCGCCTCCAGCCTGTCCTTACGCCTGGCCACCAGCACCAGGTCGAGCCCCGCGGCGGCAAGCTGCTCGGCGAACTCGGCCCCGATGCCAGAAGACGCCCCGGTAATCAGGGCATGCTTCCCGTATTTTCCCCGAAAGTCCGTCATTTGCCAGCCAGGCCTGCCATGTCCAGGAGGTCGCTGAGGATGTCGCCCATCGCATTGATCTGCAGCGAAAGGTGTCCCTCATCCGGCAGCAGGTGAGCGCGGGCACCCGGGATATGCTCCGCCAGCCATTGCCCGAAGGCGAAGGGGGCCATTCGGTCCTGCTCGCCATGCCAGACCGCGACCGGGGCGGCCAGCTGAGTCAGCTCAAATCCCCAGTCCGATACGAGCGCCAAGTCGTCGTCCCGCCAGCCCGCGATGCCACTGCTGACCGCGCCGCGCAGGAGCGCCGCGATGTCCGCGGCGTACGCGCCCGTGAGCGCAGCCTTGTCGGCATCCGACAGCAGACTGCCGAACGCGGCCACCACGTCATCCGCGGTAACCTCACGCAGCTTTCTGGCCTCCTGTTCCAGAAGCCGGCTCAACGGCTCGATCCCCTCGATGGCGGCGCCGAATTCCGCGACGTTCTCCGCGCCCATTTCGGCCAGGAAGTCCACGCCTTCCGCGCCAAATGGTGGCGCTCCCACGACCGACGCGGCGGCGAGACACCGGCCGGGCAGGTTGGCGGCGCAGGCCAAGGCGTGGGGACCGCCTCCTGATGCACCGTAAGTGACGAACACGTCGGCGCCGAGATGGTCGAGTACTGCCGCGATGTCCGCACTGACGTCACCGATTCGGCGGCCCGGTCGCGGCGTCGACCGCTCGTAGCCGGGCCTGGCCACCATGACTACCCGCATCCCGCGTTCACGCGCGGCCTCCGCCGTCGGCGGATAGATCCCCAGCCCGATCGGGGTTCCCTCGTGGATAACCAGCGGGACCCCGTCTTCCGAACCGGCCAGCAACACGTCGATGTCCCGACCATCCGGCAGCAAGATAAGCTGTCGCTCGGTTCGCACGCCTCTCCTCTTTCGTCTTCTAGCCTGGGGTCAGCATCTGGCCATCCCCATTCTTCCCAGGCCACGATCGGAGCTTAGCTGACCGCCAGGCATCGTTCTTATAGTTCAATCTGACAGTTTGGAGACAGCGCCAATGGGGACCGTGCAGACTTTCAGATGCGATAAGAGGTCGGCCCATTCAAATAATTGATGGCAATCTTCGAAATTCCTAATAGTGATGCCCTATCCCACTTGCCACCGGCGAAGATCGTCCGCCACCGCGCGATCCAGCTCACCAAGCACCGCGAAGATCTCCTCGTCCGGAAGCACGGGCCCGCGAAGCATCGTGTTCAACCGCCGGAAACCGGCCGCTCCGGCCGCTGCCCACAGCCGTTTGGCGAAGATCTGCAGCCGGAACTCGAACCACACGTAGTTAGTTCCGTCCATGCCGGGCGCGGCCGCGGAATCGTACATCTCGTTCAGACGCTGGAAGGCCCACCGACTGGGAGCGATGTCACCCCAGCCCCGCCTGCCGACGCTAGGGTCGTCAAGCCAGCTTGGCAGGTCCGCCAGATGGGTCAGTTCGTGACAGATCACGAGGTCGGCGAATGGAGCGAGGTCCGGCGGAACACCGTACACGGACTCCATTCGTCGCCGCGCCGCGCTCGTGAGATCCGGCCACACTCGGCCGGGCACCCCGCAAGCCGGCCTGCTCCTGGCCCATGACAATTCTCGTCCTATTGAGGTGAGCGAGACCGTACTGCGGGGTGACCGCGATCCGCGCCCAGTCATCGGGATTGAGCACGAACAGCGGGGGCACCGCCGGCAATTCGGCCAATCTGCCCAGCCATTCCAGGCATTTATCCGTCAGCTTAGGGATTCCGCGGGCCCGGGCAGCGCCTCCCCGGCTCGCATAGACAGGGATGGAAAAACTTTCGATAAAATCCAGGCCTGTGACGTATATATTCATGAAACTTGTCCGCCCAAAGCCCGGCCGCGCACTTTCAGCCCCTGGCCAGGGAAATCGTCATCTCCTCGACCGCCAGCAAGGGCGCGACATTCAAGGTAAGCCGTTCGCGGCAGCGCATGATGGCCTGAATGCGGCGGAGAGTCGCCTCGGACGTGCCGGATGATGCGAGTCGCCTTAGGTCGTCGAAACGGTCGGAATTAAAGAGTTCGGCATCGGCACCCAATTGCACCATGAGCACGTCGCGGTAAAACGCCACGAGATCCAGGAGCGCGCTGTCCAGCGTGTCACGCTTAACGCGCGTGGCACGAGACTTCTGCCGGTCCTCGAGATCCTTCATCGCGCCCGCCATGCCCCGCATCGCCTTCGCGACGCCCTTGCCCGTCGAGCCTTCGCCGAACGCCTGGCGCAGCGCCTCCCGCTCCGGCTCGTCGAGTTGCTCGGTAACCGATTTCGCCTCGTCCTCGGCGGTCTTCACCAGCGAGGCCGCGGCCGCCAGCGCCGGACCCAGCGACGTCGCCTTCACGGGCACCTCGAGCACCGACAGCCGCCGTGCGGCCGCCGTCGAATCGGTCGCCAGGCGGCGCGCCCGGCCCACGTGCCCCTGGGCCGCCCGCGCGGCCGCGAGCGCCGTCTCCGGCGCGATGCCGTCCCGCTCGAGCACCGAGGCCACCGCCGCTGACGGCGGCACCCGAAGCGACATCACCCGGCACCGGGACCTGATCGTGGTCACCAGGTCCTCGGCGCTCGGCGCGCACAGCAGCCACACGGTCCGCGGCGCGGGCTCCTCGATCGCCTTCAGCAGCGCGTTGGCGGCGGCTTCCGTGCACCGGTCGGCGTCCTCGAACAGCACCACCAGCCAGCGCCCGCCCGACGGCGCACCCGCCGCGCGCAGCACCAGTTCCCGCGTCTGCTTCACGCCGTACGACAATCCATCCGGCCGGACGAGCAGGAGGTCGGCATGCGTCCCGGCGCGGACCTGCCGGCAGCTCGGGCACTCGCCGCAGCCCCCGTTGGGGCACAGGAGCGCCGACGCGAAAGCCCGCGCGGCGATCGACCGGCCCGATCCGGGCGGCCCGGTGAACAGCCAGGCGTGCGTCATGCGCCGCGGAGCGGTGCGGACGGCGGGTTGCGGCTGGGCCGTTCCCCCCAGCGCGCCGAGCAGCTGCTCGACCACCTTTTCCTGTCCCGCGAGCTCCGCGAAAACCGGCGGAACGCCGGCCGGCGCGGTCAAATCTGCTCCGAGATCGCCTGGAAGGATCCGGTCTGCGCCTCGGCCGTGTGCGGCACCGGGTCGGGCAGTACCTCGCGGACGCGGTCCTTGATCTCCTCCGTGATGGCGTCGAGCGGCCGGGTCGCGTCGAGCACCAGGTACCGCGACGGTTCCGCCCGCGCCAGGGACAGGAAGCCCGCCCGCACGCGCCGGTGGAATTCCGCTGGCTCGGCCTCCAGCCGGTCGGCCGACTGCTTGCGCCGGCCGTGCCCCGCCTCCGGCGGCATGTCCAGCAAGACGGTCAGGTCCGGCACCCGGCCGCCGGTCGCCCAGCTGTTCAGCTGCGCGATGTCCGCGTTCCGCAGCCCGCGTCCGGTCCCCTGATAGGCCAGCGACGAGTCGATGTACCGGTCGGTGATGACGACGGCGCCGCGGGACAGCGCGGGCTCGATGACGGAGGCCACGTGCTCGGCGCGGTCCGCCGCGTACATCAGCATCTCGGCGTGCGGCGACATGCCGCTGTGCGCGGTGTCGAGCAGCAGCGCGCGCAGCCGCATCCCGACCTTGGTAGCGCCCGGCTCGTGCGTGGCGACCACGTCGTAGCCCTGCTCCCGCAGCCAGATCGCGATCAGGCGTGCCTGCGTGGTCTTGCCCGTTCCCTCACCGCCCTCGAAGGCGATGAACAGCCCGTGCGACGACGGGCCGGAACCGCGAGCGCCGGGCAGGCCGCTGGTGCCAGCGGACGGCGCCGGCCGGAGTTCCTCACCGCGGAGCGCGGCGAGGAGGTCTTCAAACAACGGGACTCCCTTGCGATCGTCCAGCTGCCGGTAGGCCTGGATGCCGACGAACGCGACGAGCGCCGCCGACAGCAGTAGCAAGATGTTATCCCCGGGCGTGCCGTAGTTGACGTGCGCGATCCGCACGCCGCCGTTCTTCGACCCGGTTAGTGCCTGTATCACCGCGGTGAAGCCGATGGCGATGAAGCCGGCGACCGCGATCACCGCCAGCAGGATCGCCTGGATCGTCGACTGGAAGAACGCGAAGGTCCGGCCCCTGGTGTCGTCGTCGACCTCAAGTCCCACGATCGTGAACCCGGTCGGGTACGCGATTCCCGAGACGATGCCGAGCAGGAACACGAGCACCGTGACGATGATCAGGTTCGGCACGAGGGCGATCAGCGCGAGGGGTATCGCGGACGCCGTCAGCGTCACGCCGAAGAGTCTCCGGCGTGAGAAGTCGCCGAAGGGCCTGCTGCCGAACCCCATGCCGATGGCCAGGCCGATGAGGATCACCGCGAAGACAAGGCTGAACCCGGGCGACCCGGCGTGCAGGGTCGACTGGATGTAGGAGGGGGCGAGGCCGATCACGACGCCGGCCGCGCAGAAGGCGCCGAGCATCCCGACCACCAGGCCGCGGACGACCGGCGTCTTCTTGATGAAGCGCCAGCCTTCCCAGATGGCCTTGGCGGTCGACGGGACGGAGATCCGCCCGCTGTGCTCGCGCTTCCCGATCTGCCGCAGGGTATAGATGGTGATCGCCGAGACGAAGTACGACGCGCCGTTGAAGTAGAGGGCGAGGTCGACCTTGTTCGTATGGAAGAACGGGACGACGTGACTGAGCCCGACCGCGGCGTAGCTGAGCACGACGAGCACGCCCGCGGCGAGCGGCGCGGTGCCGTAGGTCATCAGCTGGCTGAGCTGGTTAGCCCGCTCGAGCTTCTCCTTGGGCACCAGGTTCGGCACCGTCGCCGCGGCGGCCGGGTTCCAGAACTGCGACGCGACGCCGGCGAGGAACTTCGCGACGAAAATCCAGGTCAGGTTCGGGAACAGTGGAAT
>Ga0210389_10001531_pt1 | contig 18735 bp, 19 predicted proteins | sample IncBWH28OmetaG_FD_160127 | JGI IMG/M metagenome (GOLD analysis project Ga0210389, IMG submission 160127) | Forest soil microbial communities from Barre Woods Harvard Forest LTER site, Petersham, Massachusetts, United States - Inc-BW-H-28-O ...
CGGGCGCACCGCCCCATTCACGGTAAAGATTTCCTCGACTCGCTCCGCCTCTCCCCCGCATCCCCTAGCTGGAATTTCAACATCGCTCATGAGTGCGGCGGCAGTCGGATCGTGCTCGATGGAGCGACCGCGCACAACGATCACCCGCTCACGGAGCTGTTCTACTTCGGGGGCATAACGCTCGATGCCCTCGATGACGATGGCTCCTGACATTCCGTCTAGTGCCTGCCGGTGACTCTCGCCATGGGGATGAGTGTGATACCAAAACAGGCCCGGCAGATGGTCGCGCGGAATCTCAACCGAGTAGTGCAATACCTGGCCAGGCATGGCCAACATTCCGAGCACGTCATCCTGCGGGGCATTTGGTGAGACGGTAAGCCCATGAAAGTGCAGGTTCGTCATGTCCATACAGGGAGTTACCGCACAAGTCTCCGGGGACTTGGCGGGAAGATCGTTGACGTAAGTGATGCTGAGAACATCACCCGGGGAAGCACGGATCACTGGAGCAACCGTGTCACCGTTGAAAGCGAATGCATCCCGGCCATTTTCATTCACTGCATGCAGCGTAAGGGATACCACATGATTCTTCGCCTGCACCTGCGGAGGCTCCGGCAACGAAGCAGTCTGGGCGCTGCCCAGAGCTGCGAGAAATATCTGCGTGCCGATGAAAAGTAGGATCGTTGTCATAATCCACGATTATCCTCTTTGCATTGCTGCGCTTCGACCAACGCGTGACTTCCCGCGCTAGCCCAGCACAGCCGGATATGTCGTTATCAGTTGGCGAAGTCAGCGGCACTGCGAGGCACAGACTGCCGAAACGTGAGCGGACACGCCGGATGGTCGCACTGACACGCGATCTCCATGTCTTCGCTTCCGGCGTAACGACACGTATCTCCGCAGTACTCTTCTCCATTTGGTACATCGCAAAGGCATGGTATGTGCGCGCATTTTCTTGTCTTTTGATTCGTCATTACAACTCCGTCCCTTCCGGCCCCATTTACCCTTTCCGATCACTAGAGAGAGAAGTGGGACTCTTTGACCTAGCCCCTTTTGCGGTGGCAACCCAATGAATCGAAGGGATTCCCGAGGTGGTCGAGTCTTCGGCGCCACGTCATCTTGACTGATTGCATGCAGACCTCCAAACTTCACGCTCGCCGCTGGCACTACTTTCCAGGGTTGTATTGGTCGGCGGCGCAAAGAAAATGAACTGAGTGTCGACGGGCTGATAGCGGCGTCGATATTTGGACGGTCTCAATGCTGCACTTACGTATCGAGACTCTGTGGAGTCACTGAGGTAAGTCGGGGCGCGCGATTTAAATTAGTGGATCCATAGACTTTCGGCCCTTCGTGAATCCTTGTTTTGAGTGGAATAGGACTTGCATTGCCATTTTTTCCGGAGAGAGGTCGAAGTTGATCTCGCGTTGGCCGTCAAGTCTGGGTTTAGAGGGTTGTGACTCGCGAATTGGCAAATTCGCAGTCGCTATCGCAATTTTCGTTTGCAGCGAAAGGAGCATCCGAGATGAGGTATAGGAAGCTGGGCAATACCGGACTCATCGTCAGCAGCGTGGCACTTGGCACGATGCAGTTCGGAGGCAAGATGAACATGGGCAACCTCGGTCAGGAGGACACAACGCGGATGGTGAAGCTAGCCCTCGACAAGGGCATCAACTTCATCGATACGGCAGACGTGTACAGCCTCGGGGAGAGCGAGACTCTTGTGGGTAATGCCTTGAAGGGCGTCAGGGACGAGATCGTCCTCGCCACCAAAGTCCGGCTCCCTATGAGCGAAAAGTTCAACCGGAGCGGCGCGACGCGCGTCAACATCAGGCGCGAAGTGGAGGGCAGTCTCCGACGGTTGCAGACCGATTACATCGATCTTTACCAGGTGCATGGATGGGACAGCAACACACCGCTCGAGGAGACCCTTCGAACGCTCGACGATCTTGTGCGCCAGGGAAAGGTCCGCTATATCGGGTTGTCCAACTTCATGTCATGGCAGGCGGCCACTGCAGTCATGCTGCAGGAGCACCTGGGGCTGGAGAAATACGTAACGGCGCAGATGTACTACAGCCTCGTCGGTCGGGGTCTCGAATACGAGTTCCAGTCGTTCGCCGAGTATCACAACATCGGTATTCTGGTCTGGAGCCCACTTGCCGGCGGGTTCCTCACAGGCAAGTACAGCCGCGCCAATCCTCCTTCTGCCGGTACGCGGTTTGCCGAAGCAGGTTCGTTCGTCCCCGTCGACAAGGAGAATGGGTATCGCGTCGTGGAGGTGCTGAAAGAGGTGGCCGGGCGGCATGGCGTTAGCCCGTCCCGTGTGGCGCTCTCTTGGGTGCTGGGACGGAAGGCGGTTAGCAGTGTGATCGTCGCTGCCCGCAAGTCCGAGCAATTGGAGGATAACATCGGTGCCGTAGACCTTCGGCTCTCGGACGACGACGTCCACCTCCTGGACACGGCGTCGGATCCGGGCGTTCCGTATCCGAAGTGGATGGTCCTTCAGCTCGACACCGCGGAAGACCCTCGCTCGAAGGTTCTGTATCCCGAGCGCTACGCGGATGGCGGTCCCTGGAAGGATCTTCGGGGCACGCGGTGGTCCGCCTGAGGGCGCTTCATTGCTTTGACAAAAGCTGGCCTTACTCTCGCGCCAGAGCATTGGCGCCTGTAGAACCAGGGATCGTTGAGTTCGCCGCGCTTGGCAAGCGAACGACGAGCGTTCCATGCGGAGGGTCCGCACTGCTTCCCCCTAGCCGTCGAACAACTCGTGGGTGTTCTCGAGGCTGATCAAGATTATTATGCAATGAGGAGAACAAAGCCCTCCGACCGGGAGCGAGCAGAATCAAAGCGCCTTCCGGAACATTCCCTCCTGGAGCTCCGCAAATGCCTGCCTTGGCTGCGTAGCCTTGTCGCCTCGATCTAAGAACATAAGTCTGCACTTGTTGGCCTCGACGGGAGACGCGGTGTCCAGCCATTTCACAGGTTTTCGTCTGCACGCGGACTGGACGCGTTGCAGGATTTCCCGGATCAGAGTGTCAGTATCGGGACGCGACAGCAGTAAGGCCGACACTTCGGCTAGATCAGACAGCTCGACTGCGAGGACTCCATCCCTGGCCTAAGTTCTTCAGACTAATCCGCTTGCACAGAACCTACACTCGCTCGGGGTTTTGGCATCTGCTGTGCTCTTATGGAACGTGAGCTGAAAACAGCCAACATTCTTTCAAGGAGATGAACCAAATGAAAATTAACAAAGGTTACATTATTTTGGGTCTGATGATTGCCCTTACTCTTCTTTTCGAACTTGCTGCGCACGCTGAATCGCTGGACCCAACCACCAAGCTCACGTTTAGCGAGCCCATCCAAATCCCAGGGGAGGTGCTACCCGCAGGGACCTACTTATTCAGGTTGGCCAACGCTGATTCTGGCCAACATATTGTGCAGATCTTCAACGCGGACGGGACTGTCCCGTATGCGACCGTTCTCACAATTGCAACGGAGCGGCCATACCCAACCGGAGATACTGCGGTTACATTGGCGGAACAGGGAACCGGAAACCCGGATGTCCTCCTAAAGTGGTTTTATCCTGGTCGCGTCACCGGGAATGAGTTCGTATATTCCAAGCAGAAAGAGAAGGAACTGGCTCAGGACAAGCAACAAACTATCGTGGCCGATCAAAGGAAAGAACCCAACTTCGATATCACCGGAGCTGGCGACTGAGTATGCGGCCTTGGCATTCGCTCGGCCAGCGCCATTCGAATATGACATCATGTCGCCGAGTGTCTGACTACGCAGCAGGTAAATTGAAATTCTGCTTTTGAGGACCCGGGTTTCTGTAACCCGGGTCCGTTTGATGCGAGCTGCTTTTGCAATCTTGGTTGCATTTCTCTTCGATGTCGAAAGACAAACATCGCTCGCGTGCGTCCGTTGACAGTTCTGTGCGAATCTCGACATCGGGCACCAGCCCTCCCCTCGTGCTGGGGGCATGCAGCTAGCCTATTGCGCAACAATCCTCCCCCCTCCCATTGAAGCAACCCATGTGGAAGCTCGCGTGCTTCGTCGAAACCGGAGGGGGAAAACAATGGCGCTCGAGTCAATTCTTTACATATCCGATCAGGCGAGCAGCCGCAACTCGGTGCTAGCCGCACTCGAGGCCACTGGCTATGAAGTTGTGGGCATTAACAGCGCAACACAAGCACTCGCACTGCTGTTCATCATGCGTTCCGTTGTTGCCGTCGTGCTGCACTACCTGGCGAGAGAACGAACCGGTTTTGACTTGCTGCGAAGCCTACGGGCCATTCGGCCACGTGTTCCGATCATCCTGCTGTGCCGCGAACAACTCGGCCCCTTGCCATCAGGCGTGGATGCCAGCGGAGTTTACTTATACGATACGGAACAGCCACGCGAAAACCTTACCTCTCAGGTGCAGCGTTGGCTGACCCCGGAGGAGCCATGCCCGGAGGTCGACGATAGGGTTCATTGCGGCGCCACGTGAATGCTGATTGCGGCCCCGTGCCGCGCAACCCTGCTAATCGCCTCGCGCGTCGGCCCGGCGCTGCCGCTGCTGCAAAAGCAAGGTTGCTTCCCGCCAAAATCCCGCGCTTCCCACCGCCAGTGGGCAGCATGGGTCCTCGCCAACCGTTTGGGGAGGCTACTGCGCTATTATGTTCTTCCATCAGAGTGCTGTTAAGAAAATGTTCGACGAGAGGGAGGCGAGCAGGCCATGGCCCGGATTAGGTGGCGTGCGGTCGTTCAATGTTCAGCCGGCAGCCTTGCTCTTGAGTTGCTGACTTTTGTCTGCTTGCGACTTCGCCTCAATGTCGCTGCGGCTGTGTGTATATCTCTGATTATTGTCGTTCTGTCGCTGCGCGCCAGCTTACTGGTATGGGCAGTTGGCTCTTTCATCGCAGTTGGCCGTTTGGCGTTCTTCTTTGCTCCACAGATTCTCTTTTTCCGGGTAAACGATCTGACCGAGGCCGCTGCCATCCTCGCTTTCTTGACGACCCCAGTAGTGCCGACCAAAGTCGAGGCCCACGAATGACCACTGCGACCGCTCCCATGGTGTTCGTCATTGATGACGACGACTTGGTGCGTGCGGCGATCCAAGGCATGCTAAAGTCGGTCGGCTTGCGTTCTGAAACATTCGCGACCGCGCCAGAGTTCTTGCGCAGAAAGCGGCCGGACGGGCCAAGTTGCCTGGTGCTGGACGTAAGGCTTCCCGGAGTGAACGGTCTGGAATTTCAGCACCAGTTGGTTGACGCGGGTATCCGGATTCCCATCATCTTCATCAGCGGTCATGGAGATATTCCGATGACGGTGAAAGCCATGAAATCCGGCGCGGTGGAGTTCCTGACCAAGCCATTCCGCGACCAGGACTTGCTGGATGCTATCCATCAGGCTTTGGAGCGCGACCGGGCAACGCGCCAACAACAGAGTGAGCTCACCGAATTGCGAAAGCGGTACGAGTCGCTTACTGCACGCGAGCGCGAGGTCATGGGTTTGGTGGTTTCGGGCATGCTCAATAAGCAAGTAGCTTTTGATCTCGGAACCAGCGAAATCACTGTAAAGATCCATCGCGGGCACGTGATGCGGAAGATGCAGGCCGAATCACTGGCGGACCTGGTCAGAATGGCAGCGAAGCTGGAGCTTCCGCCCGGCGGTCGCGAATGAAAGTCCTTTCCAACCTTCAACGTTATGGCCTGGCGCTAATTTCCAGCGGACTCGCTCTCGTACTGGCTTGGCCTATCGATGCCCCTTCGTCGTGTTTTCTTCTCGCCGTCACCGTGAGTAGTCTTTTCGGAGGGTTGGGGCCGGGCCTCTTGTCTGTTGCTCTGTCGGCCTTATCGTTTGAACACTTCTTTCTGTGGAGAACATTTCCGCCGACCCAGGAGACGGCTAGTTTCTTGCGGTTTTTAGTCTTCGTGATAGCAACTTTACTGATTACCGCGCTGATGGAGATAAAACGGCGCGTCGAGGAATCTCGCACCCGCGCCCAGGAGGCGCTGCGTCTAGCGCAGTCGGATTTGGCACACGTCAATCGGGTGACCACCATGGGAGAGCTGACAGCCTCGCTGGCGCACGAAGTGAATCAGCCAATTGCTGCCGCCGTCACCGACGCCAACACCTGCTTGCGATGGCTTACGCGCGATCAACCTGACGTGGAGGAGGCGCGCGAAGCTGCCTCGAGGACGGTCAAAGACGCAACCCGGGCGGCGGAAATCATTAGTAGGATCCGGCTGACCTTCACCAAGAGCACTCCGCAGCGGGAGTTAGTTGACGTAAACGAAGTTATTAGAGAGATGATCGTGCTGCTGCGCAATGAGGCATCGCGGTGCTCGATATCAGTCCGCACGGAACTGGTGCCACATCTTCCCCGGGTCATTGGGGATCGCGTGCAATTGCAGCAGGTGATGATGAACCTCATGATCAATGCCATCGATGCCATGAAGAACGTCGAGGGGACACGGGAGCTAGTCATCAAGTCACAGAGGGCGGAGGACGAGCAGCTTGTGCTGGCGGTCAGTGATACCGGCGTCGGACTGCCCCCGCAGCAAGCAGATCAGATATTCAATGCGTTCTTTACCACCAAGAGGCACGGGACTGGCATGGGCCTTCGGATCAGTCGCTCCATCGTTGAATCGCATGGAGGCCGCTTGTGGGCTGCCGAAAACTCTCCCCGTGGCGCAAGCTTTTACCTAACGCTTCCCACCAAACTCGAGGCCCATGAATGAGGCCCGCAGGGCGGTATTAGAGCCCACATACCAAAGTATAATTGCGACCTCGTTGGCCTCCTGCTAAGTTCCTAGTATGGCCACTGAGGGGAACACCAAACTAGTTGCGATTGTCGACGATGACGATTTGATGCGGGGCGCATTGCAGGGCCTGCTGAAGACGATCGGCTTGTCAGCCCGAACGTTCGCGTCGGCGGAGGAATTTTTGGACTCCGGCGATCAGCATCAGACTGGATGTCTGATCGCTGATATTCGTATGCCAGGAATTTCCGGGCTCGACTTGCAGGCGAAACTCAACGCCGAACGTTGCAGGATTCCGACTATTTTTATTACCGCGCACGGCGACGAAAAAATGCGAATGCAGGCGTTGAGAGCAGGAGCTGTCGAGTTCCTGACAAAACCATTCGACGATAAAGCCCTGCTCGGGATTGTTCGAGCAGCTCTGGAGAGTTAACCCCGATAGCGAAGTGTGCAGACCGCGCCAGGAGGTCCTCTGTGGCAGCCTTCGAAAGATTTGGAAGTGGTGATCAGGTTTCTTATGAGCGCAGATTCGAGCAGGTCATAGGCAACAGTCCTGCGCTGGAAGCAGTGCTCGAACAAGTGGAACGTGTGGCTCCTACCGATTCCACCGTTCTTATCCAGGGCGAAACAGGCACAGGCAAGGAGCTGATCGCGCATGCGATTCACAATCTCAGCTTGCGGTGCGGACGCCCGTTCATGAGGTTGAATTGCGCTGCCATTCCTTTAGATCTGCTGGAGAGTGAGCTTTTTGGCCACGAAAAGGGCGCATTCACGGGAGCCATTGCGCAAAAGGTTGGCCGCTTCGAGCTCGCTGACAAAGGCACACTCTTTCTGGATGAGGTGGGAGATATTCCACCGGCGCTGCAGCCCAAACTGCTGCGCGTCTTGCAAGAACAGGAGTTCGAGCGTTTGGGGAGCACCCGGACTCACCAAGTGGACGTTCGGCTGGTTGCTGCAACAAATCGGGATCTGATTGAGATGGTGAATCGCGGCGAATTCCGCAGCGACCTCTACTATCGCCTGAATGTATTTCCAATCCTGCTGCCACCGTTGCGGGAGCGTCGCGAAGACATTCCGGCGTTGGTGACGCATTTCGTCGAGATTTTTGGACGACGGATGCGTCGAGAAATTGAACACATTCCTCCCGAAACTATGTCTGCTCTCAGCTCGTACCAATGGCCAGGAAATATCCGCGAATTGCAGAACCTGATCGAACGTGCCGTAATCCTTTCAAACGATGGTGTGCTTCCTAATTCTTTGCCGGTGGCGGGGACTCAGGGTGTCACTGTAGCTTCCGCTGCCTCTACGGCGCCTGTCACTACTTTGAAGGACTCCGAGCGCGCTCTGATTCAGCGCACGCTTGAAAGCGCGGGATGGGTGATCGGCGGCCCGAAAGGCGCTGCCGCCAAACTTGGCTTGAAGCGCACTACATTGATCCACAAGATGCAGAAGCTGGGGATTTCCCGGCCTGTTGTGCAAAGCGGTCGAGATGTGATTGGGCAAGCACTGCAGGAGCCGGAGGTGCTGCCGCAGTTTTAGCAGCGCCGATCGGCGCTTTTCGGAAGCCAATTTGGGGCCGGGGAGGAGCGCAAACTGGTCTCGGTCGTTGGCTCTAACATCCATGTTTTTCTACCCAAGCCACTGCGGGTTGACGACGGTGCCGTCAAAGTGGTGAGTAGTCTTGTAAAGTTCGAACTGGCCTGTTTCCGCAGCTACCCGCCGCCCCGCTCATCGGTGTGATGGACGACCGGATTGCTTTGCCGTTCTTATGCACGGTGCAGGCACCGCAAACGGCCATACGGCAGCCAAACTTTGTTCCTGTCATCCCTAGTGTGTCGCGCAGGTACCACAACAGCGGCATGTCAGGATCGCCTTCAAAGCTGCGATCAACCCCATTCATTTGAGCTTCACCATCTGGGTCCTCTTTCCCATTCAGGCTAGCATTCTACATACCACGCCGCATGAACTCATGTGAGCCAAAGAGCCAAGTGTGCTTTCAGTTTAAATGTAGGACGAAAAACAATATCTTTCCCGAGTGTCCTCAGTTCGACAGCGGCGTCGAAAGGCTGACCAGTTGTTGGCCCCGTGATGTCGTCTTTATTAGCGCAGATGAGACATCAAGTTCCCGAAAATGAACATTTCGTTGCAGAGACACACTCTCGCAGAATGGCAAGGAACTTGCTTCAGTTGGGGACAGACCGAGTAAATCGCAAATTGATCTAACGAAGATGGAACGCCAAAGATAGGCGCTTCGTCCACGACTTTACGGTTACCTGATTGTGCAAGCAATCAGCAACGATCGCTGGAGGAAAGTCTTGAAAATCGGTTCCCGCTCGTATTTCTTAACCGTGGCAGTATGTGCTATTCCGTGGATCTTGCCGGCTTCGAAGCTGGCAGCGCAAGACGCGCACTTTCATAACGCGCCCCCGTCCAGCGTTCAACTAAAGAACCCGTACGCGGGGCAGCACGCAGCCGTTGTCGCAGGGGAAAGACTATACACCATGAACTGCGGTTCCTGTCATGGAATCGGCGGGCGCGGAACCGGGAACATCCCTGCATTATCCCAAAGCCCCACACAATCGGCGTCCGACGGAGAGGTCTTCTGGTTTATCACAACTGGATCTGTCAATAATGGCATGCCATCCTGGGCCAGTTTGCCCGAGCAGAAACGATGGCAGATTGTCGCTTATTTGAAGTCACTCAAGAATTCACCGAGCGCACAAAAGGGCGAATCTGCGTCCGCCAACACGAAGCCAGTCAAGACGAATGCTCCGCCGCCACAACCACCCTACACAGATTTTCGCTTTGAGGAACCGGGAAAAGTCCGCAAGATCACGGTGCAAGATCTTCCAGCGCCGTATGGCACTGACTCAGCAGGCAATGCACCGAAGGTCGTGCCTCGTCCGCAAGGTGCTTGGCCGAAGGCGCCAGTCGGATTCAGCGTTCAACAGTACGCAACGGGACTGGATAATCCGAGGTTGATCCGGGCGGCGCCCAGCGGCGACGTTTTCCTGGCAGAAAGCAGCAGCGGAAAAATCAGAGTGTTCCGCGGAATCACCCGCGACGGTAAACCCGTAGAGGCTGGTATTTTCGCCACCGGACTCAACCAGCCTTATGGCATTGCCTTCTATCCTCCCGGGGACAACCCTCAATGGGTATATGTCGGCAACACCGATTCAGTTGTCCGGTTTCCGTATCAAAGTGGAGAATTGAAAGCAAACGGCCCGCCTCAGCACATTGCCGACCTTCCTCATGGCGGAGGGCATTGGACCCGCGACGTGCAGTTCACGGCTGACGGCAAGAAGATGTTCGTTGCCGTCGGATCGTCGTCGAATGTCGACGATCCCGACACCACTCCGGAGGAAAAGAATCGAGCCGACATCCTGGAAGTCAACCCTGATGGCTCCGAGATGAAAGTGTACGCATACGGAATCCGCAACGCCGGAGGCGGATTGGCGATCGATCCCAAGACGGGCGAGTTGTGGTGCTCGGTCAACGAGCGTGACGGCTTGGGAGACAACCTCGTCCCCGACTACATTACGCACGTGAAGGAGGGCGGCTTCTATGGTTGGCCGTGGTGGTACATCGGAAGCCACCAGGACCCGCGCCATGAGGGCAAACATCCAGAGTTGAAAGACAAGGTTCTTGTTCCCGATGTGCTGTTGCAGCCTCACAACGCTTCACTCGAAATGACGTTCTATGAAGGAACGCAATTCCCTGCTGAATATCGGGGAGATATTTTCTCATCCGAGCACGGTTCATGGAACCGGTCAGTGCGCACTGGATATGAAGTGATCCGTGTGCCTCTGCACCAAACAAGCCGGGCCAGCGGCGAATACGAAGATTTTGTGACCGGATTTGTGGTCGACAATCGGCACGTCTGGGGAAGACCCGTCGGCATCACTGTGGCTCAGGACGGGTCCCTGCTGGTAACGGATGACGGCTCGAACTCCATCTGGCGCGTCAGCTATACCGGCGCCGTCGGCGAGCAAAGCGCACGAGCACAAAACCACGCGGGCTCAGGCACGAAGATCACATCCCGGTAGAAAGACTGTGATTAAGGTACTCGCAATCGCGGCTCTGGCATTGTGTGCTTTCCAATTCGGAGACCGGCATGGTCTGAACAGCATGCCATTTGCGCAAGTGCAGGGCATGATCTCCGATCTGGCAGGAGCGAGGAGAATGGCAAAGCAGGGGAACGTCGATTTGTTCGTAGGACAAACGATGCAGGGGCAGGCCGTGAACATCCGAGGCGAAGTCACCGATGCGAATTGTTACCTTGGCAATCATAGGCACGCTTACGATCACGCCTTTTGCGCGAAGATGTGCGCAGCCGCTGGCGGTCCGTTGGTGTTTATCCCCGACCAAGGCGGACAACCGTATCTTGTCCTCAGCGAACACAACGGCATAGGGCTTTCCGAAGAGGTTCTCAACCGTATAGGCGTTCCGGGGATTGTGGTCAAGGGCAAAGTGCTTGACGCCGACGGATTGCGTACGCTGGCAATTGAGGGATTGGCGCCGTGACGTGCGTGAGAAGTTGAAGGAACAGGAACAATGGGTCAATATGAACAAGAAAGAAATTTCTTCAAGAAACAACTTATATCGCGGGGATTTCCTCTCGGGGATTGCGGCCACCACCACCCCAAGTCTAACCGGGAGCACGCCGGTTGGAGCTGGCCAGAATCTGCTCAGACGGCGCCCGTTCCCACATCGCGGCCGAACGGCCGGCTGCGGGACAAGGTGGCCGTGGTCACCGGTGCCGCCCGCGGAATCAGCCGCGCCACGACCGTCGCCTTCGCTCGGGAAGGCGCCGACATCATCGGTCTCGATATCTGTGCGCCGGTGGACCCGCGTTCCGGTGTTGAACCATCGACCCAAGAGGACTGGGAGGAAACCGGACGATTAGTACGGATGGCTGGCCGCCGCTGGCTGGGAATCAAACTCGACCAGCGCGACTGCCTGCGCTGCGAGCGGCTGGCCTCCGAGGTGAACGTGAATTCGGTGGCATTGACATTTTGTTCGCCAATGCCGGCATCCAGAGCTTCCATCCGCTGCTCGAGATGGAGGATCCAGACTGGCACATCACGATCGATGTCAAGCTGACGGGTACAGCAAACTTCGTCCGGGCCTTCGCGCCTTATATTGTGAAGCGCGGTGGCGGACGCATCATCTTGACCTCCTCGACCGAAGGGCAGCACGGCACCAAGTTCGGAGCCTCCTACTCGGTGACTAAATGGGGAACTATCGGCTTGCTATAACATCATGGTAAACGTCCTCATTCCCGGCCTGATCGACGCGCCGCCCGGCAAGTCACCCAAGGGATTATCGACAACCCAGGAGGAGGAAGAGCCGCGGAAAATTCTAACCACCAGGATACCGATGGGCGTGCCTTGGATCGAGCCCGAAGATGTCAGGCCTGTGGTGGTCTTCCTCGCCTCCGACGCTGCGCGCATGGTCTCAGGTGCGAACTTCGATGTCACTGGGGGCGACAGCGCCAACAACCCAGCGTAATCGCGAGCCGTGGTAGTCGGAACGGTAAGCTCCAGCGGGTGAGAATCTTAAAGGAAGGATTTTGGAGGTCAATCGTGAACAAGCAAGAGGTCTCTGCAAGTCTGGCTGGCAGTGTTTCGCTTGGCGGTAAAGTTTCGGTTCATCGCCTCGGCTTCGGGGCGATGCGCCTTACTGGCCAAGGCGTCTGGGGCCCACCGAAGGATCGGAAGGGGGCGCTAGGGGTTCTTCGCCGTGCCGTGGAACTTGGCGTAAATTTTATCGACACTGCGGATTCCTACGGCCCGCACATCAGCGAGGAGTTGATCGCCGAAGCGTTGTTTCCTTACTCGCCTGGCCTGGTGATTGCGACCAAGGGAGGCTGGAACCGTCCCGGCCCGAATCAGTGGACCCACGATGCAACCCCGTCTCACCTTCGCGAAGCGGTAGAGGGCAGCCTCAAGAGACTACGCCTGGACCGCATCGACGTTTACCAACTGCACATTCCAGACCCCGTCGTGTCATTCGACGCGTCGGTGGAAACTTTGGCCCGACTGCGAGACCAAGGCAAGATTCGCCTGGTCGGGTTGTCCAACGTCACGCAGGAGCACATCGAGCGAGCGAGCAGAATTGTCCCGATCGTCTCCGTGCAGAATCGCTACAGCTTTGCCGACCGTGAATGGGACTACGTGGTGGATTATTGTCAGAGTAATGGAGTTGCGTTCATTCCCTGGTTTCCACTGGGAGCAGGCAGGGTTGCCGGCGAAGTGCTTAGCCGAATCGCAGAGGCACATGGTGCGAGCCCCACGCAGATAGCGCTGGCGTGGCTTCTGCGGCGATCTCCCATCATGCTGCCCATCCCAGGGACATCCTCCATTGAACATCTGGAGCAGAATGTTGCGGCAGCTTCACTGCGCTTAGCTGAAGAAGAATACGAAGAGCTTTCTGGAGTCCCCCAGCTGGTGGGGTCGCGGTGAAACAATTTGGCCTTCCACGGAATCTTTTACGACCGGGTAACTACGAGACTCTTCACGGCTCGCGCCTTAGTGATGAGATATCGAACACTGAAGAAACAAAGGAGACAACTCTATGAAACGTCTTACTCCAAATCAGGTGAAACTAGGCTTCATTGGCCTGGGTAACATGGGAAGCCGGATTGCACAACGCCTGCTTGATCACGGATATCAACTCGCCGTGTACGACGTCGATATCGCCAAGTCCGAAGCCATCCGTGCACATGGCGGTATCGTTGCTGAGAATATTCTCGAATTGGCGCGCACTGCGGATGTCATTCTTTCGTGTCTGACCAACGATGAAGCCGTTCGCAGCGCCTATACCGGATCTGAGGGAGTCTTTGCCGGGTCAAGGCCCGGAACCGTTGTGCTGGAGTTGAGCACGATTTCTCCAGAGACCTCCCGCGAACTGCACAGGCTCGGTGTCCAAGTTGGCACCGAAGTACTGGATGTCGCCATCTCGGGCAGCACTCCTGCGGCGGAGCAAGGTATCCTAACGCTGCTGGTGGGCGGCGACCGGGAGCGGTTCGGCGCCGCTGAGCCCATATTCCAGGCGATTGCAAAACAATACTTTCTTCTGGGTGGTCCTGGCTCTGGAACCGCGATGAAGTTAGTCGTCAACACTTTGTTGGGAGTTGGCATGCAGGCGATCGCTGAGGCTGTGGCCTTTGGGGAGAAAGTTGGTCTCAACCGCGAGAGGTTGCTCGAAGTTTTATCAAAGACAGCTGTGGTTGCTCCGGCTCATGTGGGAAAGCTCGCTAGGGTTGCGATCGACGATTACACTCCGCAGTTTCCACTGCGCCTGATGAATAAAGATTTTCAGTTGATTCTGGCCGCGGCGGCAAAAGAGCAGGTTCGCATGCCGGCGACAAGGGCTGCTTTTCGCGTCAATTCCGATGAACTGGCGAACAATAACGAAGAGGACTTTTCGGCTGTCGTGCGGCAAATGGAGATCCTTGCTGATATCGCTACTATTCACTCGACCCCGGTGGCGAGTTGATTGCCCGGAGATTTGCTCGAATTGAGTACGATGATCGTAGTCGATCGCCTGAGGTTACCGTCACATTTGGCACATCAACTTCGCCGAGGCTGTCGCGTCTCGATTTCGACTGGCAGAGAGAAGTGAAAGGTTGTCCCAGGGCCAGAGTTGGCAGTCGCCCAAAGAAGGCCACCATGAGACTCAATGATGGAACGGCTGATGGTCAAGCCCATGCCGGTGCCTTGGCGCTTGGTGGTGAAGAATGCTCTGAAAATCTGGTCAGCCTGGCCGGATGGCAGACCTCGGCCCATGTCGCTCACGGAAACGAGCAATTGACCGTCCTCTTTCAATTGAGAGGTGATCGTAAGGTTTCCAGCCGGATCCGTCTCATTCATGGCATCGATACCGTTAAGCACCAGGTTCATCAATACCTGTTGCAATAGGACACGGTCAGCCATGACTTGCGGAAGGTCGTGGGCTAGGTTCGTGCAAATGAAGCGTGAGTGGCGGGTTGCCTCGCTTTGGAGCAGGAGGATTATTTCCTCGATCACAGCATTTAAATCAACAAGCTCACGCTTCAGTTCACCCTTCTTAAATATCGATCCAATCCGGCCGATGATTTCGGAGGCGCGCGTTGTATCTTTGACGATTCGGGAAGTTGCTTCGCGAGCTTCTTCTACTTCCGGCTGCTCGCGTCCAAGCCAACGCAGACAGGTCCTTGCGTTTGTCATTGCCGCCGCAATCGGCTGCCTGAGCTCGTGTGCCAGGGAAGCGGTCAGCTCTCCCATGGTGGTCACCCGGGTTACATATGCTAGATCTGCTTGCACTCCTCGCAACGCTTCCTCTGCGCGCTTGCGCTCAGTGATGTCGCGCGCATTTACAACGACTCCCGAAACGGCTGGTTCGTCCAGAAGATTGGTAACTACCACTTCGATGGTAGCTAGGTTGCCATCGGGGCGTTGAAAACCAACTTCTACTGCTAATCCTGATTCTGCTCGAGGTATATTCAAAGCCGCCCGCATCTTGGGGACATCTCCGGAAGGAAGAAAGTCAATCAGATACTTTCCTTGAACATCGTCCTGGGTCCGGCCCACAACGCGCAAGCACGCAGGACTTACATAACGAATTTTCCCTTCGCGGTCCAAGATGACTATAAGGTCGGAAGAATGGTCGATGAGAGAGCGAAACCGAGCCTCGTTGAGTTTCAATTCCTCATAGAGTTCGCGAACGTGCCGAGCGGCATAATTAAAGGCTCTTCCGACTCTTGCGAGTTCATCTTCGCCTTCGACTTCGATTTCGTGGTGAAAGTCGCCACGCGCTAGTGCCTGTGCTCCGGAATCCAGGGCGGCAAGGGGTCCCGTGATGCTGCGAGTAGCGAACCAGCCGAGCGCCACCGCCGTCATTAATGTAAATATCGCAGTCACAGAGAGCACAAGCAAGAGCTGGCGCCGCGCATGTTGAGTGCTCTCAAGAGCCTGCGCACGATCGTAGGCAACTTCCTGATCGACGTTAAACACCAGCAACGAAGTCAACCCCACCATCGCCCGCACTTGACTCGCTAATCGCAAACTTACAGCTTCCCAGTCCGCGGTTTTGGCCAGTGCCACAAGAGTGTCAGTTTGCGACGGGAGTGAGGTGCGCACAGCTTCGAGCATGATCGGGACATCCTGCTCAAGGTGGCGACTAGAGTTTAGTGTTTCCTCAGCGCGAGCTACATCCTGCACGAAGTTGTCGCGTTGAGAAGCGGCCTCAGCCGCGAATCCTTGACTGTCTTGAGCAGCCGCGAGTTTCGTCAAAGCCTCGCGGAAATTCATCACATCGAGATGAACACGCATAACGGCGAGCGATTTCTGATCGGCTTCGTAAAATCGGCGTGCTGGAACTTCGACACGACCAAACTGCCATACGGCGACTACATCGGCGGCTCCGATCAAGAACACAATGATCAAGAAGCATGCAGTCAAACGGGGACCTATATTCAAAACACCAGGCTGCGGGAACTTTCCAAACCCGCGTCCCCTTCCCTTGCTATCGACCGCCCTGTTGCCATTCGCCATTGGTCGCGCTCGAACTTCTATTGAACAGTATGGACATCGATTGTCCTGGTTGCTTTCGGAAAATGGGTTCGTGCACTTCGAGGTGCGCCCGCGAGGTGGTCGGCACTACCTCCGCTCGCATCTGAACTTCGCGCTTCGAGACCAGTCACGCGGACCAGTTCATTCTGCAGGTCAGCAGCAGCCTTTGCGGCTGCGTTGTTTCCGATTAGAACCGAGTGAACTGCTTCAAAGTAGGCGCGGGAGACCGCAGGATAGTTTTTTCCCGTCTCCTTGGAGGGACGCACGGCGAAGCCTTTGTCATATGCCTTCTGCAAGGCTGGGAGATAGGGACCTGCGGCTAGTACTCCGGGATCTTGATACAACTCGGGCGTGGTAGGAACTCCCGAATAGGTCTGCAATCGTCTGCGTTCCACGTCACGCCGGCACAAATAGCGGACCAGCATGACCGCCGCTTGGGCATGCAGCGAATATCGGGATACACCGTAACCGTGTCCGCCAAGCGCCCCCACGCGTCCTGCCTGACCACCCGGCAAAGGCGCGACATCGAAATTGTGAGCAACCGTGTCAGACCCTTCGGAGCGTCCCCAGACATACGGACCTAACCAACTGGTCCAACTCCGCATGAACGCTGCGTCTCCTGCTCGCCAAACGTTGACCGCGTCCCATTCTTGGTATGCGACCACGCCGCGGGGTGAAATACTGCCGATCCAGCTCGCGGCCCTTTCCCAAGCATGTATAGTTCTCGCGTTGTTTACTGTGACCTCGCCATTTTCAATAATTGTCCCGCCACCCTCGGACATTTGCCATTCGAGAGCATTGCAGGTTAGAGCTTCACTTGGAGCACCCTGCCAAACAAATCCCCAAAAGGTCTTGCGACCCTCCGCGCGCTCACCCGCCTGAATTCGCTCCGCCATACTCTCAAGCTCATCCCAGGTTCGCGGCGGCCCCCTGAAGCCGTATCTCCGCAACAGATCGGTCCGATAATAAAGAATGCCCGCATCAATGTGGTAAGGCAGAGCCACCAACCTCCCATCTACCGTGTTGTTCGTAATCAAATCATGGAAATGCGCGGTAATCTCCTGCGCAGGCACGTAGTCCTTGAGGTCGATGAGATTGTCTGCAAGAATGTTAGGCCAAATCACGTCAATGGCGTAGATATCTGGAACGTGAGCTCGATTTCCAAGAAGGTTCATCCATGCAGTGAGTTGCTCAACTGGAGTTTCGGACGAAGGAAGCACCTTGACGTGAATTCCTGTTTCTTGTGTAAACTCGGTAATCTCCTGATTGCGCCGGTTCTGATATTCCTTATCTAGCCAGGCCTGATCGATTAGTGTGACGGTTGTTTCTGGCGTGGTTTGAACAGATCTCTCGCAACCTTGGGTTGCGAAGAGAAGCCAAATCAGAATCGGTGCGAGTGGCTGAAGCGGTCGGGGGGAGCAGGAAGGAAACCGCACGGACGAATGTCCCGCACGCAATTCTCCGATATGCAAAGGCATCTCTGAAGGCCCCGGGTATCAAGCAAAAACAGCCCCACGTCGCACGATCATCGCATGAAACCATGCCCGGAACAACTTCAGCCGAGGCTTCTGGAGGCTTCTGCCATGGTTCTATTTCCGCCAGCGTACGGAGTCCGACCGCGACCCGGCCCGGGCTTCTACCGTGCCCCTGCCCCGCGATGGAAAAGCAGAACCAAAACGAACTTCCGAACCGACCTGCGGAACAAGCGATAACTGCAATGCTATCGGGCGCAATTGCAAATCGACAGTGCATCCTTAACGGTAACGCGTTGGTAGCTCTGCATCTCGACGCACTAATTCCGAAACCGCACTTCCACCTTATCACTGTGAGCCCCGATCGGACGGACGAGACCACGGTGTGCAAGTTCCGGTACTTGCTGGAAGAACACCAACTTGGGGAATTAGACCCTGGGGACGGTGAACCTGCACCTGCAAGCCCAGCGGGTGCGAATCACGACCGGCACGATCGTGGACTCGACCATCCTGCACGCACCCACTTCGACCAAGAACCGAGAACAGCAACGTGATCCGGAGATGCACCAGACGAAGAAGGGCAAACAATGGTACTTCGGGATGAAGGCACACGTGGGAGTAGATCGTAGACGAAGGTCATCCACACGGCAGTGGCGACGGCGGCCAACGTTGCCGATTCGGCGGTGCTGCCCGATCTATTGCACGGCGAAGAAACGCGCGTGGGGAGCGATCAGGCCTATCGCGGACAGAGCGAAGTGATCCGGGAGTGCGCACCGCAGGCTCAGGACTGTACTCATCGGAGCTACCGCTACCAGGATCGTATTGATGAAGTGGAGCGGGCGAAGAACCGGACCAAGTCGAGGGTGCGCTCGAAAGTGGAGCACGTGTTTGCGGTGATGAAGCTGAATTCGCATTTGTGAATTTACGCTATCGCGGACCGAAGAAGAATGCCACTCACTGTTCGCG
>Ga0210389_10001532_pt1 | contig 18733 bp, 11 predicted proteins | sample IncBWH28OmetaG_FD_160127 | JGI IMG/M metagenome (GOLD analysis project Ga0210389, IMG submission 160127) | Forest soil microbial communities from Barre Woods Harvard Forest LTER site, Petersham, Massachusetts, United States - Inc-BW-H-28-O ...
TATCGCGCCACCTCTTTCCCCGCATCGACCCGTGGTTGTACCGCGCAACCGGCGGGCGCTATCCATGGATCCTTGGCGGGGCTTCCACAGCACCGCTGATGACCACCGGTGCAAAGTCGGGTCAACCGCGAGAGCATCAAATCACTTACTTCCACGATGGAGCCGATCCCATCGTGACCGCGTCAAACTACGGCGGCCCGAAACACCCGCAGTGGTACTACAACCTCAGGGCGCACCCTGAATGCGAACTAGGCGACGAGAAGTTTCTGGCGACCGAGGTCACCGACCCCGACGAGCGCGCACGCCTGTATGGACTTGCGGAGCGGGTGTACGCCGGTTGGGGCGACTACCGCCGGAAGACAGACCCCATTGGCCGTCATATCCCAGTCTTTCGACTCAAGCCTCGCTAGCGGCGTTCGACTGTGACACCCCGCCCGCCGACGGCACGGTGATCTGGATCTCGCCGTCTGGGCACACCTACCGCACAATGCCCTGGAGCAGGCTGCTCATACCCGCGTTGAGTCTGCCCACGGGGATGCTGCCGCCGTCACCTCGTCTCGATGCCGGCTGCGCCGATCGCGGCGTGCTGATGCCACAACGCAAACAGACCAGGTCCACCGACCGGCTCCGGCGAATCATGGCCGAGCGCAAGGGCAATCACTCGGGGAAGCGCGTCGAATTCACGGCCGCATCTCGTAGGCGCCGTTGATCGGCAGGACGTGTTCCTTCCAGACCTGGTTGTAGTGGCCCGGGTCGTTGAGCGGACGGCGGATCATCCGCATCGCGAAATGCGCCTGCTCGTCCGTCGTAGCGGCCTTGTCGTGCAGTTCGACGGCATAGGTGTTGAAGTCCCGGACGAGCAGGGCGAAGATCTCGTCGATCAGCGGCTCACCCACGCCGGACAGCGGGGCCTCCTCGAGGATGAGCTGGGCATAAGGCACCACCGCGAAGAGCTGCCCCACGCCGAAGGCGAAGTCGATGTCCTTCTGCTGCGCCGCATCTGGGGTGGCGGAGGCCAGCATCTCGGCCAACACGTCGATCTGCTCGCGCAGCAACGCGACGTTGGGCAGGTGGGCGAAGCTGTCGAACGGCGCGCGCCAATCGTGGAAGCGGACCTTGCCCAGGCCGCCGGTGGGTCCCTGGGCGAACAGGAAGGTGTCGTCGGCCGCGTCGTCGCGGCGCGGGATCAGGGGCAGCGCGGCATCCGGCGCGAACAGGTAGTTGGGCATGAACTTGCCGAGCAGCCCGATGTTGATGTGGACGGTGCCTTCCAGCCGGGGCAGCAGGCCGATCTCCCGGGCCACGGTCTCGAAGAAGGTGTCCTTCTCCACGCCCTTGGCGGCGATGACGTCCCACAGGGCGATGATGACCCGCTCGCCTTCGCTGGTGACCTTCGCCTTGGTGAGCGGGCTGTACAGCAGATAGCGACGGTCGTCGGCGGAGGCGCTGCGCATGTAGTCGGAGGCGCGGGTGGCGACCAGCCTCATCGCGACCAGCCGCACGTAGGCGTCGGTGAGCAGGCGCCGCACGTGGCTGAAATCGGTGACGACGGTCCCGTACAGGTGGCGGTTGGCCGCGTGGGTGACCGACTCGTACATGGCGTGGGTGCACATGCCGATGGCGCCCCAGCCCAGGTTGTATTTGCAGACGTTGACCGTGTTGAGGGCGGCGTGGAAGGCCTCGGGGCCGCGGTGCAGCAGGTCGGCCTCCGTGACGGGGTAGTCGCGCAGCGCGTAATTGGCGACGTAGTTCTGCGAGTTCACCACGTTCTTGATCAGGTCATAGCGGTCGTGGTGGGAGTCGGCGGCGAAGAAGACGTAATCGTCGGTCCCCCCCGCGATCTTGCCGAACGTCGACACCATGCGGGCGACGTTGGCATTGCCGATGTAGTACTTCTCGCCGTTGGCGGTCCAGCCGTGTTCCGACGGGGTCAGGATCATGTCGGTCTGGTAGACGTCGGCGCCGTGGGTCTTCTCCGACAGGCCGAAGCCGAACACCTCGCCCTGCTCCAGCTGGGCGGCGGCCTTGCGCTTGGCGTCCTCGTTGTCACTCATCCAGATCGGGCCGAGGCCCAGCGCCGTCACCTGAAAGGGGTACCAGTAGCTCAGCCCGTAGAAGCCCAAGATCTCGGCGAACTCGCTGATCCGGTAGGTGTCCCAACGGCAGTCGTCGGCGCCGTACTCCGCCGGCGTCAGCAGGGAGGCGAAGATGCGCTCTCGCCCGATGTGATTCAGGAAGTCGTTGTACCAGGCCCGCTCGTGGTCGTCCTTCTTCAGTCGCGCCTTTCCGCGGGACTCGAAGAAGTCCACCGTCGAGGCCATGATCTCCCCGGAGCGAGCGTCAGGGTACCGGCGCACCAGGTGGTTGGGATTGAGCAGCATGACGGGGCCTCCCGGGAAGCAACGAGCAAAAGAACCACGGTGACGGTACGCCACTAGCGCGGCTAGGGTACAGCGACACCGACCACGTGGCGCTGTCATGCCAACCTCGACGACTTCGACGCCGCCGTCATCGGTTGCCGGCCGATCGCCGATGCCTTTTTCTGCTCGGTGGCAAATATGGCCACGATGGCCGGCACGATGAGCAATCCGAGCAATAGAGCGGGCCAGTTCACCGCTCGTCCGCCCGCCATCTCAACGAGAAGAGCGACGGCCGGTATCAATGCCAGCCCATGAACTCGAGTACGCCGGGTTGCAGTTGCTCAACATGACTCCCCGAATCGACGGAATGGCTCGAAGCGGTGCGCTTGCTGCGTTGACCGAAACTGAGCCGAGAAAACGCCTCTGTTGGTTTACCGCCGTGTCGACCTAGCATCAGTGGCGTGTCAGACCTAAATACCGCTCGCGGAACCATCGATACCGCACATCTCGGCGTCACGCTCATGCATGAGCACGTGTTCATCATGACCACCGAAATCGCGCTGAACTATCCCGAAGCCTGGGGCGACGAGGAAAAGCGGGTGGCCGACGCCATTGCGCGCCTCAACGAACTGAAGTCCCGGGGCGTGGACACCATCGTCGACCTCACGGTGATCGGGCTGGGGCGCTACATCCCGCGAATCGCTCGTGTCGCCGCCGCCACCGACCTGAACATCGTCGTGGCGACCGGCCTGTACACCTACAACGACATTCCGTTCCGCTTCCACTACGAGGGCCCGGGCGGGCTGCTGGACGGCCCCGAGATCATGACCGACATGTTCGTCCGCGACATCGAAGAGGGCATCGCCGACACCGGCATCAAGGCCGGAATCCTCAAATGCGCCACCGACGAGCCCGGGCTCACCCCGGGTGTCGAGCGGGTGCTGCGCGCGGTCGCCCAGGCGCACAAGCGCACCGGGGTGCCGATCTCCACGCACACTCATGCCGGGCTGCGGCGCGGCCTCGAGCAGCAACGCATCTTCGAAGAAGAGGGCGTCGACTTGAGCCGGGTCATCATCGGCCATTCCGGCGACAGCACCGACGTCGGCTACCTCGAGGAACTCATCTCCGCCGGCTCCTACCTCGGGATGGACCGGTTCGGCATCGACGTGATCCTGCCGTTCGAGGAGCGGGTGAACATCGTGGCGCAGATGTGCGAGCGCGGGCACGCCGACAGGATGGTGCTCTCGCACGACGCCAACTGCTACTTCGACGCGCTCCCCGAACAGCTCGTGCCGCAGATGGCGCCGAACTGGAACTACCTGCACATCCACAACGACGTGATCCCTGCGCTCAAGGAGCGCGGTGTCACCGACGAGCAGCTGCACACCATGCTGGTCGACAACCCGCGCCGCATCTTCGAGCGGCAGGGTGCCTATGAGTGAGCCGGTCCCCCCGATCGGCACCCAGATCTCGGCGCTGGCCGAACTCGCTCCCGACGAGCCGGCAGTCAGTTGCGGTGGGCGCACGATCAGCCGCGGCGAACTCGATCGATCGACCAATCGGCTGGCTCGCGCCTATGCCGAGCGCGGCGTCGGCGTCGGCGACTACGTGACCATCGTGCTGCCCAACTCCGTCGAATGGGTGCAGGCGGCGGTGGCGTGCTGGAAGTTGGGTGCGGTGCCGCAGCCGCTGTCCCCGCGGTTGCCCGAGACGGAGTTCCAGGCCCTGCTGAACTTGCGGCCACGCGCCCTGCTGATCGGACGGTCCAGCGGCGAAATCCCCAGCGTGCCAGCGGATTTCACTCCTGACCCGATGTTGTCTGACGGCCCGTTGCCGGAAGCGGTGTCGCCGTGCTGGAAGTCCTTGGCGTCCGGTGGCAGCACCGGACGTTCCAAGCTCATCGAAGCCGGCGGCGACAGCCGAATCCCGCCGGCGATCGGGTATCCCATGGGCGCTCAGGAGGGCGATACCACCCTGGTGCCGGTGCCCCTGAGCCACAACACCGGCATGACCACTGCGGCTGTCGCACTGCTGATGCGCCACCACCTGGTGCTGATGAGCCGGTTCGACCCGCACGAATTTCTCCGATTGATCACCGATCATCGCGTGACATTCCTGGCGACGGTCCCGACGATCATGCAGCGGGTGCTGCCGATCTACCGCGCCAGCCCAGGGTCCTATGACCTGTCCTCGATCCGGCGGTTCTGGCATGTCGGGGCGCCGTGCCCGCCAGCTATCAAGCGGGCATGGATCGACCTGCTGGGTCCCGAAGTGGTCTGGGAGCTGTACGGCGGCACCGAATTACAGGCGCTGACCTTCATCTCCGGCGATCAATGGCTGAGCCATCCCGGCTCGGTCGGCTTAGTGGTCAGCGGAGAGATGAAGGTGCTCGACGACGACGGCAATTCCTGCCCCCCCGGTGTGGTCGGCGAGATCTATATGCGGCCCAACCGCGGCAGCGCACCGACCTACCGGTATGTCGGCGTGACGGCGAAGACCCGCGACGGATGGGACTCGCTGGGCGATCTCGGTTATTTCGACGCCGACGGGTTCCTGTACTTGTCGGACCGCCGAGTCGACATGTTCACCGTCGGTGGCCGCAACGTCTACCCCGCCGAGGTCGAGGGAGCCCTGTCGGCGCACCCGGCCGTGCTGTCTTGTCTCGTCGTCGGCGTCCCCGACCCGAACGCCGGTGATCTCGGTCAAGTGCCGTACGCCCTGGTGCATGCGGCCGACGGAGCCGCACTCGACGCCACGGCCGTCCAGGAGTTTCTGCGCGACCGCATCGAGGCGTACAAGGTGCCGCGCATGGTCGAATTCGTCGACACTCCCCTGCGCGACGACGCAGGCAAGGCTCGTCGGTCGGCGGCGCGTGATGAGGTCATCGCGCGCTTGCAGGCCGGGGAGCATCGCACATCCGCAACGACGTGATTCCGGCGCTCAAGGCGCGATGGCGTCCGCCTCAAGATCGACGACCTGGCTCGACGCTTCGGCCGGCTTTTTGCGTCTCTCCCAGCGCCGCAACGCTTCCCGGGCGGGCGACTCGACCAGGGCGTAGCTGACGGCCGCGATCGCGAAACCGAAGACCAGCGTCAACACCAACACCGTGGGCATCCTGCCGGTAAACGGGAACGTCCCGATCACCGGGAACACCATGGCCAGCGCGGCCAAGTGCCAGATGAACAGGCCGTAGGACCAACGCCCCAGCGTCACCATCGTGGTGCTGCCCAGCAGCCGGTGACGCGTGTCAGGACGATCCAGCACCAACGGCGCCACCAGCGCGCACGTCACCAGGGAGCCCATCGTCGTCTTCACCGCGAATTGCGTCGCGGTGCCCGGAATCAGTCCCTCCGGACCTGCCAGCGGGGACGCCGCCACCAGGAAGGCCAGCACCGCTACCGCAGCCATCAGCACCCGCCGCCGGGCCAACCGGTGCGGCCACCCGATCGGACTGTAGGCCCACTCGGCCAGCAACATGCCGGCCGCGAACCAGGAGAAGAACGCCGGCGGCCAGTTCAGCGGGTTGATCCCGGACTGAACTTGCAGCGGAACCCAGCCCCAGGCCCAGCTGAGTGCGCCCAGGGCGGCGATCGCCGGCACCCGGGCGCCGACCGGGACTCGGCGAGCCAGCAACGCCAGGATGGGCAATGCCAGGTAGAAGCTGACCTCGACGGACAGGCTCCACATCTGGGTCAGGCCGCCGGTCAGGGTGAGCGGCACATAGATCTGGGTCAGCGTCAGGTTCGCCAGCCATACGGTCAGGCTGGCGTGGTCGGCGTCGGGCAGCAGGGACAGGATCACCACGACCGCCACCACATAGGCCGGCATGATCCGCACCACCCGTGATCGCAGGTAGTGACCGGTGGGGGGACGCGGCCCCAGGGCTCGCGCCGCGGCGGCGTGTCCGCGCCACAACAGGAATCCCGACAGCGCGAAGAACACCGCCACCGCAAGGTCGAAACGGCCGAACAGCCGGCCCGCGGCACCGCTGGTGTGCCCCGTCTGAAAAGCGACGTGGGTAACGACCACGCCCATGGCCGCGCATGCGCGCATCCCCTCGACGGCGGGCAGGAAACTGCGGACCCCACCTACCTGCTGGCCATCGGTCACCATCACAGTCTGCCTGTGACGTGTGGCCGGGCGAATCGGGTACACCCATTTACCCGGCATCCTGCTGTTAGGGTCGAACGGGTTTTGCTTCGCTGTTTGGTCAGGTCGGCGACCGACGAGTCCATGGACCACAAGGAGGTCACACCAACGTGAACCGAGCCGTCATGTTGCGGTTCGCCGCATGCGGAACCATCGGACTCGGAGCCGCCCTGTTGATCGCCGCGCTGCTGTTGTCGACGTACACCAGCAGCAGGATCACCAAGATCCCCCTCGATATCGACGCCACATTGATCAGCGACGGCACCGGAACCGCCCTCGACTCGGCGTCCTTGTCCGGTGAGCACATCGTCATCAACCAGAACGTGCCGCTAGTATCCCAGCAGCAGATCACCGTCGAATCGCCCGCCAACGCCGATGTGGTCACCCTCCAAGTCGGCACGTCGGTCCGGCGCACCGACAAGCAAAAGGACAGCGGACTGCTGCTGGCGATCATCGACACCGTCACCCTCAACCGCAAGACGGCCATGGCTGTTTCGGACGACACCCACACCGGTGGCTCGGTCCAGAAGCCGCGCACCATCAATGACGAGAACCCGCCGACCGCGATGCCGCTGCGGCACGACGGGCTGTCCTACCGGTTTCCATTCCACACCGAGAAGAAGACGTACCCCTATTTCGATCCGATCGCGCAGAAGGCGTTTGACGTCAACTACCAAAGCCAGGAAGACGTCAACGGATTGACCACGTACCGCTTCACACAGGACGTCGGCTACAACGCCGACGGCAAACTGGTGGCTCCGGTCACCTACCCATCGCTCTACGCCGGCAATGAGGACGGCAAGGTCACCGCCTCCGCGGCGCAGTGGGGCCTGCAGGGCGGCGATCCGGCAGAGCAGATCACCATGATGCGGTACTACGCCGCGCAACGGACCTTCTGGGTGGACCCGGTGTCGGGCACCATCGTCAAGGAAACCGAGCACACCAACCACTACTACGCCCGTGATCCGCTCAAGCCAGAGGTGACGCTGGCCGATTACAAGGTCACCTCGACGGAGGACACCGTCGAATCCCAGGTCAATTCGGCTCGCGACGAACGCGACCGGCTGGCGCTATGGTCGCGGGTGCTGCCGATCACGTTCACTGCGGTTGGCTTGATCGCGCTGATCGGTGGCGGATTGCTGGCCTCCTTCAGCCTGCGGACCGAAAGCGCGCTCACCGAGCCCGGGCTGGGCCGCGACGAGCATGAATTCGGCCGCGGCGAGGAGCGGGTACCCGGTGCTGAAGCCGAGACCGAGCAGCTGCCCACGCAACGCCCTGATCTACATGATGATGATCCGGGTCCACCCGAGGCGGATCCGCCCCAACTACCCTCAGGTGAGGCGGCCCCGCCCGATCCGGCGCCACCCGAGCAGGGGCCCGCTAGCCCCGACCCGCCCGAGCGGGGTTAGCTCGGCTGCGTGATCGGGGTACGACGCTGGGCCGCGCAGTGGTCCCAGCCGGGGTACGCGTTGTTTCTCGCGCTGCTCGTGGTTGCGCCGCTACTGAGGCCCGGGTACTTGCTGCTGCGGGATGCGGTGTCCACGCCCCGGTCGTATCTGTCCGATAGCGCCCTGGGCCTCACGTCGGCTCCGCGGGCGACGCCGCAAGATTTCGCGGTGGCGCTGGCCTCGCATCTGCTCGACGGCGGCATTGTGGTCAAGGTCCTGCTCGTCCTGGGGCTGTGGCTCGCGGGATGGGGCGCGGCCAGATTGGTCGCGACGGCGCTGCCCTCGGCGGGCGTGAGCGGCCAGTTCGTCGCGATCACGCTGGCGATCTGGAATCCCTATGTCGCTGAACGGCTGCTGCAGGGGCATTGGAGCCTGCTGCTCGGCTATGGCTGTCTGCCATGGGTGGCAACGACGATGCTGACAATGCGATCGGCGGATGACACCGGCTGGTCGGGGCTTTTCAAGCCGGCCTTCTGGATCGCACTGGCCGGGCTGACCCCGACCGGGATGATGCTCGCCGCGACGGTGGCGCTGGTCTGCGTGGCTGTCCCCGGCGCGGGCCGGCCGCGTTGGCTGTGCGCCGCCGCGACGTTGGGCGGCGCACTGGTGGCGGCGCTGCCCTGGCTGACCGCAGCAGTGGTGGGCTCGTCGTTGACCCCCCACACGGCGGCGAACGCGCTCGGGGTGAGCGCGTTCGCACCGCGCGCCGAGCCCGGTCTTGGCACGCTTGCCAGCCTGGCCAGCCTCGGCGGGATCTGGAATGGTGAGGCCGTACCCAGTTCGCGGGCAACGCTTTTCGCGGTGTCGTCGGCTGTGGTGCTGCTGGGTGTGGTAGCGGCCGGCCTGCCGGCAACGGCGCGTCGTCCAGCGGTGGTGCCGTTGCTGGCGCTGGCGGCGCTGTCAGTCGTATTACCGGCTGCGCTGGCGACCGGACCGGGCCTGCATGTGCTGCGCACGTTGGTTGACGCCGCGCCCGGTTTCGGTGTGCTGCGCGACGGGCAGAAGTGGGTGGCGCTCGCGGTGCCGGGATACACCCTTGCGGGCGCCGGCGCGGTCGTGACGCTGCGACGTTGGCTAAGGCCGGCCGCGGCGGCGTTAGTCTGCTGCCTCGCGTTGATCCTGGCGCTGCCCGACCTGGCTTGGGGAGTCTGGGGCAAGGTTCAGCCGGTGCACTACCCACCCGGATGGGTGGCGGTGGCGGCGGCGATCAACGCCGATCCCGGGGTGGTTGCGGTGTTGCCCGCCGGCACCATGCGGCGGTTCGCCTGGTCCGGTCCGGCGCCGGTGCTCGATCCGCTGCCCCGCTGGGTGCGCGCCGACGTACTGACCACCGGCGACCTGGCCATTTCCGGGGTGACCGTTCCAGGGGAGGGCAATCATGCCCGGGCGGTACAGGACTTGCTTCTGGCCGGCCCCGATCCTTCTGCCCTGGCACCGGCCGGCGTGGCGTGGCTGGTCGTCGAATCGGACAACGCCGGTGACATGGGGATGGCCGCACGCACCCTCGACAGGCTGGCACCGGCCTACCGCGATCACGAATTCGCCCTTTACCGGATCGGCGGGACCAGCGCGGGGGTGCCGGCCGACCGCCGTCTGGCCGTGCTCATTGCGCACCTGGTGTGGCTGTCGATGCTGGCGTTGGGGGCTGTTGCGATGCTGGCAAACCACATGCGCCGACGCCGACCACGTCACCAAACTCATTGCCGGACCTGGGGTTTACATCTGTGACGGGTGCGTCGGCCGCTGTGTCGACGTGCTCAACCTTGATGTCCCCGTTCAGAAGCCCACCGTCCCGGAATGGGCAAGCATGACCGACAAGGCTAGAGCACACCGCTGACGAAGTCGCCGGCTTGCACCGCTGCCAGCACGCCGCGCATCGCATCGGCGCTTTGCCGCCAGGAGAATTCGGCGCTGCGCACCTGAGCCTTGGCGCCGAGTTGGGTGCGCTGAACCGGATCGGACAGCAGTTGTTCGAGGCGGTCCACCAGCTCGTCGTGGCTGTCGACCAATATCCCGGTCACCCCGTCGATGATCGAGTCGGACAGACCGCCGGAGGATCGGTAGCCGATGGTCGGCACCTTGTGCTGGGCCGCCTCCACCACCGCGAGACCCCAGCCCTCCTTGCGTGAGGGCAGCACCTGCACCCACGAGCTTTGCAGCACATGGTGTTTGGTCACGTCGTCGACGTGACCGTGAAAGGTCACCGCGTCGGCGATGCCCAGGCGGTGGACGTGGTCGACGAGCCGCTCTCCCCACCATCCGCCGCCGACGATGTCGAGGTGCAGTGTGGGTATCCGTGACCGCAGCTCCGCGACCGCCTCCACCGCATCCTCGATCTGCTTGTGCGGCACCAGCCGCGACAACGCAACCACTCGCGGTCGGGCCGCGCGCGGGCCGGACAACGATTGCGGCGGCGCCTCGTCGAGACCGTTGCGCACCACCGCGATCCGCGCGTTGTCGACGCCCAGCGCGACCAGATCGCGGGCCGACGGCAGTGACACCGTCAGGTATTGATTGCGCCTGTGCACCCGTGGCGACAACGTCGACTCGACAAACCAGCCGAGCCTGCCGGTCACCGGCCCGGCCACCGGCCACTGCTCGCGATGGCAATGGTGCACCAGCACCACCACCCGCCGGCCGTAGACCAGCCGGGCCAGGAACGGCAGCCCGTTTTGGGTATCGACGACCACATCAGGCCGCACTCGCCGCAGCGGGCCGAGCCGCAACCGTGCCCCGGCCATTGCCAGCAACGCCCAGACGTAGACGGAGTAGCGCCCGCCGGCCCGGCTGACCTGAACGCCGTCGACCACTTCGCGTCGCGGCGCACCGAGGTAGCGGGCGGTGCGCAGGGTGACCGCAATGCCGGAGGCGGCCAGTTGGCCGCCGATGCGCTGCAAGTAGGTTTCGCTGCCGCCGCCCTGCGGGTGCCCGGTATCGCGCCAACACAGCAGGAGCACCGAGCGGAGATCAGACATTGTTCGACAGCCTAGCCCCGTTGACGGCGACTACCCCGCGACGGTGCTCACCTTGTTTGCCTACGAGCGACAGTCCGTAGGGTGTGGCCGGTGGTAGTAACGGACCTCTTCGCACGGCGCGCGACGCTGGCCCGTTCGCTGCGGCTGCTGTCGGAGTTCCGGTACGAGCAGCCGGACCCGGCCCGGTTCTACGGCGCGCTGGCTGCGGACACTGCGGTGATGGTCAGCGATCTGTGGCTGGCCGCACACGGCGAGCCTCCGGTGGGCCGTATCTTGCTCGACGTCGGCGGCGGGCCGGGGTTTTTCGCGGCAGCGTTCGCCGACGCCGGTGTCCGCTACGTTGGCGTCGAACCGGACCCCAGCGAGATGCACGCGGCCGGCTCGGCTGTCGGCCAGGGGGCCCAAAAGACAGGGGTCGAGTTCGTCCGCGCGTCGGGCATGGCGCTGCCGTTCGCCGACGACTCGGTGGACATCTGCTTGTCGTCGAATGTCGCCGAACACGTGCCACAGCCCTGGCAGCTCGGCGGCGAGATGCTGCGGGTGACCAAACCGGGCGGCCTGGCGGTGCTGTCCTACACCGTCTGGTTGGGCCCGTTCGGTGGGCATGAGATGGGCCTGACCCACTACCTGGGTGGCGCTCGCGCGGCCGCCCGCTACGCCCGCAAACACGGTCACCGGGCGAAAAACGACTACGGGTCGTCGTTGTTCGCGGTGTCGGCCGCCGACGGTCTGAACTGGGCCGCGAGCACGGGGGCCGCGGTGGCCGCATTTCCGCGCTACCACCCCCGATGGGGGTGGTGGCCGACGTCCGTGCCGGTGCTGCGCGAGTTCCTGGTGAGCAATCTGGTGCTGGTGCTGGTGCCGCGATAATGGAACATGTTCTCGTTTTGCGTCGGCTTGGGTAGGGTGGCGGCCATGAGCGATGACGCTAAGACCGAATACGACAAACTCTTCATCGGCGGCAAATGGACGGAACCGTCGACCTCCGAAGTCATCGAGGTGCACTGTCCGGCCACCGGCGCGTACGTCGGCAAGGTGCCGATGGCGGCGGCGGCCGACGTTGACGCCGCGGTCGCCGCGGCCCGGGCGGCATTCGACGACGGCACCTGGCCCACGACACCACCGAAGGAGCGCGCGGCCGTGATCGCCAACGCGCTCAAATTGCTGGACGAGCGCAAGGAGCTGTTCGCCAAGCTGCTCGCCGACGAGACCGGTCAGCCGCCGACCACCGTCGAGACGATGCACTGGATGGGTTCGATGGGGGCGATGAACTTCTTCGCCGGCCCTGCTGTCGAGCAGGTCAAGTGGCGGGAGATCCGCAACGGCGCCTACGGGCAGACCATCGTCCATCGTGAGCCGATCGGTGTGGTGGGCGCGATCGTGGCGTGGAACGTGCCGCTGTTCCTTGCGGTCAACAAGCTGGGCCCAGCGCTGCTGGCGGGCTGCACGGTGGTGCTCAAGCCGGCCGCCGAAACCCCGCTCACCGCAAACGCTTTGGCGGAGGTGTTCGCCGAGGCCGGCCTGCCCGAGGGCGTGCTGTCGGTGGTGCCCGGCGGGATCGAGACCGGGCAAGCGCTGACCTCCAACCCGGACGTCGACTTGTTCACCTTCACCGGCAGCTCGGCCGTCGGCAAGGAGGTGGGCAGGCGCGCCGCGGAGATGCTCAAGCCGTGCACCTTAGAGCTCGGTGGGAAATCGGCGGCCATCATCCTCGAGGACGTCGACCTGGCCGCCGCGGTCCCGATGATGGTGTTCTCCGGGGTGATGAACACGGGGCAGGCCTGTGTGGGCCAGACCCGCATCCTGGCGCCGCGCTCGCGTTACGACGAGATCGTAGACGCGGTAAGCGCTTTCGTGCAGGTGCTACCGGTCGGGCCGCCGTCGGACCCGGCCGCCCAGATCGGGTCGCTGATCTCGGAGAAGCAGCGCGCCCGGGTCGAGGGCTACATCGCCAAGGGTGTCGAGGAGGGCGCACGGCTGGTGTGCGGTGGCGGCCGTCCCGAAGGCCTGGACAACGGTTTCTTCGTGCAACCCACCGTCTTCGCCGACGTCGACAACAAGATGACGATCGCGCAGGAGGAGATCTTCGGCCCGGTGCTCAGCATCATCCCCTACGACACCGAGGAAGACGCGATCAAGATCGCCAACGATTCGGTGTACGGCCTGGCCGGTAGCGTCTGGACCACCAATGTGCCGCACGGCATCGAGATCTCGGAGAAGATCCGCGCCGGAACGTACGCAATCAACTGGTACGCCTTCGATCCCGGATGCCCGTTCGGTGGCTACAAGAACTCCGGCATCGGCCGCGAGAACGGGCCAGAAGGCGTCGAGCACTTCACCCAGCAAAAGAGTGTGCTGATGCCGATGGGCTACACCGTAGATAGCTAGGGGCGGCTCAGGAGGCTAGCCCCTGTCAGAAGCCGGTGTGGCACGGCACATTACCTCGGGCGGGCATGGTACGCAGGTGGTGGGACGTTACTCGCTAGGTGAGGAATGCCGTGCTGCACCGTTTGGCACGTCTGGCCATCACTGCACCGGGCTTGATTGTCGCGGTGGCAGTGCTCTTCGCCGTAGGCGCCGGCTGGTACGGGTCTTCGGCCACCAAAAGCCTGTCGGCCGGCGGCTTTCAGGACCCGGCGGCCGAGTCTTCGCGCGCCGGTCGGCTACTGGCCGACAAGTTCGGTCACGGCGACCTGCAGCTGATCTTCATGGTCACCGCCGAAGGAGGTGTCCATAGCGCGGCGGCGCGCTCCGTCGCGACCGATATCGTCGAACGGCTGCACAACTCGCCGTTCGTTAGTGAGGTGAGTTCGACCTGGACGGCCACACCGACCGGTGCGGCCGCGCTGAGCAGCAGGGACGGCAAATCCGGGCTCGTCATCGCCGCCATTTCCGGTGGTGGCAGCGAGGGACAAGAGCACGCGAAAGCGCTGGTTCGGCAGCTGGTTGTGCCGCATCAGGGTGTCACGGTCCGCGCCGGCGGTCCCGCGATGGCCTACGTGCAGATCAATGCCCAAACCAAGCGGGATCTGGTGGTGATGGAATCCATAGCGATCCCGCTGAGCTTCCTGGTGCTGGTGTGGGTGTTCGGTGGGCTGTTGGCGGCTGCGTTGCCCGTGGCGGTGGGCCTGCTGGCGATCGCGGGCACCACCGCTGTGCTCCGCGCCGTCGCGTTGACCACCGAGGTGTCGATCTTCGCGCTCAACCTCACCGTCGCGCTGGGCCTGGCATTGGCGCTGGACTACACACTGCTGATCATCAGCCGGTTCCGCGAAGAGCGGGCCGACGGCGCTGACCGCGACGAGGCAATGACCCGCACCATGGCGACCGCGGGCCGCACAGTGTTGTTCTCGGCGTTGACCGTCGGGTTCTCGATGGGCGCGCTGGCGCTGTTCCCGATGTACTTTCTGAAATCGTTCGCCTTCGCGGGCGCTGCCGTGGTCGCGCTGACGGCGGTTGCGGCGCTGTTGGTGGCACCGGCCGCCATCGTGCTGCTCGGCGACCGCGTTGATGCGCTGGACGTGCGACGGTTGGGCCGCCGGCTGCTGCGCCGCCCGACCCCGGCGGCCCGGCCGGTGCAACAACTCTCCTGGTACCGGTTGACGAAGTTCGTGATGCGCCACGTCGTTCTGGTCGGACTTCCGGTGATCGCACTGCTGGTAGTGCTCGGTGCGCCGTTCCTCGGCGTGCGGTGGGGATTCCCCGACGATCGGGTGCTACCCGGTTCGGCCTCCACACGCCAAGTAGGCGACCAGCTGCGGGACAACTTCCCGAGCGACCCGGCCTCCGCGGTGACCGTGGTCATCCCCCATAGCAGCGATGTCAGCACAGCTGAGCTGGCGCGCTACGCCGCGCAGCTGTCCCGGGTCGCCGGCGTGTCCTCCGTGTCGGCACCCGGGGGCTCCTACGTCGGCGGTGTGCGGGTGGGGCCGCCCACCGCCGACACCGGGATGGCCGATGGTAGCGCGTTCTTGACCGTGTCGAGCACGGCGCCGCTGTTCTCCGCGGCCTCCGAGACCCAGCTCGACCGGTTGCATGCCGTTCCGGGACCCTCCGGTGAGCGTGTCCAGCTGACCGGGACTGCTCAGATCACGCACGACAGCGCGGCGGCGATCAACGCTCGCCTGCCGTTGGTGCTGGGGGTGATCGCGGCCGTCACCCTTGTGCAGCTGTTCCTGCTGACCCGTAGCGTCGTGCTGCCGTTGAAGGCGTTGCTACTCAACGTCTTATCGCTTACCGCCGCATTCGGCGCGCTGGTCTGGGTTTTCCAGGACGGCCACCTCGGCGGACTGGGTACCACTGTCACCGGCACGCTGGTGCCGAATATCCCGGTTTTGCTGTTCTGCATCGCGTTTGGGCTGTCCATGGATTACGAAGTGTTTCTGATCTCCCGCATCAACGAGTACTGGCTGCAAAGTAGTCAGACTCGCGCCGACAATGACGAGAGTGTCGCCCTCGGCCTGGCTCGCGTTGCCCGCGTGGTGACAGCCGCGGCCTTGGTGATGTCGATTTCGTTCGCGGCATTGATCGCCGCCCAGGTATCCATCGTGCGGATGTTTGGCCTGGGTCTCACGTTGGCGGTGCTGATGGACGCCACCCTGGTGCGCATACTGCTGGTTCCCGCGTTCATGCACGTGTTGGGCCGAGCCAATTGGTGGGCCCCGCATCCTTTGGCCTGGTTGCGCGGTCATGTCAGGATCGGTGAGGCACGCCCGCAGACCGAGGCCAACGGATAACAGTAGGCCAACCTTGTCAGGTCACGATCGCCGAACCATCGCCTCCGGGTGCCCTGACGGCGCGCAACTTGGGGACTCCATTTCGATGACGCGGATCTCGCCGGTAGCGCCGTCCACTTCGACAACCGATCCACTCGGAAGTCGCCTCGAGGCGCCGTTAGCGTTGACAACGCACGGAACGCCGAATTCTCGTGCCACCACAGCCGCGTGTGACATCGGACCACCGAGATCGGTCACTACAGCCGCTGCGTATGCGAACGCAGGGGTGTACCCGACGTCGGTGACCTCGGCCACGAGAATCTCTCCTGGCTGTAGGTCGTCGATCGTCTCCGGACGCACGATGCGGACGCGGCCGCGGACTCGTCCGCCGCAGATGGCGCGGCCGTACATGGTCTCGCCGACGGCGAGTAACGTCACCGATGTGTCTGCCGGCCACCAGCTTTCAGAAAAGGCTGGTGGCGGTGAAACCGCAGCCAGTGCACGTTGCTCGGCGCGACGCCGCGCCACGACGTCAGAGACATTGGGCGGCAACGAGTTGAGCTCATCGACGAGCAGATAGAATACGTCGTCCGCGGTCTCGAAGACGCCGGCGCCGGTGAGTCTGCGCCCGTACTCGCGGAGCATCAGGCGCAACACCCAGATGGCACGAATCACCTTATCGCGACGCACTTCACGGTCTCGCAGTTGCCACGCTGCGAGCAGGGCAATCGGGCGGACCGGGATCGGGATCCGTGGACTTTGGGGTGTCAAAGGTGCTGGGGTACCCAGCGATTTAGCTACCATGCGGACAAAGAGTTCAGGGTTATCGGCATAGGTGCTCGACCGCATCTCGGCTTCGGCCGGACCGCGATGCCCGATAGATGCCAATTCCGCGGCGAAAGCGGCATAGAACTCGGGTACCTGCTCGCGCAGCGCGTCAAGGTGCTCGCCGGGCTCGCCCAGGAGTTTTGTCACGACGGGATCGCGTTGGGCGCGAGCCACCAACCGGCGTACCGCATCCAGCGAGTGCGCGCTCACCAGATCCGGCCCGGCCATCGGCGTAATGTCGTCTCCGGTCAAACGACGCAGGAAAAAGCCGTAGGCCGTGCACAACAGGATCGACGCCGACGCCAAAACCCAGCCGTGCACCACATGATCGCGCGCCAAAGCGATCTGGCTGAGCAGCCGCTGGTCGCTCATATCTGTGAAGTCTTGGCCAACAGATCGTTCCAACCGGTCGATATCGGCTACGAAATCTCTGGTGTCGCTGGCCGATCCCGCGCTGATTCCAACGAATTTGGTGCCATATATCAGGATGTCGCGCAGTTGTCCTGTAGCGCTGCGGGATTCGCGCGGAGGACGCTCCGCACCGAACAGCGGAATGGCGGCGATCGTGGGTCCGAAGAACTGGCCGAGTATCGTTGACGTATCGGCAAACGGCACGATTTCGGCCATAAAGTGCACGGAGGTCACTCCTCCGTACAGTCGGTGCGCAAATATTCCGATGGTTCGCAACGCCATCTCACGCTGCACCACCCCTCCGGGCCGCAGCGTCGCGGCGATCCTCACACCGCCAGCGCGCACGCCCCGTACCGTCACCGACGCGGACGACGGTGAGAATGGTCCGGGGAGCGCCTCGGCGAGGTTCGTCGCGACGAATGTCGGAAAGCGCGGGTCGATCGGTGTGTCGAACTCGCCGTCGCCACCCTCGGGCCCGGCCGGCGCGGGCACGACTCCGTCGACTGCGGCGACCTCGACCGCCGGGATGCTATCAACACGGCCCACTCGCCATGGCACCGATATCGTTCTCCCGCCAAAAGATACCCGACCGCGAACCGCGAGCCCGAAATCAGCTGCGCATTCCTCCGCGCTCCAAACCGGGTCGAATCCCCATGTATTTTCCAGCCGCGTGGTGTCCATAAATGGGAAGTCCAGTGACGGCACCCATTCAGACCCTGGCCGTACGGCGAGCGCACGACGCAGCACCCCCGGGCGAAGCCGCACCAGCGGCCGCCCGATCGTGGCCGCCAACCCTTTGAGCGTCAGAACCCCGGCGGCGGCAAGGTTGACGGCGCCGCTTTCGACGCAGTCGTCGAGGACCGCGCGGACCAGGAGTCGTTGTATGTCATCGGTGTGCACGACCTGCAGCGGGTGATCCTCGGACCCCGCAACGTCGAGCAGTATCGGGGCGGCCAACAATCGGAGCACGGCATTGTCTACTTCGCGACCGAGCACCAAAGCCGAACGGACTCCGACCCATTCGACACCGGCGTTGGCGATCATCGCCTCGACGGCTGTGGGCGGGACCTCGTCTTCGGTCGATGGAGCTAGCAGGTCCGCATGCGTGCCGTAGACCAGTGCGGACGAGACGAAAACGATCCGCCGGGAGCCGGAGATCGTCATCGCCTCAAGCAGATTAGCCGTGCCACCGACGTTGACATCCCGGGTCAACCGACGGCCGGAACCCCCAGCACAGTGGACAACAGCCTCCGCGCCTATGACGGCACGCCGGACCGCTATCGCGTCGCGGATATCTGCTTCGACGAAATCCATTGCCAGAGGCCAGCTATCGGGACGTCGACGGGCCAGGCCAACCACGTTGTGGCCCGCGTTGTGCAGCCTGGACGCAACTCCACGACCAACAACGCCGCCAGCCCCGGTTACGACGATCTTCATCCGCGACCCTCTGCCTAGTTACTTCTGACTCGAGTAGTTATCGGTAACGTGTTTGACCAAGGTTTCCACATCCATGCTGTCGATTGAAGCGGGCGTGGGAATTTCGGCTCCGGTTGCCACCGCCGATCCAGGTGAATCGGCCAGACCCAGCAGGGTATCCAGAATCCCGGCCTCACGCAGCCGTGAAATAGGTATCGACGTCAAGATCTGGCGAACGCTGTCCTCATCAGTGCCGTTAGTGCCCGGATTGCCGTTGGTATCGGCGCCTTGAAAGTTGTCTAGTAGGTGGCGGGCCACTGCGGTGGGGGTGGGGTAGTCGAAGATCAGGGTGGGTGAGAGGGCGAGCCCGGTCGCGGTTTTCAGACGGTTGCGCAGCTCGACAGCGGTCAGCGAGTCAAACCCGAGGTCTT
>Ga0210389_10001533_pt1 | contig 18731 bp, 18 predicted proteins | sample IncBWH28OmetaG_FD_160127 | JGI IMG/M metagenome (GOLD analysis project Ga0210389, IMG submission 160127) | Forest soil microbial communities from Barre Woods Harvard Forest LTER site, Petersham, Massachusetts, United States - Inc-BW-H-28-O ...
CCTGGTGCTGACCGCGGTGACCTTCAGCCTGTTCGGTTTCATCATCGGCATCTGGGCCGACGGGTTCGAGAAACTGCAGATGATCCCGATGCTGGTGGTGACGCCGCTGACATTCCTCGGCGGCAGCTTCTACTCGGTGAACATGCTGCCGTCGGCCTGGCGCACCATCACGCTGCTCAATCCCGTGGTCTATCTGATCTCCGGTTTCCGCTGGAGCTTCTATGAGATCGCCGACGTCAGCGTCGCCGTCAGCCTCGGCATGACGCTGTCGTTCCTCGTCATCTGCATGATCGTGGTGTGGTGGATTTTCAAAACCGGCTACCGGCTGAAGAACTGACGCGGCAAGGCGTCATTCCGGGGCGTTGCGAAGCAGCGAACCCGGAATCTCGAGATTCCCCGATGTGCAATTGCACATCTGAGGTTCGCCCTAACGCGCGCCCCGGAATAACATACTAACTAGCGATAGCAGTGGAAGCGATCGTAACGATCGTAGAAGCCACGGCAATGATAATGGTGCCGATAGGGAATCCCGAGCACGCCATCGACGGCGCCCATGGCGCCGCCGACCCCGGCGCCGACCGCGCCGCCAACCAGCCCGCCGACCGGACCCGCCGCCCGATTGCCTTCATACGCGCCTTCCTGTGCCGCGCACGATGCCCTGCGCATGCCCGACGTGCGGGATCGCGAGCAATGCAAGCGCGAGCGCCGCACCCGCAAGATAAAGCCTGGCAGGCGAGCCGGTCGGCAGCGCCGATACCGTGATCTTCGTCGTCTTCATCTTGCTCTCTCAATTCCTATTGCGGCCGCGATCGCGCCGACGGGATGGGTATGGGTAACGCCGATGTGACGAAAAGGTTGCGCGGCTTCGCGAAAACCCCGCGCCAGCGCCAGATTACGCCCCGTCGTCGCCACTTTTGCGCCAGCCCCGCGCATTAACGATGCAAAAGCAGGCCGCTGGAACAAACGCCGGATTTCCGGCATATTGATGCGGGGGACGGTGAGCGCGGCGCTGCGGCAAACGCGTGATATTCAGGGCCTGGAGGCCAAACTTAACATGCGCTCCTTCCTCGTTGCATTCGCGGGTCTGATACTTTTCGCCGCCACCGGCGCAGCCCAAGCCAAAGTCTCCATCACCGTCGACAAGAACGAGCAGATGATGACCGTCGCGGTCGACGGCGTCGCGCGCTACCAGTGGCCGGTCTCGACCGGCAACCCGTCGCACGAAACGCCGAACGGCACCTTCCGCACCTTCCGGATGGAGGAAGACCATTTCTCCAAGGAATTCGACGACGCGCCGATGCCGCATTCGATCTTCTTCACCAAGATCGGCCACGCCATCCACGGCACCGAATCCGAAGGCAAGCTGGGCATTCCGGTTTCTCATGGCTGCGTGCGGCTGTCGCGCGCCAACGCCTCGACGCTGTACGCTCTGGTGGAGAAGGAAGGCGTGCTCAACACCACCGTGACCCTCACCGGTTCGTCGCAGATCGCGCTGGCGCGCAATCCGCGGGGTCGCGCCAACACCGCTGTCGCGCGCCGCGACTCGGCCGACCCCTACGCGCCGCAATATAATGCCGCCGGCGATCCCGTGGTGCTGACCCCGCGGCCACCGGCCTCCGGCCAGTATCCGCAGGAGCGGCCCGATGACGGCTACATCTATCCGGCCGACGGCAATCCGGACATGGCGCGCTATCCGGCGCCGCGCTCCAGCCGGCAGCTGTACGACGCGCAGGCCAATCCGCAGCAATATGACGACAACCGCGGCTATGCACCGCAATATGCGCCGCCGGTCTATGCGCCGCGGCCGTATTATCAGCCGCGCGGGCTGTTCACCTATCAGCAGTAGCGCGCGGACCCATGTCGGCTATTCGCTCGCGATCGACGTCAGGGATGCCAGCGGCACGTCGAGCGCGTAGACGAAACCGTCGGGTTCATAGGTCAACCGCACATCGCCCCTGAGTTGCTTGCCGAGCGTTTCGATCAGCCGGGTCCCGAAGCTGCGCCTCTCCGGAACCCGAACCGCTGGGCCGTTTTGCTCGGTCCATTTCAGATGCAGGCGCTGCGCCCTCGGATCGAGCGTCCAGGCGATGTCGACGCGTCCCGCCGGCACCGACAATGCGCCGAATTTCGTGGTGTTGGTGCAGAGTTCGTTGAGGGTCATCGCAATCGCGATCACGGCTCCGGACGTCATCCGGACATCGGGCCCCGAAATCGTGAACTTCGGCGTATCGGGATTGTCGAACGCTTCGGTGGCGCCGCGAACGATCTTGTCGAGATCGGCACTGGTCCATCGGGCCTGCAACAGTAGGTCGTGGGCCCGCCCCAGCGCCAGCAGCCGGCCTTCGATCGCGTGCTGGGCATGCTCGGCGCCCGGCACGTTGCGCAAGCTCTGGGAGGCAATGGCGCTGACCGTCGCCAGCGTATTCTTGATGCGGTGGTGCAACTCTTCGAGGATCAGCTTCTGAAGCTTGTCGGCCGCCGCGCGCTCCCTCGCGTCAATGCCGGCCTGGGCGAGCAAGTCCTGGGCATCGATTTCGGCCTGCGCCAGCAGCAGCCGAAGGCTGACATTTTCGGCCGCCAGAAATTCCTGTGGCGGCCCTGTGTTGACGCTCAAATGGCGCTGGTCCTTGGCACTATCGATTTCAAACATGGCTTAGCCTAGCACCATATGTCGGGTTCCGGGCAGATCATTTAGGGCGTGAATGCCCCACAATTGGTTGAATATCGGCCGGGTCCGCCCGATAACGCCGACATCAGGCACGGCCGATCATGCACTGCATCAGGGCGATCATGACCTTGGCCTCGAGCGGTTTGCCGAAAAACCGGCTATTGGCGGGAATTTCGGTGTTCGCCGGCTTCAACTGCCCGGATACCAGGATGATCTTGATCGGCGGCCAGCGTTCATGCACCGCGTGCGCAAGCCCCAGGCCGTCCATGCTGCCGGGCATCTGGATGTCGGTGAACAGCAGGGCGATGTCGGATCTGGATTCGAGGATGGCGACGGCTTCGTCGGCATCCACCGCCTCAACCGAGGTATAGCCGGCGTCTTCCACCATATCGACCGCGCGCATGCGCAGCAGCATCTCGTCTTCGACGATGAGAACGACTGCGGGAATAGCGGAGCGATCCAGAACCATCATGATGGGCGTTTCGTGGGTGCGTGAAGGAAACCGGTCCCTAGCATAGCTCAAAGCAGCTGCGACCACCGGGATAAGCTTCTCATGGCCCATTTGATCCGGGTTGGCTTGACAAATGATACTGACTAGCCGCGCCTGATGCCTCGGGGAGTCAACCCCGCAGCCAAAAGAAAAGGGCGCGGCGCGGCGGCAAACCGCGACCATCATCTCGTAAAAGAGAAATCAGCACTTAAGTAATGCGCTGGATAATCGATCAAGCACGCCGAAGCGCGTCAGCGAGGCTGACCCAATGTTACCAAGATTTCCGTTTCATCACCGCATTGAATCGAAGTGGACTGAGCGCCTCAAATCGCTGGGCGAGCGAATTGCCGTTGCGATCGAACGCAGCCTGCAAGGCGCGTTCAACCAAGAGGGATCGCTCATCCCGATAAAAATCTCCGTGGATCGGCGGCGGCGCGATCGGTCTCAATCACGATGATCGATTTTCCAAACCACAGCCGTTCATATGATCCGACGCGGCGCGCGGTCCGGTTCTGGGGGCATGACAGCGCCATCGAGGCATCGTTTTTCATCGACGAAGAAGCGTTGACGCGAATTCAGCCGGACGCGCGGCCCGACGAGTCGGGCTTCCTGAACGCGTTCGATTGCAACCGTGATTTGATATGTGCCGCCGCGGCCAGGCTCTATGTTCGCGGCAGCAGAGGTTCTTACGATCTGGTTGCCGCCAATTTCTGAAGCAATTTCCTGGGGCGGCGGTTGAAGGCCAAGGGAGCCCTGATGGCCTGTGAAACAAGCTACTTCGTGATAGGATCAGCCCCTAGTTGAAGCCGCGCTCCCCGCGTTCGACCGCCCTTCGCAACGCGTCGGCGAAGGCGCGGGCTACCGGTTCGAGAATCTCCGGGCCCGTGGTGCGGAGATCGTCGGCCGGCGTATGGAAGAAGCGATGCAGGCCGGCCATGCCGATGAAATTGCGGTAGCCCGCCGCATGCACGTCGCGCAATTCGCCGACCGCCTGCTTCTCCGCGACCAGACGCGTTGCCTTGATCGCGGAGAAGGTTTCGCCGGCCAGGGAAACGGCGGACGGACTGAGCACCAGGAAGCGCAGCGCGTCGTCGACCCGGTCTTCCCGGGTAAAACCTTGTGGTCCCTCGGTCCAGGCGTAGCAGGCGTTGGAGGCGCCGAGGTGCAGCCAGACCAGCGTGTCCGGCGGCGGCGGCGCGCCCTGCTTCAAAAACAACTCCATGCCGCCATGACCGATCTCATGGCCGGCGGTGCCGACGAAGACGAAGTTGCCGGGCAATTTCTCCGCCGCGACGATGCGGGCCAGCGCCAGAAAATTGGCGATGCCCGGCCCGCGCTCGCAAACGCAATCGTACCAGCCCGTCATCGGCGTGGACACGACAATGGCCGGCCCCGCGCCGGCGCCGAACCGGGCAACGACATTGCGGCCGGCGACGTTCCGCTCATAGCGCCCGGCGACATCGAGTGTGACCGGCACGCCCGAGGCCATCGCGCGCTCGAACACGGCTCTCGCCTTTCCCGCGACCACCATCACCGGCACCGGCCAGGGCGCATCCTCCTGCGTGACGTTATAGGCAAAACGGTCGTCGCCGGGATTGCCGATCACAAGCAGGATCGCCTTCGGCCCGCGCGCCGCAGCCTGCGCGATCGCAGCGCGGTGGGACGGGCCGAGATAGGCGCCGCGGTCATAGGGCAATTCGATCCAAAGGATCTTGCCGGCGACCTCCCCCTCGCGCGTGACCGGCGCGGTGAGGCGAAACGAGCTCTTGTCTTCGGGCGGCCACCAGAACGGCGTGGCTTCGACCGTCGTGCCGTCCACCTCCGCGACGGCGCGATCGACAAAATATTGCCGGCCGAGCATCACCGACTGGAACTCGACCCTGAGGCCGGCCGCCTGCAATTCCCCGGCGACCCAGTCGGTAGTGGCGCGATCGCCGGGCGAGCCGAAGCGGTGCGAGCCGAACGAGGCATAGCGCGCCACGTCGTTGTAGAGCCTGGCCCCCGAGAGGAACTCCTGCGCCATCGCGGGCTGTCCGAGCACTGAGATCACCACCATCCCGACCAAAACGTGCCATCCCGGCATTTGCGCCGCCCCCTGCCATCCGCGGTCGCAGCGTCGGCCGACGATGCGACTTTTGCAATCGCAAAACTTGACCTCCCGGCCCCGACAGCGATCTGACCAGACGCCGCGAAGCGTGCTAGTCTGGTATCCGCAACGTTTGGATCATTCGCAGCCTGGCGGCACCATGTCCCCATCAGACGGATTGGACGGCGCAATCGGCTTGTCGCTCCAGGGCCGGAAACGAAAAAGCTATCGGTTTCTGGTCCTGGCCGTGGGGCTGCTTGTTTTCGCAGCCGTTGCCGGCGCATCTTTTGTCGTCTTGCGGCCAACCACCCTGCGAATTGCCGTCGGGCCGTCGGGGAGCGAAGACCAGAACCTGGTTCAGGCGTTGGCGCAGTCCTTTGACCGGGATGGAAGTCCGGTCCGGCTCGCCCTGATCACCAGCGCCGGCCCGGTTGAAAGTCTTGCCCTTCTCGGAGCCGGCAAAGCCGATCTCGCGGTCGGCCGGGCCGATGAGGACATGCCCGAGGGCGCCGAGTCCGTCGCCATTCTGCGCAAGAACGTCGTGGTTCTGTGGTCGCCTTCGGGCGCGGCGCACAAGGCGGGCAGGAAGGAAGCGAAAACGAAGATCAAGGAGATCGGCGATCTCGCGGGTCATCGCGTCGGCGTGGTCGGCCGGACCGAGGTGAACGCCAGGCTGCTCCGCGTCATCCTCACGGAATCGGGTGTCAGTCCCGAAAAAGTAGCCATCGCGCAATTCAATGCCAACCAGATCGCCGAGATGGTGCGTGATCCCTCGATCGATGCGTTCATGACGGTCGGACCGCTCGAGAGCAAGATCACCCTGGACGCCATCATCTCGACCGCGCGTTTCAGGGGCGAACCGACGTTTCTTCCGATCGACGTCTCCGAAGCCATTGCGCGGCGGCACCCGCTCTACGAATCCGAGGAGATTCCCGGCAGCACGTTGAGCTCGTCTCCCGCCAGACCCGACGATACCATCGAGACGATTGGCGTCAGTCACCTGATCGTCGCGCCGCAATCCCTTCCGGAAAGTACGGTCGGGGCGTTCATCCGGCAGCTATTTGCGGCCCGCCCCTCGTTGATGAGGGAAGTGCCGGCCGCCGCCAAGATCGAGAAGCCGAACACCGACAAGGACGCCGCGCTGCCGGCGCATCCGGGCGCCGCGGCCTATATCGACGGCACCGAACGCACCTTCATGGACAAATACAGCGACTACATCTGGGGCGCGATCCTGCTGCTTTCCATCGTCGGGTCGGGCAGCGCCGCGCTTCGGCACTTCATCAAGCGGGACGAACGACGGCTGAACACGCTGCACCGTGAAAAGCTGCTGGCCGCGATTTCGCTGGTGCGGAAAATGGATTCGATCGAGGAACTGGACGCACTGCAGTGCGAGGCGGACGACATCCTGCGCGAAACGCTCGACTGCTACGATGACGGCGCGATCGAGGCGGCGGATCTGTCGGCCTACGCGCTCGTACTCGAGCAGTTTCACCATGCCGTTGTCGATCGGCGAACCGCGATCATCGGATCCGGCGCCGGTCTTCCCCGCATGCGCGCCTGAGCGAGTTGCAGCGCGGGCAGCCGGCCTTTTAGTTGGCCTTTGGCCCTTGATCGCATTTTGCACGATAGGCGGTTAGTTCACGCGAGAACTCCGGGGACGTCAAGGGAGTGTTGCTGAGCGAATGCTGACCCTGAGAATTGTTGTCGTCGAGCCATTTGGCCCGCTGCACGCAGTTCGCAATATAGTCGTCGATCTTCTGTCTCATTTGTTCGTCGGTTAGCTGCAACGCCGGAATTTTGTCACCTTGCGTCACGCGCTTGACCACCCAGTCGGCGGCCTCCTTCGTCATATGGTCCCTCAAATGCTCGATAACTTTTTCAACAAACGGCCCCCATTCTGCGGTGCGGGCCGGCAATGCGGGAAGCACCAGCAGACAGACCGCAATCGATAAATTTCTGGCAAACACACTCATGGATACTCTCCTGCCAAACAGATCAACGGGAAAAGTCGCATGCACCCCTTGCTATCTTAGATTGAGGGGTCTCGACAATAGCCGAGGCTCGCCAAATTCCCGGTGCCGATCGGGTTCGGTGGCGCATTCCGACACCCTCGTGCTCAAGCAGTTTCACCACGCCGTTGTCGATCGGCGAACCGCGATCGTCGAATCCGGCGCCGCTCTGCCGGGCATACGCGCCCAACACGCGGCGCCGCGGGCTACGGCAGGGTAACCAGGCCGGCCCAGAATTGCTGCTTCTTTGCCGTCGCCTCGATATCGTACTTGCGCACGAATTCCAGTTTTCCATCGCCGCCGATGCGAAACATGCTGATGGCGGCAGGAATCGTGCCGATGCCGGCGCCCTCGCGCACCGGCATCGGCCAGACCGACGCGGTCACCAGAATCCGGCCGCTTGGATCGATTCCGAAGGTGCGGAGATAGTTCGCATGTCCGTCGGCGTTCTGGATCAGTGCCGGCTCGCCGGTGGTCTGGTCGATAGCAAAGACCGCGACCGAATTCTCGCCGCCCGCGAACACCTGCTTGCCCTCGAAATCGGTCAGCCAGAAGGCGCGGTTGGTGAGATAGACAAAGCGCCCATCGGGATGGACATGGATCGGCCCCGCGGCCTGCCGCAGCTTCGATGAGGGATCGAGCGTGTCCTTGATGAACAGCGGCTCGCGCGAGATGCCGGTCGCGGGGTCGAGCTTGTAGACGTAGAGCTTGTTCTGGCTCTCGACCGAAACGTAGACCCATGGCTGCGTCGGGTGAAAGTCGAGATGCCGCGGCCCGAATTGCATGCCGTCGCCGGGCTGGATCGCCGCGAGGCTGGTGAGCACGCCCTTCTCAAAACTGAAGGTCTTGATCGAACCGGGGTCCGCCGGATTGTCGGTCGGCGCGTTGTTGCCGCGCGTCACCAAAATAACTTGCTGGTTGTCGGGCGTGACCCGGATCTGATGCGCGAATTTTCCGGTGTCGAGCTTGTCGGGCTGTTCGACGCGTTCGCCCAGCGTGCCGTCGCCATTGATGCGATGCACGGCGAGAGCGCTCGGATTGTTGAAAGCCGTCAGCAGATATTCGCCTGACATATCGACGCTGGTGTGGATCGGACGCGACGAAAACATCTGCGGCGCGCCATGCGGCGTCAGCGCGCCGGTTGCGGGATCGATCCTGAATGCGCTCGCAACATGCTTGTCGCCGGCAATGCCGGTCGAGCCCGAACCACCGTTGCTCGAGACGACATACAAATAACGCTTCGACGGGTGCGGCCAGGCATATTGGATATTGGCCGGCGCCGATACCGTATCGCGCTTGACCAGCGCGGCGTTGTCGATGTCAACGCTGTACAGCGTGAGCTCCGGCCCGACGGCCGAATAGAACACATTGGTGGCCCTGGAATTCTGGGCAAACGACCCCTTGGGCGCGGCGATGCCGCCGACCAGCAGCGTGGTGAATGTGCGACGGTCGACCATGGTTTCCTCCGTTGCAGATTTTTTTCCCGGCGACTGGCTCGTGCAGTCGACCAGCCGGTACATCCGCGTCCGCGTGCGAACGGGATCGCGCAGCGACCCGCCGCGGCTACAGGTCGAGGGATAGCATCACCCGGCCGGGTCAAGAAGCGGAAATGGCGTCCGGGTCCGCAGCTTCTTGCTGGCGATGATGGCGGCCGATGAACGCTCGAGATAATAGGCGACGGTCTCGACCCTGATCTTCACGGATCCCGCGGGCTTGGTGGCGTCGAGATCCCCAAACGAAAAGAACAGCGTCCCCGAACCTTCGACGATCTTCTGTACCGGCGTATAGGTCGGCTGGTCCATGCCGCATTCATAGCTCGCGAGCCGGATCACGCAGGTTACCCATGGCAAGCGGGCGCCCACCTTGGCGCCCCACAATATCTCGTTGGTGTTGCCGCTGTAGGAGGACGGCCACACGTCGCGCAGGTCGAAAGGCGAGGTAATCGTACCATCCCGGATGTCGTCGCCGAACAGCCACTGCATCAGGTCCGAATCAAGCGGGAGGTACTGGCTCCACAGGATCGGGTATCCATAGGCCTGCAGGTCGGTTTCGATCTCATGGCCGATGCCGGGATCCATGTGATAGGGTCGGGCCAGCACCAGAATGCAAGGCCGTTCGTTCTCGACGCACCATTGCAGGATTTCACGCCCCTTTCGCTGCATCTGCTTGTTGAATGCCGCGAGCGCCGCGTAGGCGGCAGTGACGGCGCGTTGGACCTCCGCCAAGGTGAGGCCGGCTATCGCGCCCTCCAGCGCCCGATGCAGTTGCTTGGGAACGATCGCGGGCTCGGCCAGCGAAACGAACGGCGATATGTATTTGATCCCCCGCTCGGCGAAGACGTCCTGTTCCTTCAGGAAGCCCGCCTTGATGTTCTCCGGCGCGGCCATGACCCGCGGACAGGCGAGCGAATCGACCACGTGTCCGTTGAGGAAGGACGGTAGCGAACGGATCATCGGCGACAGCAGAATATCGATGTTGTGTTTCTGGCCGAACACCAGTTCGCCGTAGTGCCCCGACATGCACTTCACCGGATAGCAGCAATCGACGGTGCCGCGGCCGCGGCCATATTCGCGCCCCTGTTCGTCGCTGGTGGCGCTGGAAAAAACGATGCGGCGCGGATCGAAGCCGAGCGCGGTCAGGAAGCCGAGCCAGAACTGGTGGGTCGACCAGACATTGAGCGCGCGCGGAATGCCGACGCGCAGTTCAGACCGCCGCTTTGACTGCCCGGAAGGCTTCGGCGCGAACCATCTCTGCAACATTGGGGTAGGCATCTTTCAATTCCTCGATCCGCGCCTTCACCACGCGCAATTCGTTGACGTCCTCGACCAGGCCTTTGGGACATGCATTGCCGCTGATCACACGCTCGAAGCCCTGCCCTACCGGAATCTTGCTCCACGGCCTTCCCTTGCCGTCGGGCAGCGCCACGTCGATAAATGTCCGCTTGCAGGCGCAACTGCACCAGTTGCAGGTCGTGTTTGCATTGGTGGTGCTTCGATAGGAGAGATTCTCGACGGCGTCGAAGCCGCGGAAGCGGCTGGGGCTTCCAGCTTGCCAAATATCATACGCGCACAGCGCCGCCCCGATCGCGCCCGCCTCCCCCGAATAGGGGTGGATCGTGATCTCGGCATCGGGAACCTTGCTGGTAATAAAATCGACCTGCGCCTTGACGACTGCGAGGTTGCGATGGGTGCCGCCCTGCAGCACAAATTTGCGGCCGACCGCGCGCAGATTCTGCAACTGGCAGGCATAGACCCAGACATTGAGCGGCAGCACCGCGGCGAGCGACGCCATGATCTCTTCCGCCGACCAGCCCTTGCGCTGCTGGTTGACGATGTCGGACTGCAGGAATACGCCGCATCCCATCGCCAGATGAGGCAGCGACTTGGCCGCAAACGCGCGCTCCGCGTAGTCTTCCAGCGGCACGTCGTATCGTTCCGCGACACCTTGCAGGAAAGCGCCGTTGCCGGACGAGCATTGCGAGTTGAGGCGAAAGTCCGCCACCACCCCGCCGCGCAGGATCATGACCTTGACGTCGCAGCCACCGACATCGCAGATCACGTCCGCGTCGGGAAAGAAGTGCAGTGCCGCGCGCGCATGCGCCACCGTCTCGACGATGGCGACGTCGGCGCCGAGGATGTCGGTCAGCAGATCCTTGCCGTAACCGGTGAGCGCCAGACCGCCGATACGGCGGAAGCCGGCCGCCGCGATCTGCCGCATCAGATCCTTGGCGTCCTCGATCGGGTTGCCTCTCGACAGCGCGTAACAGGTGAACAAGAGCTCGCGGGCCTGCGAAAGCACCACCGCCTTGGCCGTGGTGCTGCCGAAGTCGCAGCCGATCAGGACCGCTTCGCCGGCCGGCCGCACCGGGTCTTCCTCCCCCGGCCGGGAAAGCTGCAACTTCGGGCTGGCATAGTCCTGCATGAACTGCGCGAGATCCTGCGCGCCGGAGACCAGGCCGCCGCGGCCCTCGCGCGCCTTCTGCTCGTGCTGCCCCTGATCGATCCACCAGCACAGCCGCTCCGTTCCCGCGTAACACGCCTTGGCGTCGGCCTCCGCCTTGCCGATTTCGACGCAGCCGAGACTCGCGTAATAGACCGCGTCGCCGGGTACCTGAATGAGCGCAGCGGGATCGCCATTGGGCAAAACCACCTTTCGCTCGGTCCAGATGTTCATCAGGTGATGACGCCAGGCTTGCTGCAGGCCGGTGAAAAACAGATTTGGCCCGCCGAGCAGCAATACCCCGGGCGCGGGCGTGTTGCCCTTCGTCAGCGTGGCGAGGTTCTGGTAGACCACCGCCTCGAACAGGCTGGCGATGATTTCCTCGACCGGTACACCGCCCTTGACCAGGGTGTTGGCATCGCTTTCGGCGAAAATCCCGCATTTGGAGCTGATCTTGTGCAGCGATCGTCCGCTGTACGGCATCTGCGCCAGCGCCTCCGGCGGAATCTGCAACTTGCGCGCCGTCTTCTCGATGAAGGTGCCGGTGCCGCCGCTGCACGCCGACTGCATGTAAACCTGTTTGTTGCGGCCCGGACCCGAGGGCGTGAAAAAGATGGTCTTCATGTCTTCGCCGCCGATCTCGGAGACGAAGCGAACGTCCGGGTGGAGCTTTTCCACGGCGGTTGCGACGGCAACAACTTCCTGAATGAACTTGCCGCCGACCAGCGGCGCGACCAGCCCGCTGCCTGAGCCGGTGAACAGCACGACATCGCGACCGCGTTCGAGGCCGCATTCGCTCTCCATGCGGGACAGGAACTCCAGAACCTTCTCCGCCTGCCGCGTATGGTGGCGCTGATAGTCCTGCCAAACGATGCGGTCGTCCTCGACCACGACCGCCTTGACCGTGGTCGAGCCGACATCCATTCCGACGATCTTCACGCCCGGCTCCCTTGCGCCAGTTCCAGGACAAGATTGGCCGCGGTCCCGACGCGGTCGCGATGCGGAACGCGATAGGTCGCTTTCTTCATCGCGGGATTGCGGTCGAGCCGGGCCCGCGCCGCATCCGGCGTCAGGCCGGTCTTCGACAATGCGCCCTCGAATTCCGATCGGGCGCGTTTCTTGGCTTCGGTCAGGATCATCTGACAGCGCGACAACGCATGCACCTCCGCGTCGCCCTTGATCTCCAGCGGCGCGTAGAGAAGATCGGGATGCCTGGCCACGACACCCGCCATGGCGCCGACGCTCATCGTGTTCGGCATGCAGGCATAGGGCGACAATTCGCAGATCATGTGCGCTTTCTTGTGAAGGTGGCTCCATAATGCCTTGCCGACCAGCATGTCGCCCTCGCCGCCCGACAGCTGATGATGAAAGTAAGGCGCCGCGAGGCGGCGCAGTTCATATTGGTCGGGAAGCTCGTGCGGGATGTCGCCGAGCGCGCCACGGATGCGATTATAGGTCCAGCCGAATATCTTCTGCAGCCCGCGGATCTTGGCGATCCTGAGACGCGCGTAGCGGTCGATCCCGACATAGTCCTCGATCTGCTGGACATAGAAGCGAAACCAGTAATCGAGCCAGACCACGACGGGGGCCGGATAGACCTCCGCTCCCTCGGCTTCAAGCCAGCGGTGGATATTGTAGTTGGGATCGCCCTCGACGGTCTGCAGATAGAACTCACCGGTGATTTTCACGATTGGCTTCGCTTGCAACCGGTCGACCTCGATCGCTTCGAACTTGCGAAACACCTTGCGTAACGCGTCGAGGAAATAATCGGTCGTGAGGTGCCAGACCAGCGGTCCCCATTTTTTTCCCTTGTGCGGGCGGTTGCGGAAAACCTCGCAAAGATAGTCGACGCTGTCCTTGACGACGGCGTCGGTCTGGCCCGCGACGACCTCATAGGGCCTGGTCTTGTATTCGAGGCCCTGCAGCGCATCGGTGCAAAGCACGGCCCATACCACCCCGAGCGAGAACGTCATGTCGATCTCGAGACCGCCGCCGGCGAACGCCGCCTGCTCCAGATTGTCCTGTTCCAGCAGGAACATCCGGAGGCTATCAATGCCGAGGTTGCGCAGCGCCAGCTCGTAGCTCTGGTGATACTGTCCGAACCGGCAGGCGCCGCAGGCGCCGGCGGTCAGGTAGATGTATTTGTCCGTGACGCCCTTGGTGCCGATGCGCGTCTCCTCGCCTTTGAGGAAATTGGCCAGGTTGCCGGTGACAAAGCTTGTCGGGCAACATTGTCCGATGTCGGCAAGTTCGCGGCCGAGCAGAAGGTCATCCCTGCTGGCGGTCGGCAGCAGCCGGGTGCGGTATCCGACATTTTCCAGGGCGGCCTGGATCACCTTCTCGAGCCGCCAGTGCAGGCCGCCGAACAGGATTTCAACTTCGCCGCGTTCTTCGCGCTTGAACGGCCGTGCCTTGTAGGCTTGGTAGGCTTGGTTGGGTGACGGCACGGAAGCCTCCATCATCAGCAGATTCTATTTCGCAGCGCGGCCCGCGAGGGTGAGATGCGGATCACGGCATGACGCCGAACTTCCGGGCCAGATCCGCCGGCGTCATATCGGTCGGCCGCCGCGCGAACGTCATGCCGGCGTGCTGCAGCGCGCGCGCGATCAGGGCAACACAGCCTTGCTGGCCGCGATCGGGAACTTCGAACCGGTCTCCCAGGAGCACTGCGAATGCGAAAAGCACAAAACTCCATCGCCCGTATTTTTGCCGCAGGCAGGAATAGGCGTAACGCGAGGCCCGGGTGCGGTCGGCGGCGGACAGGTCAAGATGAACGTAGTGATATTCCTGATCGCGATAGTTTTCGATGTGATTGAGGACGACGCCGGTGTGGATTACCTCGACAAGATGTCCTTGCGGGCTGACGATGATTCCCGCATGGCTCCAGTACGCCAACGACCGGCTGCCGTCCCTGCGACAGCGCATCCCCACGAAGAGACGGATCGCCTTGCCGAGCCAGCCGGCGCCGCGAATAAGAACGACGTCGCCCGGCCGGGGATCAGAGATGCTTTCACCCGGCCCGCAATGCATATGGGCGATCGCTTGCCTTTCCGCGACCCCCACGCCGGTGACCGGCACCGCGGTGTGTATCTCTTTCAGAGCTAATCCGTTCATTTCATCCCGCTAGGCTTGATCGCTTCGCCGCTCACGGGTTGAATCCGCTTCCGTTGTGCAAGTGCGTCAAGATGACATTGGGGCCCAGCGCTGCATTGTAGATGGCGACATCCTGGAGCGCGCCGACGAATGGAAACAGCGGACCCGCCACCACACCCGGTGTCTGCGGCCGCAAGGGTGCGTAAGGCACCCCGGCGCCGATCCATAGCGGCTTGGTGGTGTTCGGCACGTAGACGGCAGAGGAGATCGCCGGGCCGCTCTGCAAGCCGTCCACGTAGAGGATCAGGGTCTGGCTCGGGCCGTCATAGGTGACCGCGAGATAAACGGAGGACCCGGCAGGCATCGATGGATCCTTGAGCGGGATCGGATCGGCGCTCGTGGCTTTCGTGAAAGCGGCAGCGTCGGCGCCACCGTTTCCGATGAAGGCTGTCCAGTGATAGACGCCGGGCGCATTGTCGTCCGCCGTTGCGATAATCGCAAAGCCCGTGCCTGGATTTATATCACGCGCGTCCAGCACAGCTCGCCACGCATGCGGGTCGTTCGCGCTCCAATCCACCCGCACCCAGGCCTCGAGCGTGAACGATGTAGGAGGATTGATCTTGGAAGCGAGCGGCACATTGACATAGCAGCCGTTCACCACCAGGCAGGGCGACGTGGCGCTGGTGTCGGAGTCGGTGTCGTTCGTACCGAAATCGCCCGTCACGATTCCGGGCTGTGCGAACGAGATGGACCCTGGGGCGGCGGCGGACTCAATGTTGGGTGAGGGCGCGTTGCCGATACTGGAGTCCGGCCATGGATAAATAGCCGGCAAGGTGGTCGGATCGATATATTGCCCGTTGTCGGGGTTCGGCGTGAGATCGGCGGCGGGAAGCGTATCGTTGGCCTCGTTGAGCGGCCAATAGGCAACGACCGCCGGATTGCCCAGCACCGTCGTGGTCGAATATTGCGTGAAGCTGGGGGGAAGCCCGTGTGTATTCAACACGCAGCCGACGAAGCAAAGCAGGCTGACGATCCCGAACAATATGACTGGAAGCAGCACCATCAACGACGCGCTCATTGAATCACTCCCTGCTCGACGGCATGTCGATTTTCCAGCGGGTCGAATCCGCCGGATCAATCTTGGATTGTTTTTAGTCGGAGGATCGAGAAAACAGGTTCACGCGGTTTTTTAAAGTTGTGATGTTTTTCTTCGAGCGTAATATTTTCGGAGTTGTCATTTCGGAGTGTGGCGAAATCTTGTCATTTAAACGTATAAGTTGTATTCGGCCAGCGAAAGCTAGACCCAGACAAAGGCAAGCCCGGCCAGCGCGGCGATCACCAGAAAAATGGAAGTCGCCTGCATGACGGTTTTGTCGCGGCCGCCCGTCTCGTCGTCGCGCAAACTTTCCAGATACCAGCGCCCCAGTCCGTAGGCGGCGACCACGGAGCAAAATATCGCTCCGGGAAATGGCGCATAGTTGCGCAAGGCAAGCGCGGCGCCGAACAGCATCATCGCAAACACCATCTCCATGAGTTGCGTGGGGATGCGCCGCTGCACGATGCCGTGGTGGTCGGGCAGGAAAAGCGCGAACCAGGCCTCGCTCGGCCGGCCCGAACAACACCCGTTGAGAAAACAACCGATCCGGGTAAAGGCCATCCCGAGCAGGATCGTCAGCCCCGCGGCATCCCAGAAACTGCCGAATGGCAGACCCAACCAGCGCAGCAGCGGGATCGACAGTGGCACGACGAGGATGAAGCCGCCATACATCGCCATCCCGCCCTCGGTGCGCCGCCAGATCCGCGCGGGATCGTGACGATAAATGTCCCATCGGGTCAGGACGAAGTACAGCCGCGAACCGGCCAGCGCGGGAATCAGCAGGATGGCGACAGCGACGGCAAATCTGTCGGCGCTCATGCCCGAGGCCTGCGCGACATAGGCCCCGGCGAAGACACCAGCCAGCAGGCCGACGTACAACATCGCCGGGTAGCTATAGATGTTGAGGCCGTGCCAACTGAAAAGGATTCTACGCATTGTTGTCCAGCGCCATCAGCAGAATCAGACCGGTGCCGGCTACCAATGCGGCGTCCGCGAGATTGAATACCGGCCATGGGCCGATCGCGACGAAGTCCACGACTGCCCCGCGTCGCAACCGATCGAGAACATTTCCCGTCGCTCCTCCGACCATGGCGCCCATGCCGACCGGCACAAACGCGCCGTGGCCGAGCAGGCCGTAATGCAGCGTCAGCACCGCCAGCAGGATCATCGCCGCCCACAGCGCGGCAAGCGCCGGCGCGCCCGCAAACGCCGCCAATGCGCCTTGTCGATTCAGCATGCATCGGATCGAAACGAACGCGCGGGGCGCGCCGGTGGTCAAGGCAGCCAATGGCCATCGCGCAAGGACGACCGCCTTGCTGATCTGATCGGCCGCGGCCACGAGGGCCGCCGTGAGGATCAATTCAAGCCAAACCATCTGCCCGGACCTCCCTTCTCTCGGCCCCGCGCGGCTAGTCGACCAGCCGGTACATCCGCGGCCGAGCGCGTACGGGATCGAGCAGCGACCAGTCGCCTTGCTCGACGACGTGCCCCTTGGGAAAAGGCGGGCGCGGTTCCTGGCCGAGGGATAGCATGACCCGATCATCGCGATAATAGCAAAGCAGCACCACGCGGACCAAGGCGGCGAGCGGCGCCCCGCCGGCCTCCCGGAAGGCCGCGGCTACTTCGGTGCGGCGCGCCGGTTCGAGATCGGCGAAAGCGCCGCCCGAAAGCGCGGCGAGATGCGTCAAAGCGCGGCAGATATCGTCGCGGTCGCGCTCGAGGCTTCTCAGGATGTCGGCAAAAATCCGCTCGTCGTCGGCACCCGGTACTGCATAGGCGGCGCTCGGCGGAATGATCGCGCCGGCCAGCGCGCGAAGGTCGCGGGCTTGTTCGGCGGTGAGGTCAAGGTCTGGCATGTCGGTCTCTCAGTCGAACAAATCGGCAAGGCGCTGCTTGATGCTGTCGGCGATGTAGAGCGCCAGCGCCTGGATGGTCGAGGTCGGATTCACCCCGCCGGAAGTCACCCAGATGCTGCCGTCGACGATGAACAGGTTCTTTACGTCGTGGCAGCGGCCCCATGGGTTCACCACCGAACGCTCGGGATCGGTGCCCATCCGCGCGGTGCCGAGCAGGTGCCAGCCGCCGTTCAGGATCGGGCTCTCGACGCAGATATTGCTGGCGCCGGCCGCGGTCAGGACTTCCCTCGCCCGCGCGATGCCGTGCTGCATCATCTTATGGCTGTTGGCGCTGATGGTGTAATCGATCTTCGGCGCCGGGATACCGCTGGAATCCTTCAGCACGGGATCGAGCGTCACCCGGTTGTGCTCTTCGGGAAGGTCCTCGCAGATCGCGGACAGGCCGATGCGGCGGTTCACGAGCTTGCGGTAGGCTGAGTGATGCTCCTCGCCCCAGGGCAGCCTTCCTGCCTGCGAGCTGACGATCGCCTCGATGATCGCGCCGACGCCGCGGCCGAACTGAAAGGTATAGCCGCGCACGAAATCGCGGCCAGGATCGGTCTCATAGAATTCCTGGCTCCACAGGCAGAGCGGCGGGCCGCGATTGCCGTCGAGCGGCTCGTCGACATAGCCGTAGTTCAGCGCGTAAGGGTGAAACATCAGGTTCTTGCCGACCAAGCCGCTCGAATTGGCGATGCCGTTGGGGAATTTCGCCGAAACCGAGTTCAGCATCAGCCGCGGCGTGCCGACGCCGTTGCAGGCGAGGATCACGACTTCGGCGGGCTGAAAATGCTCCCTCCCCTCGGCGTCGTAATAGATCACGCCGGAGGCCATGCCGTTGGCGTCAACGGTGATTTCGCGAACCCGGCACATCGTGCGCAGTTCGACGCCGGCACGGATCGCGAGCGGCCAATAGGTGATGTCGGTGGAGGCCTTGGCGCCCTGCGCGCAGCCGGGCGTGCAGTGGCCGAGATTGATGCAGCGCCCGCGGCCCTCATAGTCGGTGGTGGCGATCGTCGAATCGGACGGCCACCAGTGCCAGCCGAGTTGGTTCATCGCCTGGCCGAACCGCGTGCCCGACTTGCCCAAAGGCAAAGGCGGCATCGGCGGCTGCTTCGGCGGATAGGCGGGATCGCCTGATAGCCCCGAGACGCCCATCATGCGGTCGTTCTCGGCGAAGAACGGCTCCAGGGTGGCGTAATCGATCGGCCAGTCCTCGGCCACGCCGTCGAGCGTGCGCACCTTGAAGTCGGACGGATGCAGCCGCGGAAAATGCGCGGTGTACATGATGGTGGAGCCGCCGACGCCGTTGAAGTTCACCACCTTGATCGGCGAATTGGCGTCGTTGATCGGATAGTCGGTCGGCCGTGCGCGCCGGTTCGGATTGACGGCAAAATCGGAAAACAGCCGCGCCTCCCAATCCCGTCCGTTGCTCGGATAGTCCGAAGACTTCAC
>Ga0210389_10001534_pt1 | contig 18718 bp, 20 predicted proteins | sample IncBWH28OmetaG_FD_160127 | JGI IMG/M metagenome (GOLD analysis project Ga0210389, IMG submission 160127) | Forest soil microbial communities from Barre Woods Harvard Forest LTER site, Petersham, Massachusetts, United States - Inc-BW-H-28-O ...
TAATTTCTTGTTGAATTTTATTTATAACCTATTCATTTTATTCGTTTTAAACCTATTACCGGTAAGTTTGCAATAATAATACCAATCCAAACAAGCCGCACTAATGATGCGTGTAGCTTAATAAAAAAAGCGCCGCTCCCGAAACCGGGGCGACGCTAAGCCAACCTATCTCAAAAACACGTTATTACTGTATTACTATAAATTCTTTGGTGTTGTTTTCTTCGTAAACATGCACTTCTTTCTTAACCACTGATTTGTTTTCCGACACTACAATGGTGTAGTCGCCGTTATCCAGCTGGTCAAGGATGTAGCCCTTTTGCATGGCTTTGTAGGTCGGCATAGCATCTTTGAAAATTACGTCGTTATTGGCGTCATAAACCATTACAATGGCCTTTGAAGGTGCAGTGCTGTTAACCTTGATCTCAACGCCGCGTTGTGATGGCAGTGAAGAAAAGGTGATCTGGTCGTCTGCTGATGTGGTGCCTTTTGCTGATGCTACAGTAACAAAAGTTGCGCTTGCTAACAAAAATAAAGCGGCTAATTTGATTGTCTTTTTCATGGTCTTTTTATTTAAAATGTTTTTAAAAATTGTCGTTCGTTTTATTTGACAATACAAAGTAACAGCTAGTTACAACGCAAAAAAAACCAAATAGACCACCAAGGGATAGTTATAGACAAACCCCGAAATTCGCTCGTTAAAGCCTTATAATATACTTATAATAAGGTTTTTAGCAGTTTCATCGATCAAAACAGAAGGTTGATAGGTGTGATTTGCGGGTTGGTCGGGGAGATGACTTACCCATGACTGTCCGGACCGTTGATTAAGCTGATTTTATCGATTGTTTTGATACCCGCAGTTCTAATCAGCGACATCATAAAAATCAGCTTAATCAGCGGTTCAGACTACCCGGATCAAACATCCGCATATCCACCGATGCATCCGGGATGAGGTTATGGTAAGTTTCTACCTGCAGCAACTTATCATTTATATAAAAGCTGCATTTGGTTTCGCTCCAGGAATTTTTTAAAGGGATCTGCTGCTCAAAAAAGCCTTCTTCTTTCGAACCTCCGTCGTATTTTATAAACCTTACGGCAAAAAGGCCTTCCTGGTCTATCCAAAGCTGGTTCGCCTGGTCACCGTCCTTATTGGCGCCTAAAACATAAACCGGTTTGCCTTTCCAGGTCGATGCGTGAAATTTTGAAAGATCATAGTTTAATTCGATAAAATGGCCCAACACTTTTTCAAATGTCATGGAGTACATCCCGCCCAGGAAAAAGATCAGCTCGTTTTCATCCCGGGTTGAGCGCACGATCTTTTTATTACGAAAAGCATAGGTAGAATCATGCCTGAAAATTACGCCGGAGCTGCTGTTGGGCGTATCAAAATCTATTCGCAGCAGATCGGGGTAAACGATGGTTTCGTACCAGGTGCTGGTTTTAATCAAACTATCATTGCGGTAGCGCTCCGTAGTTTGATTAAAGGTGAGCGATTTATGCCAGTTGCCGTGATACCGGCTATACATACTTTGCAGCACTTCGGTAGAGTTTGCATTTTTATGCACTACAGGCAGCAAAAACCAAAGCATTATTGCCGAAATAATTTTCATTTTATTTTTTTAAGTAGTCCGTGTTAATTCTTCGGCTTCTTTTGCCTGATACAGCCATTCATTGGTAGTACCAAAAAGGCAGTTAACATTGTTCGATCAGGCTGTGCCGCTGCCAGGTAATCAGTGTAATCACATACATCACTTAAAAATCTGTGATCAGTATTGATGAAACGCCTGCGATACAAACTCCAACACCGCAGGCAGCGAGGCCCGCCAGTACGTCCATGTATGTCCGCCATCGCGCACGCGGAATTCATGCGGGATCTCTTTTTTCCGCATCGCGATGTGTACCAGGCAATTACCTTCGTATAAAAAGTCGTCATCGCCATCGTCAATATACCAGCGTACTGCTTTCTTCTGCGCATCAGGCATATTATTGATCAGGGCCAAAGCGCTGTGCTGGTTGTAATAATTTACAACGACCGAATCGGGCAGGTTGGGATTATTCTTTTTATAGGCTGTTTTCGCATCATCCAATGTTAAAGGCCCCACCGCTGCGCTCAGCGGGCATGCGGAAGAAAATAACTCCGGGTGATGCAACGCATACATAAATGTGCCGCCGCCCCCCATGGATAAGCCCGCAATGGCCCGGTAATGTTTATCACTTTTGATGCGGAACTTCTTTTCTACATAAGGCATTAGTTCCTTAAAAAAGAAATCCTCGTAGTTCCAGTCACCCTTAATATCATTAAAATAACCGCGGCGGCCGGTATTTGCATCCGGCATGATGATCACCATCGGCGTCGCGGTACCATCGGCAATGGCTTTATCAGTAATATTCAGTACCTCGCCAAATTGCACCCAGCCTGTTTGGTCGTCGCCGGCGCCGTGCAGCAGGTAAAGCACCGGGTAGCTTCGATCGGAAGTCTCAAAATCAGGCGGCAGGTAAACTGCATATTTGCGGTCGCTTTGTAGAATTTTGCTGGGTACCGTGAGGTTATCATAAACTTTGCCGGTAAGCTGCGCAATCGCCGCGAAGGGAACAAGCAGGGTGAAAACAAAAAGCAAGCGGGTATAAATTCTCATGTCGGCAGTTTTATTGGTTTGATGGTTCAATATCGGCGAATGAATTGAAAACCAGGATAAATTTAGTGTAAAATTGTTGATATTAGTGAAGGGCGCCCAAATGCAAAATACAACAGCGGCTGGATAATTATTGAAGCCCCGTGTTAGTCAAGCCATTTTTATCGTAACTTTAGACATCGAAATTAATCGGGAAATAAGTTATGAAGTTAAATAATGTTACGACAGACGAACGTTTAATAGCTATGCAAGAAATCATAAAAAAACTCAGGCATGACGATTTAACTGAAGGTCACTGTTTTATGATTTTTGACGATGATCTGCCGGATGGGCAAGCCTATTATGAGTACCCTAACGGTAGAATCACCATTGAACAACTTAACCACGACAACCTGGACTTACCGCGTATTGTGATACGCGAACTCACCCTTGGCGAAGTCGATATGGTTAAACAGCGGCATGAAGTTTACAGGTAAACCGCAGTTATTTATTATTACCGGCAGTAATGGCGCTGGAAAATCCACCTATCGACAAGCCTTGTTGCCGATTCAATTTAACTCCCTTGAAATATTTGACGGCGACATTTATTATACCCAACAAAGCACCGCATTTTATAAACAAACCCGATCATCTAAAGAATCCAGAAAACTTGCCGAAGAAGCATTAGAAATTGAGTTTTTAAGGCTGGTTGAATTGAGTATTTCAAGGTCGGAAAGTTTCGCTTACGAGGGGCACTTTACCGGAAATGGAGCGTGGCAAATACCGCACCGGTTTAAGCAGGAAGGTTTTGAAATACATTTGATTTTTTGTGGTTTAAACACGCTTAAACAATCCATTCAACGCGTCGATATGCGCGTAAAAAAAGGTGGCTTCCATGTTACACCTTTGGCAATTGAAAATAATTATTGGGGAAACATGGAAATGCTGGATAAAAACTTTCCCTTATTTGATTCCGTCGAGATAATCGATACGTCAAATCTGATTATGGCTATCGCTAAGATTAAATCGGGTATAGTGGTCGCAGCCATACCCCCTAAGCAATTACCGTACTGGATTATTAAGGGCATGCCTATAATCAATCATCTCATCGAAGTTTTTCATGCCGGTTTGGCATAATCCTTCAATTTTTATTTGAACTTGTATCGTTTGGCTACAATAATCCGTAATTCTATACAAAACCAGGCGAAAATATTTTTAAGCTTATGAAATTGAAACGCATAACCCCGCCGTTACTTTTTGCAATAATTATCAGCCTTGCTTCCTGCAATAAAGGCACAAAAGTTACTCCCATGCTCCCCGGTAAGAACCTGGTGCTTACCGCGTACGAACAGCAAAAAGTAACGGCGGACAATGCGTTTGCGCTACGCCTGTTTAAGAGTGTTGACAGTACCGTTACCGATGGATCCAACCTGTTCATTTCACCGCTCAGCGTTAGCTTTGCCCTGGGCATGACCAGCAACGGTGCAGAAAATGCGACCTTAACCGCTTTTCAAAACACGCTTGGTTTCGATGGACTTACCCAAACCCAGGTAAATACTTATTACAACAACCTGATCACCAATCTACCTCAACTCGATCCGTACACTACGCTCAATATTGCCAACTCTATTTGGTACAAACAGGGTTTTAGCGTGCTGCCACAGTTTTTGCAAACCGACAGCAACTCCTTCCACGCCCAAATACAGGCACTTGACTTTTCCAGCCCGGCCGCTCCGGGAGCAATAAACAACTGGGTAAGCAACAAAACAAACGGCTTTATCCCGACGATCATCAAATCCATCCCCTCAAACGCGGTGATGTACCTGGTGAACGCCCTATATTTTAAAAGCACATGGAACGAAAAATTCGACCCGGCTCAAACTCGGAATTTAAGCTTTTACCTGCCCGATAACAGCACGGTACAGGCGCCATTTATGAACGGGGATGTTGATCTGAATTATTATGCCGATTCAAAAGCCTACGTTTATGAATTGCCCTACTCCAACGATAAGTTCAGCATGGTGATCGTTGAGCCGGCCGCCGGCACGTCGCTGGCCAGCCTCATTCCCCAGGTTGATTCGGCGCAATGGCAAACCTGGATGAGCAGTTTACAGCACCTAAAAAATACGATAATGCTGCCGAAACTAAAATATAGCTTTGGCGCTAACTTAAACCAGCCGTTGATAAATATGGGCCTGGGCATCGCCTTTACCACCAACGCCGATTTTTTAGGCATCAATTCAAATCCGGCTTTCCAGCTTCATATCAGCCAGGTGGTGCATAAAGCATACGTTGAGACTGACGAAAGCGGCACAACCGCGGCAGCCGCCACTTCAGTGGGGGTGGTTACCTCAATAGCCCCAGCGCCGCTGCCAGCCATTAACCATCCGTTTTTATTTGCTATACGCGAAATGAGCAGCGGTATCATCCTGTTTATCGGCACCGTAAACAACCCGCTGCTGCAAGGAAATTAGGCCCCCCGAAGCACGCCGGCCAACGTGCGGAGGGGGCTTTTTGAATTTTACTTCCTGTTAATCATTTAACAAGCCTGATGGTGATGCGCGCCGAAATTTGCGGCGACTCTTAAAAACCGATAATTTATGTACTTTAGCACAACTGAAAACTATCACGGTGACTTCCGACGGAACTAAAGAAGAAATAAGGTTGCATACCGAAATCATCAAATTTTTGATGGTGGTTCTACTGGCGGTAACAGGCGGGATGGTAACATTATACAATATTGATAAACCGACTCATAATCAGGAAATTCTTGTTACGCTTGGCTGGATTTTTTTGCCTTTACTCTTATTTGGGATTTTTGCATTATTTTTGTATGTTTATTCGTTATTAAAGAAAATTTGATTCGATATGACATCATTTAATCAAATCGGCCCATGGATTACATTAGGCATTCTATGTCTAATCGTACTTTTCTCTTGTATTTTTTATATTTCAAAGGCCCTGCAGGCAATTAGAAAGCCAATAAATGATAATCCCCCGACAAAAAATATTGACGGATTGATCATGTCGAAAGAGAATAAAAAGAAACTTAAAGAAGAAATTGTACATGATATAGTTTCTGATATTACTCCTGTATTAAAAAAGAGGATCGAGAAGGCGTTTTAGTTTTTTCATTATTATCGGTACCTTTTTCTTTGTCATCCCAAATTTTACATCCTGTTAACTTAAGGGTGTGTACATTGCTCAGGTAAAATCAACAAAAACCTGCGCTATGGATACATATTTAACCGAACTTTTTGAACGCGACCTGCTGAAGCTGCGCGATGAATTAAACAGTTTTAAAAACGAAGACAACATTTGGACAGCAGCCGAAGGCATCACGAACACTGCCGGTACGCTGACCCTGCACCTGCTGGGCAACCTTAACTTTTGTATCGGCACACAATTGGGCAAAACAGGATATGTGCGCAATCGCGAACACGAATTCAGCGCCACCGGTGTGCCCCGGGGAAAATTGGTGGCTGATATTGAAGCCTTAATCCCCATCATTAAAAACACCTTACCCAATCTGACCGACGAACAACTCGCCGCCACCTACCCGCTGGAATTTTACGGGCCAAAAAGCACCGCATTTTACCTGGCGCATTTTTACGGGCATTTTAATTATCACCTGGGGCAGATAAACTATTTGCGAAGAATCCTCGAAACAGGGCTATGATTTTTGGGATTTAAAGAGGGTTAGGATTAAGCACGTTTGTAATCTTGTTCATCCAAAAAATCCTGCAAATCGTGTTTTGCCTGATCCAATGACAAATACTTAAGATAGCTAAATGTTAATTTAACATCTGTCGCTTATTTTTACAAAAATCAGCACCATGAGTACTCGTCGCAAATTCCTTGGAACAAGCTTTGCCGGCATAGCCGGTTTAAGCCTGTTGCCGGCAATAAATACCTTTGCCAGCGATACAAATAATTACCGTAGACGTTTTGATGGAAAATTAAAATTACGGTTTGCCATCGCCTCTGATATTCACTATGGTGAGCCGGGCACCGATTTTGCCTTGAACACGGGAAACCTGGTGAAATGGCTCAACCAGGATCACGCCAAAAATCACCTTGACCTGGTGATCATCAATGGCGACCTGGTTCACAACCGACCAGATTTGCTGCCCGAAATAAAAAAAAGTTACCTTGATAAGCTGCCTGCACCTTATTATACCATCCCTGGCAATCATGATTTTGCCGATGCTCAAATCTGGCAAAACGTTTTTGGCTACGCCGATAAATATTCAATTGATAAAGGGGAAATCGGCTTTGTATTTGCCAATACCGCCGACACAAAAGGAGTTTATGTTTGCCCGGACAATACCTTTATAAAAAACGAGCTGGAGAAATTTAAATCGAAAAGTATTGTTTTTGTAATCCTGCACATCGCGCCGGTGCAGTGGATGAAAGATGAGGACAAAATATTTTTGAACTGCCCGGAAACAATAGATATTCTGCATGCCTATCCAAACGTAAAAGCAGTATTTCACGGGCACGATCACCTGCTCGACGGGGTGAGATATACCGGAAAATTGCCGCACTTTTTTGATGCCCATATCGGTGGAAGCTGGGGAACCGATTACCTGGGTTATCGCATTGTTGAGGTAGACGAAAATAACGCTATTTATACCTACCAGGTTAATGCCAGCCAAAGCCCTATTTTAAACAAAAACAAGTTATAACGATAACACACTACTGCCCGTTTCCTTCTCAACCGCAACTTAGTAATAAACCAGGCAAACAAAAATTTGCTTTTGGTTAAAGTTTATGCTTAATTTTATACAAATAAGCAACTATATCCTAATCAGCTTGTTTATATAAAACCAATTATTAAAAACAGGAGGTCGTATGAACATGGTACATAAAATTGAGCACTGGGGCGACACCCATCACCCAAAGGTGCTCGACTTGATCCGCGTAGCGCTTGGTGTTTTTTTATTTTTAAAGGGACTGGCGTTTATGGATAACACCGCCTATCTGGGGGATTTGATAGAGAACCAAAATGTGGTACATTTTTCCCCCGGCATTTTAATGGCGCTGGTTTACTATGTAACGTTTGCGCACCTGGTGGGCGGTACGCTCATCGTGCTGGGGGTGTTAACCAGGTTTGCCTGCATTATCCAGATACCTATTGTGCTGGCGGCCACATTTTTAACCAGTGTTTTTACCGAACCAGTAAATACCCTGGTTTGGCCTTCGATAATTGCCCTGGTGTTCCTGGCTTTATTTACCGTAATAGGTTCTGGCCCATGGTCGCTTGAAAAATACCTGGAAAGCTGGGGGGACATGTAGAGGAAGGTGAAAGGATAAAGGTAAAAGGCGAAAGGTTGACGGGGTTTAAATCCCCATCTTATTTTTTTACCTATATAAAAATTTTATTTGACAATAAAAGGCGGAGTGTCCACCCTTTCACCTTCTTTGCCCGCATAGCTTTAGCGATGGCGGGTTCACCTTTCACCTTTCACCTTTCACCTTTCACCTTCTTCAATATTCCGCCATTTCCTCGTCCACATAGCACCATAGCCAGCGTTCGCCGGGTTCGGCTGAGATCACTACCGGGTGGCCGGATTTATGGGCGTGTTTACTGGCGTGCATATTCGGCGAACTATCGCAACAAAGCGTTACGCCGCATTCCTGGCAGGTGCGCAGATGCATCCATGTGTCGCCTGTTTTAATACATTCTTCACACACATAGTCTTTGGCGTGTTTCAACTTTTTTATGGCGCTCAGGTGTTCACATACGTTGTCTTCCATGGCAGATTTTTTTATATTGAATAGCTAAGGTATCAATTTATTTACTTTTCGCCATCCCGCGAAATGCGTTACTTGCGCTAATTTATTCCGGCATGATAACTACAACGCAACAAGCAAAACTATTAAGTGGTTTTTCGATTTTTATTCTTTTGGTGTTCTTAACTTCACCCGGCATGGCACAACCAAAAGGCTTATCGCCTGTAAATCAAATTCTGGCCAATATCAACGCGCCGCAATTTAAGGCAGCTACTTATGATATTACGGTATTTGGTGCTGTGGCCGATGGTAAAACGGACATTAAGCCCGTGCTGGACAAAGTGATCAGCCAATGCAGCATATCCGGCGGCGGGCAGGTGGTGATACCCAAAGGCGTTTTTTATATCGCCGGGCCGGTGGTGCTCAAAAGCCATGTCAACCTGCATTTTGAGGATGGCGCCGTACTCATCTTTTCTTCGGACGAAAAAGATTACCTGCCTGCTGTACTTACGCTTTGGGAAGGTACCGAGTTGTTTAATTACTCGCCGCTGTTTTATGCCTATCAATGCTCGGATATTGCCCTAACCGGGCACGGAAAAATCGTCGGTTCCGCCAGTAAAAACTTTGCCAAATGGCGGCCGCAGCGTTCGCCGGAGCAAACAACACTGCGGCAAATGGGCGGCAACGGCACCCCGGTTTATAAACGTGTTTTTGGCGAAGGCTTTCACCTGCCACCCGACATGATCCAGTTTTTTGGCTGCAAAAATGTGCTGATTGATGGCATATCCATTGAAGATTCGCCTTATTGGGTGATCCATCCCGTACTGTGCAATAACGTTACCGTCCAAAACGTCACCATCAATAGCATGAATTTAAATAACGACGGCTGCGACCCGGAAGCCTGCACCAATGTGCTGATCCAGCACTGCAACTTTACCGTAGGCGATGACGGCATTGCCATCAAAGCCGGTCGCGACCAGGATGGCTGGCGCATCGGCCAGCCGACAGAAAATGTGATCGTGCGTAACTGTATTTTCAATTCAAAAACAAACGGGCTATGCATCGGCAGCGAAATGTCGGCCGGGGTACGAAACGTTTATATGTACAACGTTACCATCAAAAAATGTTTAAGCGCCGTCTATTTCAAATCAAACCTCGACCGCGGCGGATTTATCGAAAACATCCATGTAAGTGATGTGCATTGCGACAGCGCCCGTTCGGCTGTTATCCGTTTTGAAAATAATTACCACGGCTCGCGCGGCGGGCATTATCCAACCAAATTCGATGGGTTTTATATTCAGAATATCAGCTGCGATCACTCCGGCGAAGTGGGTATTTATGCAGTTGGCGTGCAGGGTAATCCTTTGGAAAATATCCACCTTAAAAATATCACCGTGCTAAATACGCCGAAAGACCAGATCGTAGATGTGGCCAATAATTTGACGTATGAAAATGTGGTGATCAATGGGCTTAAAGTGCCTAAACCGGTTGTTACCGGGGCTATGATGTTGCATACGGATTAATCGATAAGCATTGGTAATGTGATGGTTATGGGAACTCCCCTCTTGAGAGGGGGTGCGTTGGAATGTGCTGTGGCGGGGGTGTGTCATACCGTTTTAAGGTTGAACCAATATTTTTTGGAGTAGATTTTTTATTTTCACACCTTGGCCCAATTTAATACATGCGTCGTAAAATCATTCCATATAATTCCAACCTCAAGCAATTAGCGCGGAAGTTGCGAAATGACAGCAACTTAGGCAAGGTGCTGCTTTGGAACGAATTAAAAAACAAGCAACAGTATGGTTTGGACTTTCATCGCCAAAAGCCGCTATTGAACTATATCGTCGACTTATATCGTTATGAATTGGACTTGGTGATTGAAATTGACGGGCTTTATCATACCTGGCAAGAGCAAGATGACCGGGACGTTTTACGGGACGCCGAATTGGCAGCTTATGGCTTGACCATTCTTCGTTTTTCAGAGCAGGAAGTGCGAAAAGAGATGCCCAATGTCTTGCGTACGATTGAACTACATGTTTTTAATCATAGTTCATAACTTTTAGTTGACGACAAACCTGAATAACACACCCCTCCACCCCTCTCAAGAGGGGAATCGCACATGGCCGCCGCTTTTTCGCTCTTTTTAGCCTCTAAACTTACCAACCCAATCAACTCAATCCAACTTAATCAACCCAATCAACTCCCTCACACCTCCGCCAAATACTTATGCACAAAGCTTATCGCCATTGAACCCTCACCCACCGCTGACGCCACCCTATTCATCGCTCCTGAACGTACATCGCCGGCGGCGAAAATACCGCTGCAACTGGTTTCCAGCAGGAAGGGATCGCGTGGGTGCTTCCATATTTTGGCGAAGTTATCGTGCACACGCAAGTCGCGGCCGGTTTCGATAAAGCCTTTTTCGTCACGGATGATATCCAGCTTTATCCAATCGGTAAAAGGCTTGGCGCCGATAAAAACATAAAGCGCAGCCGCTTTATGAACTGATGTTTCTTTGGTTTTTACGTTGATCAAATGAAGTCTTTCCAGGCAGTTATTGCCTTCTGCTTCAGTGATCTCCGTATCTGTCAAAACATGGATATTAGGGATATTTTCTATCTGCTGTATCAAATAGGCCGACATGGTATAGCTAAGGCTATCCTTGCGGATAATGATATAAACATTGCTGGCAAATTTGGAAAGGTAAACCGCTCCTTGCCCCGCGGAGTTACCGCCGCCGATTACATACACCTCCTGGCCCTTGCAGGCCGCTGCTTCCGTCATTGCCGCGCCGTAATAGATGCCGGCGCCGGTAAATTTTTCAATTCCTTTTACCTCGAGTTTTCGGTAATCAACGCCGGTGGTAATCACAACTGTACGGCTAATGATCTGCGGACCATCATCCAGCACGATGGTTTTATAACCGTCTTTTTGTGTAATATCCTTTACCGATTGAGGCGACAAAAATTCAGCCCCTAAACGCTTTGCCTGGGTAATAGCCCGCCGGGTAAGATCGGCTCCGCTTAAGCCTGCCGGGAATCCCAGATAGTTCTCTATTCTCGAACTCGAACCCGCCTGCCCACCGGGCGCTTTGCGTTCTATCAGCAAGGTTTTTAACCCTTCGGATGCGCCGTAAACCGCTGCTGCCAGGCCAGCCGGGCCTGCTCCGATGATCACCACATCATAAATATCGTGCGTTACCGTTGTCGCTTTGCCAATTTTTTCAGCAATCTGGCGAATGGTGGGTTGGTGCATACAAACGCCATCCTCAAAAACAATCAAAGGCAATTGTTCGCGGGTTATTTTGTTCACCTCCAATTTTTCTTTCGCTTCCGGGTTTTTCTCCACATCAAACCAACGGTAGGGAACCAGGTTGCTTGCCAGGTAATCTTTGATGAGGTGCGATGCCGGGGAAAACTGGAATCCTATTAATTTTATCCCCTTAAACTCGGGGATATAATCATTTTGCCAATCGTCCAAAAGGTCATTCAAAACCGGGTAAAGCTTTTCTTCGGGCGGGTCCCATGGCTTCATCAGGTAATAATCCAGCCGAACATCGTTTATGGCTTTGATAGCGGCATCGGTATCCGAATAAGCGGTGAGCAGCACCCGCTTGGCATCGGGAAATATCTTTATCGCCTTCTCCAAAAAGGCCGTGCCATCCATCTCCGGCATGCGCTGGTCGCAAACAAACAGCGCCACCACATCCGAGCTGTTTTTCAGGTCGGTCAAACTTTCCAGCGCCTCTTTGGCTGACGTAGTGCTCATGATCTTATATTCTTTACCATACATCGTCCGCAAGTCGCGGCTTATCGCCCGCAAAACCTGCGCATCATCGTCTATCGAAAATATTATTGGTCGTTCCATTTTTTTTCTTTCTAACACTCGTTCATTAGTTAGTCGAAAGTCTTTAGTCAAAAGTCAAAAAAATCAGCCGGCCGAAGTCAAAAAAGACTTTGGACTTTAAGACTTAAGACTTAATCGATCAGTTCATTAGTTAGTCTAAAGTCGAAAGTCTTTAGTCAAAAGTCAAAAAAATCAGCCGGCCGAAGTCAAAAAAGACTTTGGACTTTCGACTTAAGACTTTCGACTTTCGACTTAAGACTTAAGACTTAATCAATAGGGAAGCAAACCAAAAACTCCGTCTTCCCGGGTTTTGATTCCACTTTTATCGATCCGTTATGCTGGCGTACAATACGTTGCACCACCTCCAGCCCCATGCCTGTGCCTTTTCCGACCTCCTTGGTGGTAAAAAACGGGTCAAATATCCTCGACCTGACCTCTTCAGGTATACCCGGGCCGTCGTCGCCAATGGTTACCTGTACAAACTGCCGTTCTTTTTTGGCTTTGATGGTGAGCGTGCCCCTCTCGCCGGCCTCCATGGCATCCAGCGCATTGTCGATCAGGTTGGTCCAAACCTGGTTAAGCTCACCTACCATCGCGTTCACTTCGGGCAAGTTTTCGTCAAATTCCTTTACCAGTTCGATATTGCCCTTTCTGAGACGGTGTTTAAGCAGCATAATTGTATTTTTTATGCCGATACGGATGTCGGTGCGCTGTTTTTCAAAGCCCCGGTCCATGTGCGTAAATGTCTTAACCGAGCTCACCAGTTCAGCAATCCGGCGGGATGACTCCTGTATGTCCTGTACCATACGCTCGGTAGTAAGCAGGTTGTTTATCCAATTAAAAACAGGCGAACAATAGGCAGTGGGGATATGGCTGCAAAGTGCTTCCAGGTTATCAATCATAAAACCGAATTCAACGAAATTCTCAGCCATGTCATAGCTATTTTCCACGTTGCGCTCATCCAGCCAGTCTATGATCTCTTCCTCGCGTTTGGTTTTTTCTTTCAGCGTAAGTTCTTCCGGCGCATTTACCGCCAGCAGCCTGAATAATTCGGTATTCACAGCATCCACCTGTTCCGCGGTCATTTGTATCGAAATAACCTTTTTGAAAGTCTCGGGCTGCATCTGTAAATGCTCCAGCAGCGATGCCGAATCGCGCACAATGGCCGATGCCGGGTTATTCAGTTCATGCGCCAGCCCTGCCGAGAGCTTTCCTAATGCCATCATTTTTTCGTTTTGCTGCTGCAGGGCAGTAAACTCGCGCACGCGGTTACTCATTACGTGTACCAGGGCTTGGGTAAGCTCAAACTGGTCTTTTATCATCTCCCTGATCCGCTCCGTCGGGAAGGACATCAGTTGCACCTCGCCGACCGCCTGGCTGTTAACCGTGGCCACTACTGCGCGCGAATAGGGCAGGTAACCGGTTACCTCGCCGCCGTTAAAGGACGCTATCTCGCGCCGGCTGCCATTTTGTATCGCATACAACACGATGTGGCCGGCTATCAAAAAATGCGGGCCTGCTATCTTCTGCCCCTGCACGGTAAGGCATTCGCCATCCTGCAACGTGGACTGGCGGCAGTTATCGATAAGCCATTGCAGCTGTTCATCAGGCACATTTTTTAATGCGTCGAAGGACTTTAATGTTGAAACGGTTACTGCTTGCATTGTTTAAATGTAGGGATTATTCTTTAATTTGGTCGAAAAGTCGGAAAAGTCCGACTTGCGCCGCCGCTAAAGCTTAGTCGGCACGCGGTAGCCTTAGTGGTGACGCAAAGTAAAAGCAATCGGTGAAATCACAAAAAATAAAATCGGTGAAATCATCAAAAAATAAAATATGGAAGTTAAAAACAAAAATGACGGTAAACGCGGCGTTTTTTATATTGAGGTTGACGGAAAAGAGATCGGCTTTATGCATTACACCTTCGCCGGCCCTGGTAAAATGATCATAGACCATACCGAAGTTAACGATGAATATCAGGGCAAAGGGCTTGGCAAACAACTGGTAAAAGCAGGAGTGGACTATGCGCGTGAGCACCATTTGAAGATTTTGCCCCTGTGCCCCTTCGCCAAAAAAATATTTGAAATAACGCCCGCGTTTGCGGATGTGCTTTTTTAGTTCATGGTTGATGGTTCATAGTTGATAGCTTTTTGTCCATGGTCTACAGCCTATGATAGTTTAAAGGATTAAAACGGAAAAAACCATGAACTATGAACCATGAACCATGAACTAACCAAAACATTAATGCCATGAAATACGCTCTCGAAAATCCGGTAGTTTCCAAAATTGGAACGGAAAAATATAAATGCATCGTCAGCTGGCGCCACGGAAAGTTTATTGCGGATGAACCTGATTTTAAGGGCGGGCAGGACAAAGGGCCTGATCCTTACACGCTGCTATTGTCTTCAATAGGCACCTGCACACTGGCCACACTCAGGATGTACATCGACCGCAAGGAATGGAACATACCTGAAATAACCGTTTCGGTAAATATGTACATCGATGAAGCCGACGGCAAAAGAATAACCGTTATAGACCGCGATCTGCAGTTCTCTGCTGAAATAACCGCCGAACAGCGTGAACGCCTGGTGTATATTGCCAAAGTGTGCCCGATATCGAAGACACTTGAGGGAGAGATAAAAGTGAGGACATTTGCCTACGGCAAGGATGAGGATGTACAAAAACATTTATATCCCGGCGATGATATTACCGTGGTGTGGAAGCCTGAGCTTTGCCAGCATGCCGCCCGCTGTGCCACCCAACTGCCCCAGGTTTTTAACCCTAAAGCCCGGCCCTGGGTAAATATGGACGGCGCCACCAGTCAGGAGATCAGGGAGCAAGTAGCCAGGTGCCCGACAGGGGCCTTGAGTATTGCTGGTAAGTAATTAGAGACCGGTGATTAGAGATTAGTCTAAAATAAAGGCCTTATGTTTCGGTCAAATTAACTGGTAAAAAAATTTATCCGCCAAATTGGCGGACGCTGAGAAGGCACGGAGAAACACAGAGAAAAAAATTACAGACTATTAAAGCTTTGTGTTCTCCGTGTTTTTCCTTTCTGCTCTCTGTGGTAAAAAATTCTTTAGTTATATAGAAGATAAGACCGAAACTTCATAACCAATCTCTAATCACTAATCTCTAATCTCTTTCATAGGCTTATTCATGAAGAAATAAAAGAAAATACCACCGACAACATATAACATCACGTCTATCCAGTCAGCCGTATATTTTGCAGACAGCCAGGGCAGGAACCCTTCAAAAACAACGCTTACATAAACCACCACAAAAACCACATGCCATACCGAAAGCACATAATAGTTGCTTTTGTAGATAATAACGCGCTGAAACCAAAGCCCCAGGTTGGCAATAACGGGTATGGCAAACGCATCGGTAAGGTAACCGTTTAAGTAAGGCAGCGGGTGGCCGGTTTTGCGCAGGATAATAACGATGAGCCATATCACACATCCCGCCAGGAACCAGGGGTTAAGCAGCGTTTTCATCTGTTTAACCGGGTAAAAGGCTAATAAGCACCAGCATTGCGGATACGAAAATAAAAAACGCGATTTGCAGCAAAATGACCACCCAGCGCACCCGGTTCAATGATCGCTTAAACCATTGTTTCATTGTGCCGTCGCCCGGCCCGACGTAGAGATAGTCATCCTCCTGCTGTAGTTGTTTGGTTACCTTTTTCTCTATCTCGCGCGAAAATTGCCGCGACTCTAAAAACCCGCCGCAAAACAGGCAGCGGTCGTCTATGTCGCCCTGCCACATCGTCCATTCGCCGCAATTGGGGCATTTTATTTCGCGTACCTGTGTCATTGGTTATCTCCAAATCAAATATAAGGTAAAATAGGGGCTTGCCGGTCACCGCCATCACTTCAATGACTCTCCGACGAGCTATTTGTGGCAGTCTGAACCGTTGATTTTTCACTTATTGTTTATTTTCATAGGTGTTCAAGAGTGCTTCGCAGTTAACCTGATTTTTTTGATTCCGCTGATAGATCAAGGTCAATAAAATCATATAAATCAGCTTAATCAACGGTTCAGACATTTTCATCGCCCCAAACCATCTTTTCATCTATATTTTTTTATTGCCCGTCTATTGCGTTTTCAATTGCATAAGGTATATCTTTACTTTACGTTGTGTCAAACCAACACAATGAGTAGCTGACCTCTTTTTTCCATTATTAACCCTATGTTATGAAGATAAACCAACGCATCTCTTTTATTCCTGCAGTTTTTGCCGGCTTATTTATGCTGATCTTGTTCGGCGCGATGACAACCGGAATCTCACGCCACGCCGGACAACTCTGGACTTTGGTCAATACTGACGATACCTCCGGCATTGTCCTGGTTAAAAACCCAAATGGGCCGACACTGGGCTATTCGTCCAAATCGGGTGTAAAAATTTTAACCGTTAACGGACTGGCCTTTAAGGACCTGGACAAAAACGGCAAACTGGACAAATACGAAGACTGGCGCCTGCCGGTTGATGAGCGGGCAAAGGACCTGGCTTCAAAGCTAACTATCGACCAGATAGCCGGTTTGATGTTGTATAGCGCGCACCAGGCTATCCCCGCTGCATCCCGCGGACCACTGGGGGCTGGCACTTACGATGGTAAGCCCTTTGCCGATGGCATGGATGCCGCCGCCATCAGCGACCAGCAAAAAGCTTTTTTAATTAAAGACAACCTGCGCCACGTACTTATCACTTCGGTAAAAAGCCCTGAAGTAGCGGCCAGCTGGAACAATAACGTACAGGCATTGGTAGAGGGTTCAGGCTTTGGGATACCTGCCAACAACAGTTCGGACCCGCGGCACAGCGCCAGTACCGGTTTTGAATACACTGCTGGTGCAGGCGGCGCCATATCGCAGTGGCCTGACCAGCTGGGTTTAGCGGCTACGTTTGATCCGGCGGTAGTGCGGCGGTTCGGCAGGATAGCAGCGCAGGAATACCGGGCGTTGGGTATTGCAACTGCTTTATCACCCCAAATTGATATGGCCTCTGAGCCGCGCTGGGCCCGTTTTAACGGCACCTTTGGCGAAGATCCCCAACTGGATGCCGATATGGCGCGCGCTTATGTGGACGGCTTTCAAACCTCAACCGGCGCTGCCGAAATTAAGGGCGGCTGGGGCTATCACAGCGTAAACGCCATGATGAAACACTGGCCAGGCGGCGGCCCCGAAGAGGCAGGCAGGGATGCACACTATGCCTACGGAAAATTCGCCGTTTACCCGGGCAATAACTTCGACGAGCACCTGGTGCCTTTTGTGGATGGCGCATTAAAACTAAGCGGGCCCACAAAAATGGTATCTGCGGTAATGCCTTATTACACCATTTCGTACAATAGGGATGCGCAGGGCAATGCCGGCAACAGTTACAGTAAATACCTGATCACAGACCTGCTTCGCAATAAATATCACTTTGATGGCGTAGTTTGTACCGATTGGGGCGTTACCGCGGATGAAGGCAAAACGCCGGATATTTTCGCGGGCAAATCATGGGGCATGGAAACCAAAACAGTTGCGGAGCGCCATTACAAAATACTAATGGCCGGCGTTGACCAGTTTGGCGGCAATAATGACGCGGGCCCGGTTATCGAAGCTTACAACATGGGCGTAAAAGAGCATGGCGAAGCCTTTATGCGGGCAAGATTTGAGCAATCAGCCGTTAGGCTATTGAGGAACATCTTTAAGGTGGGACTTTTTGAAAATCCTTATTTAGACATAGAAACAACCAAGGCAACCGTGGGCAAGCCGGAGTTTATGACAGCCGGGTACAACGCCCAGCTAAAATCCATCGTGATGCTGAAGAACCACGGCAATGTTTTACCGCTGCAAAAGGGCAAAACCATTTACATGCCAAAACGATTCTTCCCTTCGGTGAGAGGCTTTTTTGGCCCGCCATCAAAGGAAAGGTATGAAGATGCTGTTAAGGCCGACCTGATCAAAAAATATTATAACGTAACTAATGACCCTTCAAAAGCCGATGCAGCCATCGTATTCGTGAGCAGCCCGAGCGGTGGCGCGGGCTATGATGCCGACGACCTGAAAAACGGCGGCAACGGCTATGTGCCGATTACGCTGCAATACGGCGCTTACACCGCTGCCGATGCCCGCGCGCACAGCATTGCCGCCGGTGACCCGGTTGAACCTGGCATTGACAATCGCAGCTATAAAGGCAAAAGCATCACCGCTGCCAACCTGCAGGATTTGAAAACCATCGGGGAAACCAAGAAAGCCATGAATGGCAAACCGGTGATCGTGGCTATCGCGTTATCCAAGCCAACTATCCCCTCCGAGTTTGAAAAAGATGCGGACGCCATTGTGGGCAGCTTTGGCGTGCAAAACCAGGCAATACTGGATATTATTTCCGGCGCGGCCGAACCTTCCGGCTTATTGCCCTTCCAGATGCCCGCCAATATGCAAACCGTTGAGCTGCAGGATGAGGATATTCCACATGATATGCTTTGCTATGTCGACGCTGATCATCATAAATACGACTTCGGTTTCGGCTTGAACTGGAAAGGCCA